>Ga0102948_1001196_pt1 | contig 10321 bp, 6 predicted proteins | sample SalPonA_A_H2O_MG_FD_78211 | JGI IMG/M metagenome (GOLD analysis project Ga0102948, IMG submission 78211) | Water microbial communities from South San Francisco under conditions of wetland restoration - Salt Pond MetaG R2A_A_H2O_MG | ecosystem: Environmental > Aquatic > Non-marine Saline and... | reverse complement strand
GGCGTCTCGGTGATTACCGTATTGCGCGATGGAGAATAAAATATGTGTGGAATAGTTGGCGCAGTTGCCGAACGTAATGTTGTAGAAATACTGTTAGAAGGCCTCAAGCGCTTAGAATACCGTGGTTATGACTCGGCGGGTGTTGCATTGTTGCAACAAGACGGGACCCTGTCACGCATACGCCGAACAGGTAAAGTACAAGCATTGGCTGATGCGGTTGCAGAAAATGAAGCGCTAGGTACAACCGGTATCGCTCATACACGCTGGGCAACGCATGGCGGCGTGACAGAAGCAAACGCCCACCCGCATTTTTCTACCGAGCGTATTGCGGTTGTGCATAACGGTATTATTGAAAACTATCAATCACTTCGCGCATCACTTACCGAGCAAGGGTATACCTTCACCAGCGATACCGATACTGAAACGATTGCGCATACGGTGCACGAATTTTTGAAAACTGGCGTTTCACTACTAGACGCCGTTCAAACCGCGGTTAAAACCTTTCACGGTGCTTACGGCACGGTAATTATGGACAAGCATGACCCTAGTAAAGTGGTCGTTGCACGCTCTGGAAGCCCATTAGTAATCGGATTAGGAGTAGGTGAAAACTTTATTGCTTCTGACCAAATGGCGCTGCTGCCTGTTACCCGTCGCTTTATCTTCTTAGAAGAAGGTGATGTGGCTGAAATTACTCGCAGGAATGTGTCTATTTTTGATAAAGATGGCAACCCTGTCGAGCGTGAAGTCATTGAATCGAATATAGAGCATGATGCCGGTGATAAGGGTGGATACCGTCACTACATGCTTAAAGAGATCCATGAGCAACCTACTGTAGTGCGCAACGCGCTTCAAAATCGTATTGACGAAAATGGATTGGTCGCAGATATTTTCGGTCAGGGTGCGGACGAGATTTTCAAAAAAGTGAAGCATGTGCAAATCATTGCATGTGGTACAAGTTATCATGCCGGGATGACCGCGCGTTATTGGTTAGAACAATATGCAAACATTTCTTGTAACGTCGAGATTGCATCTGAATTTCGTTATCGCAAGTCGGTAGTACATGAAAATAGCCTTATTATTACTATTTCTCAGTCAGGTGAAACTGCAGATACACTTGCCGCACTTCGTTTGGCGAAAGAGGCGGGCTATATGGCAAGCCTAACCATATGTAATGTGCCAGGTTCATCGTTGGTTCGAGAGTCAGACCTTGCGTTCATGACACGAGCCGGTGCAGAAATCGGTGTAGCGTCGACCAAAGCCTTTACGACTCAGTTAACCGCATTCCTTATGCTTACGCTTGCGCTTGGTAAGCAAAATGGCATGGATGAGGGCGAAGCAAATGAGATTACTTCAGCCTTGCTAAGCTTACCCGCGAAGCTTGAAGAAACTTTAGCGATCACTAACGGAATTGAAGACTTAGCCGAAGAGTTTGCAGATAAACATCACAGCTTGTTCTTAGGTCGTGGCGACCAGTACCCTATTGCGATGGAGGGTGCGCTTAAGTTAAAAGAGATTTCTTATATACACGCAGAAGCTTATGCATCTGGTGAGCTAAAGCACGGGCCTCTGGCGCTTATTGATGAAGAAATGCCAGTGATTGTAGTAGCGCCAAACAACGAACTGCTTGAGAAGCTTAAAAGTAATGTAGAAGAAGTGCGAGCGCGGGGCGGTATTATGTATGTGTTTGCTGACAAAGACGCGGCATTCCTTGGCGATGACACCATGCGTGTTATCGATGTACCACACTGTGACTCACCGATCGCACCTATCATTTACACTATACCGCTTCAATTGTTGTCTTACTATGTAGCCCTTATCAAAGGCACAGACGTTGACCAACCTCGTAACTTAGCGAAATCGGTTACCGTTGAGTAAGTAAAGTTAAAAAATACACAACTGTGAAAAAGGAGCTAACGCTCCTTTTTTTATTTGTCTTTCTTTTGAGTTAAACTTTAGTCTAATAATTTTTGTGTAAAGGCTAGGCAAATGTCACATAAGTCACTATTATTAATGCACCCTCCTCCCACTGTGAGCATTGCTCTCTCCTGAATGAAATTTGTATTTTCGATATGCTTACTAATTATCACATTCACATCGTACACCACCAAGGCAGACACTTACCGTATTGTCATTATTGAGACGCTTGATTTGCCCTTGATAACGAGTTCAACGAACGCGTTTATTAATGAAGTTAGGTTGTTAGCACAAGATGATGTAGTTCAGATAGAAAGATACAATGCGCAAGGCAGTGAAAGAAAAGCAAAAGATATTATTGAAGGCTTGTCGCGGGAAGTGCCTGTTGACCTAATAGTCTCGGTGGCGACACTGGCAACACGCGCCGTGTTTAACTCGCCCTCAGTTGATCATATCCCTAAGCTATTCATGACTGTGGCAGATCCAATAAAAGAAGGCATAGTCGATGCGTTTGGAACAACGAGTTCGGCGAATATCACGGGCGAATCACACGTGTTATCTGCACGCGTGAAACTCGACTTATTTGCTGGTCTGTTGGGCAGTAAAAAATTATCCAAGCCTCTCAATATAGGGCTGTTGCATTCTGAATATCCCTCCTCTGCAAATTCAGTGAGAAGTCTTGTAGCACTGAATAGCGATTACCCTAATGTTAACCTCATCCCGATTAGTACCCCTTACAGAGAAGGGATAGATGGTGTTTCTCAAATGGGCATTGAAATAACAAATACGTTGCAGGGTTCACAGGTGCAACTTGATGGCTATTGGTTGTCTACTGGCCCTTTGATTCAAGCCGACAAATTAGTGTCCACACTTTATGCGAAGACCGGTTTGTTGCCGCTTTTCTCTGAAAGCATTACGTCGGTTAAACAAGGCGCGCTATTAGGCGTGGTGTCTGATTCAAGCAGTATTGGCAAGTCAGCCGCCGCATCAGCAAAGCGTATTTTGAGCGGTGAGCACGCATCATCAATACCAGTAAGCAGAACGCAAATATATACGGTGGCCGTAAATGTTTCTAGCGCGATAAAACTGAATATGCCTATCCCTTCGTCATACCTGAAGTTGGCTAAAAACCATGTGTATCAATAAGAAGGCAAGAGCGTTATGCGAATAAAATCTAAACTTCTTTTAATTTACATGCTTATTCTTTGTATAGGCATGGCAACAACCGGGTATTGGGCTTACCTTACGGCTTATGATTCTGTGAAAGAAAAGGAATATCAGTTACTTCAGCAAACATTAACACTTACGGTCATGGACCTGGTTGAAGAGCGTCATGAGCTACTCGTTAATTCGGGGCTTGAAAATGTTCCTGTATTTTTAAACGCTTATCAGACTGAAGTGTTTGATGAATTGGTCGCGTTGCACCGAGTCACGGGTAAAGAGTTTACCATTGTGAGCAAGGTAAATAATGAAATACTGTTTTCTACGCTTGAGATGAATAGCGGTGTATATCAGCCTCTAGACACCGCTGAGGCAACTATTACTGAAATAGGCGCCAGGCGTGTGGCGTTCGGTGAGACAGAGAGCATAACAGGCGATATATTTTTTGCCTGTGCCGAGTTTAATCCGTGGAACTGGAAAGTAACCGTCAGTCAGACCGCTGAAACGCTACAATCTTCATTGTCCAATATTGCATTATTGACGTGTGTTATTACGTTGTTTGCGTTGGTTGTCGTCATTATCTTAATGGGCAATGCTACTCAGTATATGGTACTGACCCCCATCACTAAGATTAAAGCCGCAACATCTCGTATTGCCCAGCACCATCAAAAAGTGTCGGTAGACGTAACTAGCAATGATGAGTTAGGCGACTTGGCGAAAGATGTCGAGTCTATGTCGAAAGATATTGAAGCTTATGTACATCAAGCGCAGGAAGCGAGTAAAGCGAAAACCGACTTTTTGGCCGTAATGAGCCATGAAATTCGCACCCCATTAAATGGCATTCAAGGCTTGTCGTCTTTACTTCTCGATACCGAGCTGTCTGAAAAGCAAGCGCGATATGCTCGCGATCTTAAGACATCATCCACCATATTAGCGCAAGTTATTAACGACGTGCTCGACTTATCAAAAATAGAGTCGGGTATGACTGAGGTGGACGTCACCGAGTTTGATGTTGATACCATGTTGAATGATTTGGTGACGCTATTGGGAATTAACGCGAGTGCTAATAATACTCGACTGACGTACAAAAGTCGCAACTTGGCCTCGGTATTAGTTGCCAGTGATATCACCAAAATTAGGCAAGTTGTTATTAACTTAGTGAGCAATGCGATTAAGTTTACGCACGAGGGTACGGTAAATGTTTCGGCCCGCTTAAAGGGTGAGGTCTGTGATGAAACGAAAGAGCATACGTTAGTGATTGCAGTGAAAGACTCGGGGATTGGCATAGAGCCTGAGAGACTGCCGCAAATTTTTGAACGCTTCACACAATCCGATTCATCTATTTCACGCCGCTATGGAGGCACTGGACTTGGGCTTGCGATCGCTCGTGAACTTGCTCAGATTCTAGGCGGTGACATTGATGTCGTAAGTCGTGTGGGCGAAGGGTCATGCTTCACGGTATCGTTTACTGTTAACGCGCGCAAAGCGTTAATGGAACCCGCTATTCTTGCTGCTGATTCAAGCGAGAGCAGTGCCGCCCTTCTTGCGGGTAAAACCGCATTACTTGCCGAAGACAACGCAATCAATGCGGTCGTTGCTCAGGCGCTTCTTGAGCAATTAGGTTGTAATGTTATTCACGTTGATGATGGCCTAAAAGCGGCCATGCGCGTTGAAGAGGGAGGTATCGATTTTGTGTTGATGGATATCCACATGCCAGTAATGGACGGCGTTGAAGCAACATACCGTATTCGTAAGCTTACGAATGACAATGCTTCAGTCCCTATTATTGGCTTAACCGCTGAGGCATTCAAAGAACGCCATGACACGTTCATGCAAGCAGGGATGAATGATATCGTCACCAAGCCTGTTACCTTAATCTCGTTGCGCGAAGGCATTCTTTCAGCACTTGAACTAAATATATAGCTTCGCTTCAGTGTTCCAAGCGCCTTTAATATTATGTGCGCGATACTTAATATTGCCGCTTTACACGTAAGCGCTTGGCAATATCACTTCAACCGTTATTCTTACGTAGGTTTAGTTGCATTTACAAGTTGGCAACGTGTGCGTAACTAAGGGTTATCATCGTCGGTGATAAAATCGTCGAAAATGCTATTAAAATTTAAAAAATTCGATGATTTTGCTTTAAACGTGTTTACTTTTGTTGAACAGATTTGTTCTCGTCCGTAGAATGCCTGCTGCATTTTTTTCTATATAACGAGTACTCTATGTCGCAACATTTTTCTGTACGTGCTTCAGTGTGTATGGCACTGATTTCTTTCTCCTCGACGACCGCATTGGCGGCAGGTTTTCAAGTTAACGAGCACAGCGCTAATGGTTTGGGGCGCGCGATGGCAGGCCAAGCAGCAATGCCTGAAAACGCGTCGGTATTAGCAACTAATCCTGCAGCTATTGGTATGTTCACTACGTCTCAATTTAGTGCATCAGTAAGTTTTATCGACCCCAACGTTGATGTTAGTGGGCAAACAACATCTTCAATTTCTACTGATGCGGGCCCAGTAATTATTGCTTCCGCTGATGCGTCAGACGACGATATTGCCGATACTGCTATCGTGCCGTCTTTCTTTTACGTAAGACCGTTAAACGACGCATGGTCTGTCGGCGTTGGTGGATTTACCGCGTATGGTTTACGTTCTGATTATAGTGATGATTTTGAAGCGCTACATTTTGCTGATACAGCAGAAGTGAAGTCATTTACCTTAAATCCGGCTGTTTCATACAAAGTCAGTGACACATTACGCGTAGGTTTCGGTCTTAACTTAACGTATGCAGAGGCGGAAATTAGCTCTGCACTGCCTAACTCACTAACACCGGTTTTAGGCGTTCCTGTAGCAAATGCGTCGGTATTTAAACTTGAAGGTGACGATATCGGTTATGGTTGGAATGCAGGTATATTCTGGCAGCCGACAGCAACGACCAATATTGGCTTCTCGCATCGTGCAGAAACCAAATTGGAATTAGATGGCGAAGTCAGTTCAGCGTTGTCTGCTGATCTTAATCAAGCCGGTAGTCTAGACCTTAATTTAGCGGCTATTACTGAAATAGCGATAGATCAAGTGCTTGATGCACAGTGGTCTATTCAAGCAAGTTTTGTGTTTACTGACTGGAGTGCATTTCAGAAGCTAGAAGCCAATTTAGCTAATGGCGAAGACTTTTTGATTAAAGAGGAAAACTTTGACGACTCTTGGAGAGGCTCGTTGGGTGTCACTTATAAGCTAAATGATGAGTATACCTTGCGCGCAGGCTATGCATACGACGATGGTGTAGTGACGATTGAGAATCGCTCGTTGAGCATCCCAGATACCGATCGTCATTGGGTTACGGCAGGACTAACCTATGCTATTGATACGGACAGCTCGGTTGATGTTGCTTATGCCTACATCAATGGTCGCGAAGCCAGCATTAATAAAACACGCGGTTTAGGAGCAACAGGTATTTCGTCCACCATGGTTGGAAGCCAATCGGCCACTGCGCATATTTTAAGTGTACAGTTCAATACACAGTTCTAATTGAATCAAGAGTACAGCTTCATCGTAGAAAGCGCCTTTTTGGGCGCTTTTTTTAAATTTGAGCAAACAGGTCTTGAAGACACTTAACGGCGGCGCTAATTTTCGCTGGAATTAAGTCATGTTTTGGCGTTACTGCGAACACAGTATAATCGGGTAGATGCCAATCACTAAAAAGCTGTTTCATTGTTCCGCTACGCAGTAAATGACGCACTTCAGGTTCCGGCAATACAGCATAACCCACGCTATCATGGATAAGTTGAATCATCGTCTGCATCGAATTCACATCAATGCGAGGGGTATCTAGCACCATGCTTTCATGTACTTTGTGCGTTAATGAATAGTCCTCTACGTGTCTATGGCTAATATATGAATGCCCTTTTAATTGCTCTGGGTGGTCGGGCGTATTAATCGCTAGAGGGTGATCAGCAGACACGCACAGAATACGTCGCCATGTCGCAAGTTTTAAACTGCTAAAATTTGTGTCTGATACTGGGTAGAAGCTCAATACTAGGTCGGCGCTAGAGGCGATAATGTCAGTAGGTTCGTCGGTTACGGTAAGCGATATTGTGATTTGAGGGAATTCATCACACAGTTTTTTTAAGGGTTCGCTAAGCAAACCACCCCCAAACCCTTCTGGCGCTACAATTTTTATTTTGCCTGCGGGTGCATCGTGAAGGTTTTCAATCTGCAGTTGAGCCTTTGTGGCCGTTTGCAGCATACTCTTGCTGGTTTCGTAATAGATGCGTCCTGCCTCGGTTAAGCTTAGCTTTCTGGTATTTCTGTTAAAAAGGCTAAGACCCAGCTCGTTTTCTAATTTACGTAATTGTTGGCTTATTGCCGATACGGTCATATGCAGCTCGCGTGCTGCTACACTCATACTTCCGCTGTCTGCGACGACCGTAAAAACTTGCAAAGAACGAAGAATTTTCATATTCATGGTGTTTCATATCCTTAAAATTCACCATTGAGACCACGAAGTATGCGAAGTACGCATCGGCTTTTGTTCTTTCGCCAATGAATTAAAACGAACCTAAAAGGTGCGATTCATTGATAGCGCGAGAGTGCCGAGTTGTTTAGCGCTGCTTACCGGTAAATATAAACAATTTTTAATGAAGCGCCAAAACACTTAATCACATTTCTATGCAGCTAAGCGTATTTATTTCAGCAAAGAGCGCATCTTTGCTTTTAATGGTCCCCTGTTACACATTTAACGCGCAGTCTGTTAGCGCTGAGTGTGTCTTTTGTAGGCAAAATGTAAACGATTGAAATAACGCTTTAATTAATTTGGCGAGATGATAGGTTATTAATAAATATTCAATTGAAATGCATTTTTATATATCGTTTATTGAAAAAGTGTACTGGGTATTAATGCCAATAATGAGAAGGGTAAAGCTTATGAAAAAGTACGCCGTATTATTTGTGATAGCACTACCATGGTTAGTCGGCTTAGCGGGGTGCAGCTCTACACCACACTATGGCCCCGCGAAATTTGAAGTGGAGGGGTTTACGGCGGTGGTGGTCGCTTACGCACCCGAGATGGAGGGGATCCTCAATAAAATCGACACTGATCCTAACGCGAGCATTAACTCAACCCTCTCAATAAAAGGCGTAACATACCGGTTAGGGCGTTATCATGATGAGCCTATTTTGGTATTTGCAACTGGAATGAGTATTGCCAATGCATCGATGACAATGCAAATGGCGTTAGATTACTTTCCTGTAAAGCAAGTGGTTTATATGGGAATAGCAGGTGCGGTAAACCCTAAATGGAAACCGGGTGATGTCATTGTGCCAGCGCGTTGGTATTACCATGATGAAAGCGTGTATACCAACGAAGCGCCTGGAAAACCAGGAGAGTATGTCCTTCCTGAGTATTACGCTAGGTTCTTAGAGGAACAGCCAGAACGAAAAGCAAACGATCCGCATTATCCTAACTACAAACCGTTTCATTTTATTCATCCAGATGAAGTGTTAATCGTAAAAGAAGGGTTGGATAAACCTCAGGATACAGCGTATTTTTCTGCGTCTACACGGTTGCTTGCTGCTGCCCAAGAAGCCATTAATAGTATGCCTGTGCAGCGCATTTTGAATGAGCGAAATGCTCTATTGCATGTTGGGGGTAACGGGGTGACAGGGTCTGTCTTTATGGATAACCGAGAATACCGTCAATGGACCAGAGAGGTATTCGACGCTGAAGTTACAGAGATGGAATCTGCTGCAATAGGGCAAGTATGTACAGTGAATAATGTTGATTGGGTTGTCATTCGTGCCATTAGTGATTTGGCCGGAGGCCAAGAAGGGGTGAATACCGAAAATCTGTACGACAAAGAAGTGTCTCGAGTGGGCGCAAATGTTCTCTTTTCGGTACTTGATGAATTAGCATCTGAGTAGCGCACTGTTTGGCCCAGGTTGCTCAACACATATGTGCGTCTTAGTGTTGTTAACGACCGTATAAGACAGAAATGGTTGATAGTGCGCTAGATGCGCTAGCATTCAACAGGAATATATATCAGCATACGGGCTTTCACTATTCGCAAGGGACCAACATGTTACGTACGCTCAGTGTATCTATAATCAGCCTAGTGGCAGCGTTTCCGTGTATTGCATTAGCGCAAGATACCGACGCAATCGAGCGTGTGATAACAACAGGAACACGACTGGCGGGCAGTGAACAGCATGCTGGATATGTTGTGTCGAGCGTGGATGCGTCGACAATGGGATTACTTTCACCTCAGCATATTGAAGAGGCGCTAAATTATATTGCAGGCGCGGGCGTTCAGCGTGGCAATGGTCAGGAATATTTGCCAGCTTTGCGCTCTCCTGTTCTGTCGGGCGCTGGCGCATGCGGCGGTATTCTCGCTGCCGAGGATGGTATTCCGCTGCGTGCAGCGGGTTTTTGCAATATTAACGAACTGTTTGAAGCGCATAGTGAAATGGCGCAGCGTATTGATGTGCTAAAAGGGCCCGCATCCCCGCTTTATGGGTCTAATGCTATACATGGCGTTATCAATGTCATCACCCCAGATACAACTCGCGATGGAGGTTTCGTTGGAATAGATTATGGGTCGTTTGGTTACCATAGGCTTAAATTTCGACAGGGTAATGATTTTGGCGATACTGGCTTTGGTATTAATGCCAGTGTAACTCGCGATACAGGCTATCGAATTGATGAGGGTGTGGATCAAGAGAAACTCAATCTACGTCATCGTATTACGCTGGATAATATCGACATTACCTCGGGGTTAACCTACACCCATTTAGACCAAGATACAGCAGGGTATATCACCGGTTATGAAAGTTACAAAGACGACGTTATTGCGCAAAGTAACCCTAATCCTGAAGCTTTTCGTAAGGCCCGAAGTTTCCGGTTGTGGAGCAAGTTTGATATGACGATTGAGGGAGGGCATCAACTGTCGCTAACGCCCTACCTTCGCAATCAAGATATGGATTTTAGGATGCACTTTTTGCCCGGAAAACCATTAGAAGAAAACGCGCAAAAAGGGTTGGGGTTATTGTCGCAGTATCGCCATGTCATTAGTGATGGGTTTAATATAGATGCTGGCGTTGACGCAGAATATACACAAGGGAGTTTGCTGCAAGCACAAGTGTCTGCAACGCAAGGCTCGGCATTCTTAGTTGAGACTGTGCCCGATGGTAAACATTATGATTACGATGTTGATGCGACCCTCATCGCGCCCTATTTTTCACTCAACTGGCAG
>Ga0102948_1001195_pt1 | contig 10322 bp, 8 predicted proteins | sample SalPonA_A_H2O_MG_FD_78211 | JGI IMG/M metagenome (GOLD analysis project Ga0102948, IMG submission 78211) | Water microbial communities from South San Francisco under conditions of wetland restoration - Salt Pond MetaG R2A_A_H2O_MG | ecosystem: Environmental > Aquatic > Non-marine Saline and... | reverse complement strand
ACGCAGAATTTTGTAGAATCCCCGCCTAATTTTCTTACACATATGATTCATGGCAAAGAACGTTGTGGTACTCGGCACTCAATGGGGTGACGAGGGTAAAGGCAAGGTCGTAGACCTACTCACAGATCGTGCAAAATACGTGGTTCGCTATCAAGGCGGTCACAATGCAGGTCATACTCTAGTGATTGACGGCGAAAAAACCGTACTTCACTTAATTCCATCAGGCATATTACGCGATAACGTTACCTGCATAATTGGTAACGGTGTTGTGCTAAGCCCCGACGCACTAATGACGGAAATCACGATGCTTGAAGCCCGTGGTGTTCCAGTGCGTGAGCGCTTGAAGATCAGTGAAGCGTGCCCGCTTATTCTTCCTTACCACATTGCGTTAGACGTCGCGCGTGAAAAAGCCCGCGGTGCGAAAGCAATTGGTACAACAGGTCGCGGTATCGGTCCAGCATATGAAGATAAAGTTGCACGTCGCGGATTACGCGTTGGTGACCTCTTCAATGCAGAAGACTTCGCCGCTAAGCTGAAAGAAGTGTTAGACGTACATAACTTCACCCTTACGCAATATTATGGCGAAGAAGCGGTAGATTTTGACGAAACGTTGAAAGCCGCGATGGACGTTGCGGATATTCTTAAAGCAATGGTCGTTGACGTTACCGACGAATTAGATAAGGCCGATAAAGCGGGCTTACCTATTATGTTTGAAGGGGCGCAAGGTACGCTGCTGGATATCGACCACGGTACGTATCCCTATGTTACCTCATCGAACACAACAGTGGGTGGCGTAGCGACAGGTGCAGGTTTCGGTCCACTTAAGTTAGATTACGTGCTGGGTATCGTGAAAGCATACACTACACGTGTAGGCTCTGGTCCATTCCCAACAGAACTTGATTGCGAAGTAGGTCAACACCTAGGTGTGAAAGGCCATGAGTTTGGTGCAACTACTGGGCGTAAACGCCGTACGGGTTGGTTCGATGCCGTTGCTATGAAGCGTGCTGTGCAGATTAACTCAATCACGGGTTTTTGCTTAACCAAGCTAGACGTACTTGACGGCCTTGAAACATTACAAATCTGTATTGGTTATAAAGATGCAGAAGGCAATGTGAAAGACGTGCCGCCAATGGCAGCAGACGGATACGATAAAATTACCCCAGTGTATGAAGAAATGCCGGGTTGGTCTGACAACACCTACGGTGTCACTGAATTCGCGAATCTGCCACAAGCAGCGAAAGACTACATTCAGCGTCTTGAATTGCTAACTGGCGTACCTGTCGATATCGTGTCTACAGGCCCAGACCGAAATGAAACTATTGTTATGCGCCACCCTTACGACGCATAAAACGCAGTTAAACGCATACTATGTCAAAAAGCCCAAACCTTAGTGTTTGGGCTTTTTATTCGCTATGCTTACTAACAACTTCGCTGCCCATCACCTCACGGTCTAGCAATCTCAATCGCAAGTCGGTGCGTATTAAACCTATATTAACAATTAATTTGCCTTGCTATTCATTGCCCATATTAATATAAGATAAGAATGCACGCGTTTTGTACGTGCTTCGTTTATAGGCGTATATCAATATGCTGTCTGTTCTCATCATTTCATTTTGCCAATGCTGGAGCGCGTTATGCCGAACAAACCTACTCTTCATGCTGTTGAATCAGGCATGAGTTTTCTTGATAACGTAGCATCGCTACGCCAAAGCTATGTAACAGGTAAAACCCGCTCATTAGAATGGCGAAGAAGCCAACTACGCGCTTTAAAACGCATGCTTGAAGAGAATCATCACGATATTCTCACGGCACTAAAAAAAGATTTAGGTAAATGTGAAACTGAGGCGATGGTCGCCGAACAAGGCTTCTTGTTATCGGACATCGATCACACATTAAAACACCTCGATAAATGGACGCGCCCTCGCCGCGTGTCTACCCCTATGGTGGCATGGCCCGGTAAAAGCTTTCAGCAAGCAGAGCCGCTAGGTGTCGTGCTTATCATCGGTGCATGGAACTATCCCTTGCAATTATTGCTTGCCCCCTACATTGCAGCGTTAGCCGCCGGCAATTGTGCCGTGTTAAAACCGTCTGAATTGTCAGTTGAAATTTCATCGCTAGTGGCACGGTTGATTCCACAATATATGGACATGTCGTGCGTTGAGGTCATCGAAGGCGGAAAAGAGGAGGCGACCGCCTTATTAGCGTGCCGCTGGGATCATATTTTCTACACCGGTGGTGAGGCCGTAGGCAAAATCGTAATGAGTGCTGCAGCGCGGCATTTAACGCCGGTAACCCTCGAGCTTGGCGGAAAGAGTCCGTGCTTTGTCGATAAGAAGACTAACCTTACGGTAACGGCACGGCGATTGGTGTGGGGCAAATGGATGAATGTGGGGCAAACCTGTATTGCCCCCGATTACGTCTTGGTCGAAAAAGGGTTTGAGCAAAAACTTATTGAAGCCATTAAGAAAGAACTTAAAAAACAGTTTGGTAAAATGCCACTCTCGTCCAGAGACTATGGCAATATAATAAATCATCGTCATCTTGCGCGGCTCAAAAGTTATTTAGACGGGGTCAACGTGGTGTATGGCGGCGAGGTAGATGAAGCAAGGCCGACAATGTCACCCACCTTGGTGTTAGATCCGCCACTGAATAGTGCTGTCATGCAAGAAGAAATTTTTGGGCCCATACTGCCTATCGTGACAATTAAATCGATAGAAGAAGGGATAGCATTTGTCAATGACAGACCAAAGCCGCTTGCGCTTTATGCGTTTAGTGATAGCGATGCACAGCTAGATACCATCATAAATCAAACCACATCGGGCAGCGTGTGTACCAACGATACCATGCTGTTTATGACCAACCCTGAATTACCCTTTGGCGGGGTGGGAAGTAGTGGCATGGGCAGTTATCACGGCCGAGCTGGCTTCGATACGTTCAGCCACCTTAAAACGGTAATGAAACGCTCGTTTGCTCTTGATGTTCCATTTCGATATGCGCCGTTTTCAAAGTTTAAACTATCATTATTGAAAAAGTTTTTATAAGGGGGGCACGTGCCACAGCCGTTTCATTTAGCAATACCGGTAACAAACCTTGACGATGCCACTGCCTTTTACGGTACGTTGCTTGGGTGTGAGCAAGGGCGTAGTGATACACAATGGATTGACTGGAATTTCTTTGGTCATCAACTCGTCACGCATTGTGTTAACGCGATGCCCACACCACCGGAATATAACAGTGTCGATAGCCATGCAGTGCCGGTTCCCCATTTTGGTGTGGTGTTAACTATGCCGCAATGGGAAGCGTTAGCCGAAAAAGTTAAACAGGCAAATATCGACTTTATCATCGCGCCCTATATTCGTTTTAAAGGTGAGCCAGGCGAGCAGGCAACTATGTTTTTTACTGATCCCTTTGGGAATGCCTTAGAGTTTAAAGCGTTTGCATCACTCTCTCAGCTTTTTGCCACGTAGTCATACTATGGCGTTTTCGTTCGTTTGCGCGGGCGAAAACGCTGCCACAGCAGTACTCCACCACTTAGCGTAAACAAAAGCGCGCTAGCAGAGAATATAATAAGTAAAGGGTGGTTAAAATCACGTCGTGTGTCGTAATCCATGATATGCAACATCCACATAAAATCAAACAGCCTCCATGTATCGGTGCGCACGCGTTGAACGGCGCCGCTATCGGGAGCAATATAAAATCGTGTATTGTCTACATCATCAAAGGACACTTGCCACAAAGGTGGGGTTAATTGTTGTACCTCTTGAGGGAGCTGCATTAAACGCGTAGCGTGAGTAATACTGCCGCTTCCCAGATATTGCGCTGATGCCAGTAGGCGTATGTCTTGTTCGTTTAACGCGTTAAGTTTCGCCCCTGTCTCTGCGTTAAACCGTGTGACTTTTCCTCCGCTAGTCACCTCATATATAGGGATGGTCGCTAGCATCGACTGCGCACCGGGTGCGGTCGTATTCTTTGGGGTTACCAATTGCGAGCCAAAGGTGAGTGCAGCTTGGTTGTCAAAATTCCGTAAGATCGTGCTTGGCGCAACACGCGCATCTGCCCACGTTGCCGAAGGAGTAAGTCGCAAATGCGTACCGCGCACTTCGTCAATAGGCAGCAACGCCATAACAAGCCCACTTAAAAACCACAGACATATCTGAACAAATAGAAGAAGGCCCAGCCAATTGTGTACGGCGCGAGAGAATTTATACATATCAACTACAAAGGGGCTTTGTTAAAGTGGCGGCTATTGAATAAACCGTACCTTAGCCTCTAGTCGTTATACAAGACATATTTCAGAGATAAAAAGGTGTTGGTAAGTGCTTACTATTAACGTATGTGTGTACTTACTAATTTTTAAACGTAGCCATGGTGAACGATGAGTAAGCAACTGATTTTGGTCGATGTACAGAATGTGTATTACACGTGCCGTCAAAAGCATAGAAAAAACTTCAATTACAATGCGTTTTGGCAACAGGCCACGAAGGGTAAAACAGTGAATAATGCCTTCGCCTATGCCATTGATAAAGGCGACCAAAAACAAAAAGAGTTCCAGAATATTCTTCGCGCTATTGGTTTTACGGTAAAACTAAAGCCTTATATTCAACGTGCTGACGGTTCAGCGAAAGGCGACTGGGACGTGGGAATTACGGTCGACGCGCTACAACATGCGGCTACCGTTGATGAGATAATCTTGCTCTCTGGAGATGGTGATTTCGATATTCTTGTTGATGCACTCAAAGCAATGGGCAAGACGGTGACGGTGTATGGCGTGGAGGCGCTTACTGCTAATTCGCTAATAAACGCCGCATCAGAATTCATTCCGATAGAAGAAGGGTTACTTATTTAGTAACCATACTTTTTCCTCTACCACTCTTTTCAGACGCTGCATCTACGCCATTTGCTGTTCGCTTTATAAGGTGCACGTCACCAAAGCGGCGATCATCAAGGGTGTAACCTTGCTGTATCAATGTCTGTCTGGTTGCGTCGTCGAATCCAGGGTGCATACGAACGGTATCTTTCGGTAATAGCTGGTGATGGAAGCGAGGGGCATTAGCGGCTTTCTCTGCACTAAAATCAAACAGCAGCGCATTAAGCAACGACTGCGCTACCGAAGAAATAATGGTAGTGCCACCGGGTGAGCCTGTCGCAAGTACGACCTCATTGCCTTGTTTTACCAAGGTGGGGGTCATTGACGATAGCATTCTTTTATATGGTTCAATGGCGTTCGCATCGCCCCCTACCGCGCCAAAGAAATTAGGTACACCGGGTTTTGCACTAAAGTCGTCCATCTCATCGTTTAGCAAAAAACCAGCGCCTTCTACCACTACGCCGCTGCCAAACGTAAGATTAATGGTGGTGGTATTCGCTACCGCATTGCCCCATTTATCCATAATTGAAAAGTGTGTGGTATCTTCACTTTCAATCAGTCCGGGCGCGACGGTTTCAGTCTCTGATATCGCTTCGCGATTAATGCTTGCTGCGCGCATTGTAATATAGCTGGGGTCGATAAGTGCTGTAACGGGCACGTCAATAAAGTCCGGATCGCCCATATATTCGGCCCTGTCTGCAAATACGCGCTTACCAATTTCAGACATAACATGAATATACTGTGCGCTGTTATGTAGCGGCGTATCGCCATTTGCCTGATACGCTTCTAGCATCCCCACCCATTGTGCAACTGCCACACCGCCAGAGCTTGGAGGCGGTGCAGTAACTAACGTGTAGTCTTGCCATTTAACCTCTAATGGTTTACGCCAAATGGCGCGGTATGCCTGTAAATCGTCATGTGTTATCAACCCGCCATGGGCATCCATAAATTTAACGATGCGATCGGCTACCTCGCCGTCGTAAAAACCATCTTCTCCCTTCACCTGAATGGCTTTTAGGGTTAATGCCAATTCTGTCTGCGTAAATAGTTTATTCGCTTTTGCGTGGCCGAAATACTCTACGAAGTTGCTGCTGAGCCCATTTTCTTTTGTTCGTTCGATATACCATTTAATATTGCCGGCTAGCTTTTCATGTACTATAAAACCTTGCTCTGCCAGTGTTACGGCAGGTGCGAGCAAACGGGCCCAAGGTAAACTGCCATACTTTTTATGTGCCGCCCACATCCCTGCAACCGTGCCGGGTATACCTGATGCTTTTGCACCAAATAGGGACTCATACGGTTTTACATTCCCTTCATCGTCGAGATACATATCGCGATGAGCCTGCGCTGGGGCCATTTCTCTATAATCAAGAAAATCGGTGGTGCCATCAAAGGCTATGGTCATAAAACCGCCGCCGCCTACATTACCCGCTTCTGGTAATGTCACCGCAAGGACAAACTGTGCGGCAATCGCGGCGTCAACTGCATTTCCGCCTTCGTTAAGCACCGCCATCGCCGCGTCTGCGCTATAGCTATCTGGCATTGCAACGGCATTATGCTGTGGCAAGGCAGAAGAAGACGTTTTACTAACGTCACTTGTACAACCAGCAATAACACACAGTGTGGCTATCACGAACACCTGTTTGAGCAGTCGTCGTTCTAACATAGTAAGCTCCTTCGTTTGTTATATGTAACCGTTACCAGTAATAGAAAAAGTGCCTCAACCAATCATAATGATACTTGCAATCACATACGCAATCAGTGTGAGCGCACCTGCAACCAGCGCATAAGGGAACTGCGTTTTAACATGAGTAAGCACATCGGTTCCAGCAGCAAGTGACGATACCGCCGTGGTATCAGAAATCGGCGAGCAATGATCGCCGAAAATGCCGCCGCCAAGAATAGCCGCTACGACCAACGATGGCGGCAACCCTAAACTTTGAATAAGCGGAACGCCAATAGGAATAAGAATAGCAAAGGTGCCCCATGAGGTACCGGTGGTAAAGCTCATTACCGCACCTGCAAGAAACAGCATCGGCACAATAAATACAAGTGGAAGATACTCACCCACAATACCCGCAACAAAAACGCCAGTGCCGAGTTCTTTTAAGCTATTACCCAATGTCAGCGACAGTAAAACAATAGTTACTAGCGGAAGGAGTTCTCCCATTCCTTTAAACCCAATTTCTACTGCTTGTGCGTGGGTGAAACGTTTATGAATAAGTAATAATCCGTAAGCAATTGCGGTCGCAAGTGCAGTTGCATACAACACCGACTTACTGCCGCTTCCTTCTGAAAGCACGCCGTCGCCGGTCCAAAACATAAAGCCTACCATGCTAAGCACCATAACGATTAACGGCACTAGCATAAAGCTTGCTTTGGTAGCAGGTTCGCTAGCGTGTTCTTCCATCTGGGTATGGGTAGCGGCTTCTTCGTCTGCCATTGGTCCGTGCACTTTGTCTGCGGCAATCGTATAGGCTACAATCACAAGGGTAAAAATAGCGTAAAAATTAAACGCTACGCTTCCCCAAAGAATAGAAGCTGACGATGCGGGTAATGAATAGCTGTCAAGCAAGCTTAAAATAAACGCCCCCCAACCATTCAATAAAATGAGAATACAAACAGGCGCGCTGGTCGAGTCGATAATATAGGCAAGCCTTGCTCTACTCATACCGAAGCGATCAAACAATCCGCGCGCAAAAATACCGGCGGTCAGTACGCTCAAATTAGATTCAATAAATACGGCGATACCGGTAAACATCGTCAGGCCGCCAACTTGCCTTTTGCTTTTTGCGACCCCTCGATTAACCAAATTATTAACGGTGGCTGTTACGCCTCCAGAGTCTCGAATAAGTGCTAATAACGCTCCTACAAGCACAGAAAAAATGAGCACACGAGTATTACCGGGGCTAGATGCAGTGCCGACAACCCGTTCTATGGCGGTGATGGGCGATAGAAAAACGTATGATATGTCGGTATTAGTCAGTATCAAGGTTTCTGCGGTTAGTACTGCTAACAGCAACGCCAAAATGACTTCTTTTTTCCAAAATACAACGGCAATAGCAACAAGAGGGGGGATGACCGACATCCAATCCATAGCAAGTCTCAAAATATAAAAAGGGTGGTTAACACAACGTACCTTGTACTCTAGCCAAGCCACTTGAATGTTATGCAAAATTCAACGCCTAACGGGTACTCGAACGACCGAGTGTTAGCGTACCGTATACTAGGGTCTAAATACTAGCGCCGTTTCCGTTTCTCGCATGACCTTACTGTATTTTTATCGTTTATCCCCTTATGATGTAACGCCTCTATTTTGTACCTTCAAGGAATTGGTGTGCTGCGCGTTGCAAGTGTTCTGTTTGTTATTTCTCTCCTCTACCATGCTTCGCCGTTTGCTAACACGCCGTCTAAGCAGCAGGTTATCGACATGCTCGGGCAAAAAATCATGCTCGACTTCAGATATTTTTGCGTCAACGGAACGCCGTCTGCACGTTGCCAAGAACCTGTAACGTCCTTGCCGGATGAACTTAAAGCATTGCTAACATCTCACAATATTGGCGGTGTTATTCTGTTCTCTGAAAACATCGCTACATCAACGCAGTTGATAGCCCTAAACGACAACATGCAGGCCGCGATGCAAAAGGCACAAAAGCCACCCTTGTTTATTGCTGTCGACCAAGAAGGGGGGCGTGTTGCACGTTTCCCGCCCTCTATCATGCCCGCATTTGCAGGAAACCTTGCCATTGGTGCCACGTTTAAAAAACACGGTATGGCGTTTTCTTATAATGTTGCCCACGCTATCGCATCGCAACTAACGCTGCATGGCGTGAATACTAATTTCGCCCCCTCAGTTGACATTAATAGCGAGCCAAATAACCCGGTTATTAACGTGAGAAGCTTTGGTGAAAACCCTAAAAATGTCGCCAAGCTGGGTGAAGCGTTTGTAAAGGGTTTGCAAGATAACGGGGTAATAAGCGTACCTAAACACTTTCCTGGGCACGGCGATACAAACGTAGACAGCCATACGGGCTTACCCCGCGTTGATCGCAGCCGTAAGGTCGCCATGCAAAGCGATGTGCTTCCATTTGCTGAACTTATAGGGAGCGAATCCCCGCCAGCAATGATCATGACTGCACATATTCAATATCCAGCATTTGACAACACGCAAATCAATGATGAAAAAGGCAATGCGTATACTGTACCTGCAACGCTCTCAAGGCCTATTATTACTGACCTACTACGTGGCGAGCTGGGCTTCGATGGGGTGATAGTTACCGATGCGCTGAATATGGCGGGTATCTCGCACTATTTCACAAAAGAAGAGGCAATGATAAAGGCGTATCAGGCAGGAGCTGATATCGCGCTAATGCCATACACCATTCGCACGCCTGATGATATTACCGCATTTAAACGGCTAGTGTCACAGGTAGCGGAAAGTGTATCGGCAAGCTCCCAGTCTGCCGACACACTGTCACTGAAAGAATTGACCCTTTCATATCAACGGATCATCAAAACAAAGCGTCGGTTTATTCAATCAAAAAATAGTGAGAAAGCGCTTTCTGCAAAGGTTTATCAGCATGATATAGAGGTAGTAATACAAAAAAGCAGCCAACTTGAGAAAGCGCTTTCTCGAGAGGCTATTAGTACGCTTTACGGGAAAGCACTGCTGCCTATAACGCCTCCAGAAAGTGGGACATTAACAACGTGGCTTGCACTTATGCCTGACAACGCAAGGTGTATGGCATTTGAAAAAAGCGTCGTTTCGTTACAACCCACTGTTCAGGTCGCCTGTATACCATTAACGCAATTGCCCGCTACGCAAACGGTCCACAAAGCGTTAAAAACAGCAGATAAACTGATCGTGGGAGACATCACACCACAACATGCTAGTTATGAACTGGGCAACATGGAAAGTGCAGAGGCGATAAAAAACAGAGCATCGTTATCGCAGGTACATGCATTCACCAAAGATATAATGCAACTCGCTCAGTCTACCAATAAACAGGTTGTATTTATTGCGCTGAGAATGCCTTACATTGCCGATGAGATGCGTCAGTTTTCTGATATTGGTCTTACATCGTACAGCTATACGGTAGATTTTGAGGCACTTAGCAAGCCAGATTACGCCTCGCCACTGTTTAACGCCCTCGTGAATGTGTTGACCGGTAGGGCAAAGGCGCTTGAATATACCCCCGTAACATGGGCAAAACGAAAATAAGGTTAGCCCAGTAAAGGCTGACTTAATTCATCAAGTAACACAACAATATGTGAATACAGTACGCCGCTATGTTCAGTCAAACCAATGGCACAGGTGGCGCTGTTAGTAACACCTCGTGACGTCATTTTAGGAACCTGCGCGCGCAGCGGTTGTAATGCATGTGCATTAAGTTTTGGTTCGCTAAAACCTTTATCGCCAGCGAACCCGCAGCAGTTAATATCAGCGGGAATTATT
>Ga0102948_1001191_pt1 | contig 10340 bp, 8 predicted proteins | sample SalPonA_A_H2O_MG_FD_78211 | JGI IMG/M metagenome (GOLD analysis project Ga0102948, IMG submission 78211) | Water microbial communities from South San Francisco under conditions of wetland restoration - Salt Pond MetaG R2A_A_H2O_MG | ecosystem: Environmental > Aquatic > Non-marine Saline and... | reverse complement strand
TATCATATCGGCTAGCGCTTTTTGAAAGATCATAGGTTTATAGTGACATGCTAGCGTGAACGTATTTTCTATTTAGCAACCTATTTACGCCTTGTGCTAGAATAAAATTTTACGAACGATGTGTTAGGTAGGTTTTTTTTCTATGGATAAGCTAGATAAAGCGATATTAGGCTTGTTGCAACAGTCTTCAGATATTTCTGTTAACGATATTGCTGAACATGTTGGGCTTACGGCCACCCCGTGTTGGCGGCGGATACAAAAGCTAGAAGCCGATGGCATCATTACTAAACGCGTTGCGTTATTGAAAGCGCGCTCATTAGGGTTGACCATGACCGTTTTTGTGCAGGTAAAAGCAGCCCGACACGATGGTAAATGGCTGACGGCCTTTGCTGAACACGCCTCTTCATTTGAAGAAGTCGTTGAGTTTTATCGGATGTCGGGCGAGTTCGACTATTTACTGAAAGTACTGGTGACTGACATGGACAGCTTTGATCATTTCTATAAGCGGTTAGTAAGCGGAATTGATTTAAACGATGTTACGTCAAGTTTCGCTATGGAGCAGCTTAAATACACGACTGCACTGCCATTACATCACTTATAAAGGGTTAAGTGCCTTTCTGTTTACGGCAATGTACATCTGCATAGCAAAGACTGGTACAGCAATATTGTACCCCAAGAAGAAAAAGCGCATGCTTGTAGATACCTATGCTAAATATGCAATTTAGCGATACAGATAGGTCGCGTCGTTTTTACCAATTTACGCAATGGAGTTGATATGACCCAGGTTAACCCTCAGTGGGACGACATGCTCAAGCTTGATGAGCAACTTACTGACGAAGAGCGGATGATAAGCCATAGTGCGCGAGACTTTTGTCAGCAAGCACTTATGCCCACCATTTTACAAGCCAATAGAGAAGGGCGCTTTAACCCTGAGATAATGCGGCAGTTTGGTGAAATGGGCTTGTTGGGGTCCACGATTCAGGGGTACGGATGCTCAGGTGTCAATTATGTTTCATACGGCTTAATCGCCAGAGAGGTCGAGCGTGTAGATAGCGGCTATCGAAGTGCGATGAGTGTGCAGTCGTCACTTGTTATGCACCCTATAAATACCTTTGGCAGCGATACACAAAAAGAAAAGTATTTGCCTAAGCTTGCCTCTGGTGAATGGATAGGTTGTTTCGGGCTAACGGAACCTGATGCGGGTTCAGATCCCGCTGCAATGAAAACACGAGCCGAAAAAGTCGACGGTGGATATGAATTAACCGGGGCAAAGATGTGGATCACGAATTCGCCAATTGCCGATGTCTTTGTGGTCTGGGCTAAGAGCGCAGCAGAAGATAATACTATCCGCGGTTTCATTTTAGAGAAGGGCTTTGCTGGCCTTTCAGCGCCAGAGATTAAAGGTAAACTTTCGCTTAAAGCCTCGATTACCGGTGAAATTGTGATGGATAAGGTGTTTGTGCCCGACGACAATATGTTGCCAAACGTGAAAGGGCTTAAAGGGCCGTTTAGCTGTTTGAACATGGCTCGTTATGGTATTTCGTGGGGAAGCATGGGGGCTGCCGAATTTTGTTGGCATGCGGCGCGTCAATACGGATTGGACAGACATCAGTTTAATAGGCCATTGGCGCAAACACAGCTATTTCAAACGAAGTTAGCCGATATGCAAACCGAGATTACACTAGGTCTTCAGGGGTCGTTACGATTAGGACGGCTTATTGATAATAACCAATACGACCCTGCAATGATATCGATGATGAAACGTAATAACTGCCAAAAAGCGCTGAATATTGCGAGGTCGTCCAGAGACATGCATGGTGGGAATGGAATATCAGACGAATTTCATATCATGCGTCATATGATCAATTTAGAAACGGTGAATACCTATGAGGGTACTTATGACGTGCATGGGCTGATATTGGGTCGCGCGCAAACGGGGCTTCAAGCGTTTTTCTAGCAGCTGCGACCGTTATTATTAGCATTACACGCCCTTCTTCACGACACGTTTTTACTGTGCACTTAAATGCATTGAAAGCATTTTAACGCTACTCAGGTCTTATTGTTGTGGCGTCGGGGCCTCAATCCACCCGATAACGACAATAAGGGTGGTTATTATGCTCAACACAATAAAAGCACGCATTTTGGTGGGCTATGCAAGTATATTACTTGTTACGCTACTGGTCGCCGCAGTATTAACGGTGAATAATTCGAAGGTATCGACGCAGGTCGATGCCTATGTCATCGATACCCTGCCAATGCTTGAGAAAATTGATGCGGTACAGCAAAAAAGTAAAGAGCTGGTGCTAATTAGCTACTCCCTTTATGGCACCACATTATCTAGCGATGCATTTGCTCCTTTACAACGTACGCTCATAGAAGATATTGATACCACACTTCCCCGTATTTCGGTTAACAATGAGCTTGTAGCCCATTTTGGCCAGCTGACGACAGTCATAAGTGCCTTGCGCGTGACGATGTCTTCCGATGCAATAAGCTGGGACATGGCGCGAGATAATCTACAAGCAATCACTGTGGCAGCCGATGCTTTTCAAGAAGTGCTGTTTAAAGAGAGGAAAGCGGTCGCCATGGCTGCCACTGCGCGAGCCAATCGCATTGCAGATCAAATGAATACCAGCCAGCACATTATTTATGTGCTTGTCGCTGTGTTAGCCAGTGTGGTGCTGTTTGGGTGGTTATTGTCCAAAAAACAAATTGCAGCGCCCATTAGCGCCCTCGCTTCACAGTTAAATGAGGTCGCCGAGTCGAGAAATTTAGTGGCGACGTTTCCCCACCAGCAAACCTTAGAATTAGAAAATATGCGTAGAAGTATGGCGGGCCTCCTCGATGTTTTTCGCAACGGGATGGTAAAAGTACATGGCGCAGTAGAGCAAATAGACGGCGCAGCTCTGGTGCTTACAGAATCTACGCAGCACTCTAGCGCTTCTATTACCGAGCTTAAGACCGAAATTACTACCCTAGTGGTTAGAATGGACTCGCTATCAGCCGATATGGAACAAAGTTTATTACGCTCACAATTTGCGGCTACATCTGCAAAAGAAAGCGCAATTAAGATTGATGAAGGCCAATCGCAAGTACAGCAGTCTGCCAGTGCAATTTCAGACTTGGCGAAAGATATTGAGCAAACGTCCAGTACGCTTGAAACATTACAAAGTGAAGGCGCACACGTGTCAGGTGTGGTGAAGACCATTGCAGATATTGCTGCGCAAACTAATCTGTTGGCATTGAATGCGGCGATTGAAGCTGCCCGCGCAGGTGAGTCTGGGCGTGGTTTTGCCGTGGTTGCCGATGAAGTAAGAACCCTAGCGGTAAGAACACATCAATCTACCGTTGAGATAAACACCATGCTTGAAAGAATTGTTAGTTCTATTCAAGGCGCAGTAGATACTATGAGCTCTAACCGAGACAAGGCGAATGCATCGGTACATTTGGCAAATGAAGTTGTGACTACTCTAGAGGAAGGGCGACGCAGTATGTTGTCTTTAGTTGATGTGAGCGAAGATGCGGCAAGCTTAGCTAGCACGGCACAAGAAAAAGAACGCGATGCAAAAGCACAAGTAAGTTATTTCGAGAAGTTAGGGGAGAAAATCGATAAAACAAATAAAGACGTTGCGGTGGCCGCGAGCGATTTATCTCAACTGTCCAGCGCGTTGAGCGATAATGCTAATCACTTTACGCTATCGTAAAAAAAAGGCCCTTAAATAAGGGCCTGAGTATCAATGATTTTGTTCTTCAACTTGCTCTTCAGCAAAGATTTTGGACTTCTTTTTTATTTTACATCCTAAAATACGCTGCGTATTCTTTCGCCCCAAATAATGGGCTACTGTATAGGGGTGTGCACGTTTGAAGAACCTAGATAGTGGTTGTAATACGTTTATCATATTTGGCTCCTTCTTTTAAAAAATTCCCCACACACAATATAGTAATATTACAGTATTATGTCAATATTCTTTTTATTTTAGTGGCATACAAAGAAAACGCGAGCCATTGCTCGCGTTACTTAAAAAAGCCTTTAACCCGCAGGGTGTTAGTAATAACTCAGCTTTTCAGTTTTGCCTGAGAATATCCTGTAAACCATTACGGTATAGGCAAGAATACAAGGTACTACTATTACAACGCCAACCAGTAAGAACCTTAGCGAGTCTGCACTACTTAACGCTTCCATAACAGTCAGCTTGCCCGGAATAACAAAGGGGTAATAGCTAATACCGAAAGCGGCGAAGCACAGCAAGAATACCAATAATGCAATGACAAACGGCAGCCATTCTCCTTTACCCTGTGCTTCGGGTAGGCGCTTTAATACAACGCCGCACAGTAATAGCAAGGCAAAGCAGGCAATTGGTATGGCCATTAACACAACCCCCCAGGGGGCAGAGAGCCATAATTCCCGCACTTCATCGTGAAGCGTAAGGTTGGCAATGCTGACACCAACAATGCCAAGCGATAATATTAACAGCCCTCGTTTTGCCCAATAGATGGCCTTTGCTTGAAGTTCATTTTCTGTTTTAAGTATTAACCAACACGCGCCAATAAACATATAGGCGGCGGTAACACCGAACGCAGAGAGTAGAGCAAAGCTTTGCGACCATAAGTCGGTTCTTAACCCAGTTACATAAATACCCAGCATGTAACCTTGTGCAAGTGTGGTTAATAACGAACCATATTTAAACGCCAAGTCCCACTTGCGTTTTTTTACCTGAACCACTTTCGCTCTGAAGTCGAAAGACACGCCCCGTAATATTAAACCTAACAGCATCAGTGTTGCCGGAATATACAGCGCCTGCAATACTTCACTGTGGGCTTGTGGAAATGCAATTAGAAGCAGGCCAATTGCTAATACCAACCAGGTTTCGTTAGCATCCCAGTAGGGGCCAATCGACGCAATCATATCATCACGAAACCCTTCGTTGCGTGGGGGGAGCAGTACACCAACGCCCAAATCATAGCCATCTAATACGGCATACATTAATACGGCCAGGCCTAATAGCCCCACATAGATATTTCCCAACATTTCTGGTGTAACATGATCAAACATACGAACCTCCTACACCGTTGCGGGTGACATTTTACTGGCTTTAGCCATTTCACGCTCTTCTGTTGAAATTTCCTCAATCTCAACAGCCCGGCGACACATCAGCATTAATGTACCTAGATAAGCGATTAACAAGACAGAATAAATGACGGCATAAAGTGTAAAGCTAAAGGCAACATTGCTAGGCGCAATGTTGGTCACCGCGTCATGCGTTTTCAACACGCCACTCACCAAATAAGGTTGTCTACCAATCTCAGTCACGTACCAACCTGAAAGTGTTGCGATCCAACCACTAAAAGCCATACCAGCAAATACGCGATTAAGCCAGGTAGGTACTACTTTGTTGCGCAGTAAATAGCTGCTGCCCAACCACGACACAATCAGCATCAACATACCCATTCCCACCATCACTCGAAACGCATAGAACACCGGCGCAACAGGAGGGTGCTCACCTTCGAACTCGTTTAACCCCTTAATTTCACCGTCAAGCTGATGGGTTAGAATGAGGCTGGCAGCATAAGGAATAGGAATTTCGAAGTGATTCTCGCGTGATTGCTCATCGGGAATAGCAAACAGTAACAACGGAGCGCCCTCTGTGGTATCCCAAAGCCCTTCCATGGCAGCGATTTTCTGAGGCTGGTGTTCAAGCGTGTTTAACCCATGCATGTCACCGGCAAAAATTTGTAGGGGTATCAGTATCGCTGCTGCGTAGGTTGCGGTTTTAAAAGAGAGCTTTGGCGCTAACTTGTCGTCGCCTTTTAACATGCGATAGGCAGAAAGCCCCGCAATTAAAAAACTAGCCGTAAGGCCAGAAGCCAACATCATGTGGGTAAAGCGGTAGGGAAACGACGGATTAAAGATAATCGCTGCCCAATCTTTCGCGTACACTACACCATCAATGACTTCGTGCCCTTGTGGTGTTTGCATCCAACTATTAAGAGATAAAATCCAAAACGCAGACGCAGTCGTTCCCAAGGCAACGATGAGAGTCGATAAGGTGTGCACCCAATTAGGCACTCGGCGAATACCAAATAACATAATGCCTAAAAATGTTGCTTCTAAAAAGAAGGCGGTAAGTACCTCATAGCCAAGAAGGGGGCCAGCTACATTTCCAACTTTTTCCATAAACCCTGGCCAGTTAGTGCCAAATTGGAATGACATGGTCACGCCGCTTACTACGCCTAAGGCAAAACTTAATGCGAACACACGTACCCAGAAGCGGTAGATGCGCATCCATACTGGGTGACCGGTTATATTTGAACGTAACTTAAAATAGAAAAGAAACCACCCCATTGCCATCGTGATGGTAGGGAATAAAATATGAAAACTTATGTTTAACGCAAATTGTAAACGCGACAGCAAGAATGCATCCACAGGTATCTCCTAGTTAATCGTCCCTTTTTTGGGAATAAGTTTGTCTTTCAACTCGAGCATGCGACCCACACCAGACCCTAATTTCATCAAAGTATTAAGTTTTTCAGGCCCCAAACTTTGCAGTTCTTGTGACCATGCGGTGACCGATTCTAATAAGTCATGTATGTCGTTAAGCTTGGCTTGCGCGTTAGCTTCTGCACTATTTGCAGGGGCATCGAGTAAAAGATCCCTAAGTAAACTCATTGTTGGGTCAATTTCTCGTTTTCTTCTTTCATCGAATACGCGGTTTGCAAGCGTCCAAATATCGCCACCCGCTACAAAGAATTCTTTTCTTTCACCTGGGATAAGATGTTGTTTTATCAACCGCCAAGACTGTAGTTCTTTAAGGCCCATACTGGTATTCCCTCGTGAAATATTCAGCGCATCTGCAATTTCCTGCGCTGATATGGGCTCGTCGTTCAACACAATTAATGCAAGAATTTGACCTACCGTTCTGTTAAATCCCCATCGACTTCCCATTTCTCCAAAGTGCATTACGGCTGAGGTTATAAGCGATGTCATTTTCATTTGTGTGACCTGTGGAAGTTTCAGAAATTACTGAAAGTTTAATATATTGCTTGATGTAGATCAACAAAGTTAAAAGGGAATACGTTTGACGTGTAGCAAAATAGGCACAGGAACATAGCGCGCGAAAGCCATCAAAACTCTACCGGCAATATTGAGAATTGGGCAATTAGGCCGCCAAAATTATTAAATAAATGTAATAATGTCGAGGCATGGCCAGGTTCATGCGATTTTACTTATAACAATATGACGTGTAAAAACGCTTTAGGAACCATAATGACTACCTCGCGCCATGAAACGCCCACTTTAGCTACTTGCGAAGACGAAAAGCTTCATTTTATTGAGAGCGTACAAAGCTTTGGTTTTTTGTTAGCAATAAACCCTGAAAGTAAAATTGTTGAGGTGGTGAGTGAGAATATTGGGCAGCTTTTCAGTAAAGATATCGTACCGGGTGAGACCATAATCACCGAATTGATCGCTATTCCCTCGCCCGAATCACATACCTTTAGTACGATTTATGCTAACGTAAAAGATAAAGGGCTACGCCATGCCTACCAGTGGAAATTTGTAGAAAATGCGCTGCATATAAAAGACTGGGATAAAGAAGGCAGTGGCGTTGTATTTACTTCAAATGGCCTGCTTGTCATCGAATTTGAACCGTCTCCACAGCTAAGTTATGAGGCGGCGCAGAAGTGGCTGCCTGTCGATACTGATATTCGTTCTTTACTGCCAAACCTTCAAAATTGTATATCGGTAACGGATGTGGCAGACAATATTGCCGCCGTTTTTAAGCATTACATTGGTTTTGAGTCGGTAATGATCTATCGCTTTGATAAAAGCTTCTGTGGTGAAGTAGTAGGCGAAGCGAAAGAGAGAGATAAGCGTTCATTTAAAGGGCTGGTTTTTCCTGCGTCTGATATCCCAAGTCAAGCGCGAGCGCTTTATAAATTGAATCGAGTTCGTTGCGTATTCGACACTGAAGAGCCGCCAGTTAATCTATTGCCCAAGATTGCAAACAAAAATAGGCTACCACTAGACCTGTCTATGTCGATGGTTCGTTCTGTGTCGCCTATGCACTTGCAGTATATGAGAAATATGGGCGTTAGGTCGTCGTTTTCAGTGTCACTCATGTACGAAGATAAATTATGGGGGTTAATCGCCTGTCATAACAGCGAACCTATTTATATTGATCAGAAAAAGCGGTTGGTGTGTGAGTCGTTAGGTCACATGTATGCGTGGCAGTTACACACTAAATCGCTTCACGAAAAGAAAGAGCAATTTCAACAGCGTCAGCGAACGTTAAATAATGTTGTGCATAAGCTAACAACGTTTGCCAATCCTCTTGAAGCCATTGCGAGCAAAGAAGACGAATTGCTGCAAGTCACCGATAGCTGTGGACTTGCAGTTATCACGCCCTCTGGAAACTATACTGTTGGTAAAGTACCGTCCAAATCAGTCGTAAACACGCTGTTAGAAAAATTTTCTTATAAGAACTCAGAGCAAGCGGTAGCCATCAGCAAGTTAGGTGATGAGATTACTGAAACACTCGATTTGAACGGTATTCGAGGCATTTATATCTCATGTGTGTCGCCGGCCTTAGGTTATTACACCATATGGTTTAGAGAGCAGCGCGACAAGTTGATTCGCTGGGCGGGCAAAGAGGCTGCGGCGAAAGATATTGGTAAATCACTGACACCACGACATTCTTTTGATTTATATTTGCAAAGTATTGCCGATGAGTCGGTTGCCTGGTCAGAAGACGACAAACTTATTATTGAGGGGTTTGATCACCTTTTCATTCCTTATGCATTAAGTTTGAAGGCGTCACTAGATAAACAAATTGTGAAGCTTGAAGAGCTGGATAAGGCAAAAGATCACTTTTTAGCCAGTATCTCGCACGAATTACGTTCTCCGCTTAATTCTATTGTTGGGTGGACCGACCTTGCGTTAATGGACGTGAATAATGTTGAGCGCATGACCGATGCACTTTGTGTAATTAAGCGTGCCGCATCAACACAGGCTTCACTGATTAACGATATTCTCGACTTATCGAGAATTATTTCTGGAACCATGAAGCTGAGTACGCATACGTTAAAAATATCCTCGTCTATTTCAGAGGTTGCGAAGTCGTTTGAGGCTGGTTTTACGGCGAAAAAGATTCAATTGTCACTACGTTTTGAAAGTATAAATACTCAAATCTTGGGCGATGAGCTGCGTATAAAACAAGTGATCAGCAACCTATTAAGTAATGCGCTTAAGTTTACTCAAAAAGGTGGAATGGTCGAAGTGAGTGGTGCGCGTAACCATTCTAACTACGTATTTACGGTAAAAGATAACGGTAAAGGCATGACGAAAGAGCAGCTTGAGCATGTCTTTGATCGCTTTTATCAAGGTATGAACGAGCACAATCGTCATGGCCTAGGCTTAGGGCTGTCCATTGTAAAAAACCTAGTCGAAATGCATGGCGGAACCATTACAGCCAACAGCGATGGCCTTAATAGCGGTACCGCTTTTACCGTATCTATTCCTATTGCACCGGTTAAGCACGAGTCGCTTGATACCATGCAAAATGACATCGTTACCTCTAATTTAACGTCATCGTTGAGATTACAAAATTTGCGTATTCTTGTGGCCGAAGATGAGGAAGATTCTCGAAACTTTATTCAGTTGTTCTTAGAGTCAAATGGTGCAAAAGTGAAAGTGACGAAAAACGGGTTGCTAGCGTGGAAGCACCTCAACGACACACCTGATGCCTATGATCTGGTTTTATCAGATATCGGCATGCCAGAACTTGATGGATTAGGGTTGATTACCAAGATACGCGCCAGTGCAAACCCCAATATAGAAAATATTAATGCGGTAGCGCTTACTGCTTACGCCTATACATCAGACCGAGTAAAAGCATTGAAAGCCGGTTTTAACAATTATGTATCTAAACCCGTAGACGGTGAAGAAATACTGACTATCTTAGAAATGTACATACCGGACTGACCTACCTGTTAAGCGCCGACCTAAAAGCCGGCCCGGGTTACCAGCGCTGAAGAATACGTTTATACACTTCAGCGTCTAGAAAGCTTGCACGGTTGGGCAAGTTTTCTGGTAGCACGCGGTTGGCCTCGTCAAGAGAAGCGTATTCAACACCATCAATCACATATACGCTTTTTGTAGACGGTGTATGCTTATCTAACGGATGCGCTGCTAATGTTAACGATGCCCGCGAGGTAGTCACTTTACTGCCAATGAAGTCGGCCACCCCATCGCCATTTATATCTTTAGTAAGCCACGACAAGCCAAGTAATGCATTGAAGCGCCCCGCATATTGCATACTATCGATTGCGACTTCAAAGCCTTC
>Ga0102948_1001190_pt1 | contig 10341 bp, 8 predicted proteins | sample SalPonA_A_H2O_MG_FD_78211 | JGI IMG/M metagenome (GOLD analysis project Ga0102948, IMG submission 78211) | Water microbial communities from South San Francisco under conditions of wetland restoration - Salt Pond MetaG R2A_A_H2O_MG | ecosystem: Environmental > Aquatic > Non-marine Saline and... | reverse complement strand
CTGCTTGAATTAATGTCTATAGACAGAAATGCCGTATTTAAAACGCTACAGTCATCAGGTACGACATCAAGCGGGAAATCCAAAATATTTCTTGATGCTCACACAGCACGGCTGCAGATGAAAGTGCTGACGCAAATCTTGCAACATTTCACGGGGCGGCAACGCCGGGCCATGTTGATAGTGGATTTGCCACCAGTACAAGGCGGTGAAACGCTCAGCGCAAGAAATGCAGGAAGTAATGGTTTGGCGTTTTTAGGCCGCAATCACTGTTATGCGATGAATACAGATGGTGAAATAGATCTGGATGCAGTGAAATCATTTTTTTCGAGTCATCGGCACGAGCCCATTCTAATTTTCGGCTTTACCTTTATGCTATGGCAATTTGTCACGACGTGTAGAGATAATAACCTAAAAGAGAGCCTAAACGACGCGGTTTTTTTGCACAGCGGCGGTTGGAAAAAAATGCTCGCACAACAAGTCGACAATGAAACGTTCAAAATGGCTGTAAGAACCCAATTTGGCGCGGATATCAAAATCCACAATTTCTACGGCATGGCAGAGCAAACGGGTACGGTATTTGTTGAGTGTGAAAAGAGTTATCTACACGCGCCGGCCTATGCACATATTATTGTGCGTGATGAACAAACATTTTCAGAACTAGATGAGAATCAGCAAGGTCTGATTCAGGTGTTATCGGCGCTCCCCGAAAGCTATCCAGGCCACAGTATTCTTACCGAAGACCTCGGCACGATTTATGGTGAGGATGATTGCTTATGTGGGCGCAAGGGACGTTATTTCAACGTGATGGGCCGTCAGGTAGTCAGTGAAGTCAGGGGCTGTAGTGATGTTTAACTCCGCAGATATAAATCTCTTGGCAGGATTCGAACAATTACCGAATTCGCTAACGAGTAAAGCTTTCACCGCAGACAAAATCGAGTTTCTGTCAGAAATATCAAAACGACTTCTTACTCATAAAGACCGACCTAACGTCGTTGCTTTAGCTTACTGGTTGCGCAAATCAAATGTTGCCTCTATTGAAAGAGAGTATACAGCGAAACAAAAAGGTGCGGCGAAACTAGAGCCGGCAGGTCTAGTATTCCAGATCGCACCAGGAAATGTTGACGCGTTGTTTGCCTACTATTGGTCACTTTCCATGTTGCAGGGTAACACAACTGTTACAAGATTGAGTGCCGAGCGCGGTGAAGACGCTGAGCTAATCCTGAATTGTTTACAGACGGTGCTGGATGAAGAGCGTTTTTCCTCGATCAAAGGCCAAAGTAGTTTTGTCTACTACGATCATGAAAAAACCGAGTATACGCAAACATTGTCACTGCAGTGTGATCGGCGTGTTATCTGGGGGGGTAATAAAACCATTGAGCGGATTCAACGCTATCCACTGAAATCAAGTGGGAAAGACATTGTATTCCCCGATCGACAGTCGATCGCAGTCGTGAGATACGACACGACTTGGACCGATGAGATCAAAGACAGGTTATCTAAAGCACTGAAAACGGATATAACAAGCCTCGGGCAGGGGGCCTGTGCTGCGCCACTAGCAATCGTATGGCTGGGTAAGGTAGCAGAGATAAGTGCTTTTCTAGAGCGTGAATGGGCGAAAATTGAGCCACGCTTCGGTTTTGATCAAGTTAATTCGTTAGTTTTCTTGCATCAAAGTTGTGCACTAGGTGGAAAAAGGATTAGTGCCTCTTCTGTAATCTTAGAAAATAATACACCGATTCTTTCGACTCATACTCGGTCAGGACTATGGCACTTTATCTATCAAAATATTGAAGATTTGGATGTTGAGAGTTTTTCGGGTATTCAAACAATAGGCGTTTTCAATATTGATAACATTGAATATAAGAACTTGGAAGAGTTCAGGTCGGCATGCTTTGGAAAGCATTTGACCCGCCTTGGTAGAATGTTGAACTTTAACGTTCAATGGGATGGTATCGATTCGTTGTCAGCATTATCGGTGTCATATTTTACGAGACCAAAGTGGTTACAGACGGCGAAATAAAAAGGAAACAAAATTTATGCTTAGTAAAAAAGGTCAATCTCCGAATATCCTATTGCGAAGTTTCAATATTTGAAACATAGATACCTCAATTGCGTATTTTGGAAGCAATATCAAGATAATATTTTAGTTTAAAAGGCGAAAGAAAAAATTGATGTATGAATTGTATTCTTTATGATTTTTAAGGCTGTTTTTAAAAATGAAAGTTAATGTCGAGTGCAATATTGTAACAGCAGCTGATCGAAATTATTTGCAGCCATTGTCTGTAATGCTCTATTCGCTAGCCAGCTCAATGAAGAACAACTTTAATGTCTATATTCTAACCCGCGACATTGGAAAAGAAGATGTTAATTATTTAAAAAATTTGTGCGCTAAAAGTAATATATATTTAGTTTGTGTGGATGAATTCGAAATACCAGATGTATCACATGAACTGCGGGGTAGAATTTCAAAGGCTACATATTTCAGGTTGTTGATACCGTTTTTGAATGAATTCAAAAAAATATATAATTTGATATATGTGGATCCAGATGTGTTAATAAAAAAAAGTTTTGAAACTCTCGTAACGCACGATTTGAATGGAAATATCTTTGGTGCAGTGAAGGATGCGCCGCTAGTAAATAGAAATCGTGAAAACTCATGGGGGGAGCATGATTATTTCAATGCAGGCATGCTCTTGATAAATCTAGATTTGTTAAGAAAAAAATATGAAAAGCTTAAAGACCTAGATATAGATCTATTCGATGGTAAATATGAATTTAATGATCAGGATATACTTAATCGAATAGTATCAGAGGTACATTGGCTAGATGATAAATACAATTATCAAACGGTTCAGGTTGAAAATGACTTAATAAAAAATAAAGTGCTTAAAGATCCTTGTATTGTCCACTTTACAGGTGCTGATAAGCCCTGGTATTTACATTCAAATCATTACTTTAAAAGTGAATACTTGGAAGTGGCGCATAAATTAAATTATTTTCCAGTCAATGATCTATTTGTGGATGACTGGGATCTGTTGAACCTCGAAAAGCTAAAGGGTTTTAACGGGTCGGTTGTAATATATGGTGCAGGGGAACGGGGTAGGCGGCAGTATTTATTTATTCAGCGAAATTTTTTAGATGTAAATGTTGTTTGCTTCGTAGATTCAAAAATTTCTAAACAACATAAATTCATGATGGGGTTGGAAGTAATTGAACAGTACAATGTTGGCATAGAGGGAAAGATATTGATTTCAAGTAAAGAATTCAAATTGGAAATAATGCAAGAACTGAAGTTAAAACTTAACTCTGTTGAATTAATTGAGATGGTTTTTTAAAAAGATTATGGAAGATAGTATAGATACCGTTTTTGTGTCTGGTTTGTGGTTTATTGATAATAATAAGAAAAATAGTGTTAATCATTATTGGAAATATTTACCAAGATCTTTGAATATTTTGCAGGGTAGGGAGATTTATTTTTATACTGATAATGAATATATAAAAAATCAAGTTTATGAATTATGCAGAGAAAATAATATAACTCTTAATCTAAGGCATAAAAGAGTAGAGGATTTAGATAAATTTAACTATAGAGATCGTTTTTTGAAATCGGTAGAAAAATATGGGCTTGAAATAGCGGATAGACCTTTAGACTTTAATCGAGAAAAAGGTTTGGCGCACTATTGGCGGGATTATTTAGACTCTGGTATTGACTGTTATAAAAGTGTATTGACGATTTGGCATTCCAAAATCGATTTGCTTTGCGAGTGTTATGCCGAAGACCAAAGGAAATGTTACTCATGGGTAGACGCAAGCATATCAAGATTTGAAAGTCAAATAGCAAACCTAAATAGTGTCATATTGAATAATGCCGGAGCTACGCCGTGTTTATACGACAGTTTGATGAAAAAAAATGGCGAGCTGTTAGAGTGTTCTGCGCACTACATTTATACACCATCAGATCAATTGATGTTGCTTAAAAATTTATATGATGCGCGCTTTGAATTGATGGTTGATGAGGCCTTTCCAAATGACGAGGAAATAGTACTAAGTTCAATATTCAAATCTAACCCAAATTTAATTAACATTATAAGAAGAGCCTAGCCAATTATGTCTAGTAAAGTATTTTTTGTTCTAGGAATGCATAGAAGTGGAACCTCTGCGCTGACCGGAATGTTGGATGGTAATTGTTTTAATGTACCACAAGATCAGTTTGATGTAGATGTTGGTAATAATGATCTTGGTTTTAAGGAGTCGAAAGAGGTAGTACATATAAATAATGTGATTTTAGGTGGCGAAAGAAAATGGAAAGAAATAAAGAATTTCGACATCTTGGATTTCGGTCAAGAAAAGAAGAATTTTGTAAGCAATTTGTTAGATGTTTTCCTTAGCAAGAATAAAAAACCTTTGATAAAAGACCCGAGGCTTTGCATTACTTTTCCAATTTGGAAGGAATACATGGATGTTAACAATATCGAATACGACGTGGTCACAATATTCAGACACCCGCTAGAGGTTTCAAAGTCTTTATACCGTAGAAACGGAATGTCGGTAGAGTTTGCATTAAGGCTTTGGTTTTTTTATAATTTTAATATTGTTTGTAATCTCGATGGTCTGAAGTATCAGGCGGTTGATTATGATGATTTGTTGGAAAAAACGGAAGATGTTAATTATAAATTAGTCGAGTTCTATGGCTTGCGAAAGGGTTTTATAAGTAAATTTGTCGATGGAAAATATCGCCATATAAGAAACGTGGTTGATATGCGTGATGATTTCTATGAATACTCGATTGATCTCTACAATGATATTTTAAAAGAAAGGATTAGTAGAATTGAATTGTTGAAAAAATACTTCAATATTTATTGCCACGTTATTAATAGAAAACTTGAATTTCATATAAGCTCATTTCATCACAAGAATATTTATATTTACGGTTACGGTGAAACTGGTCGAAGATTCCATAAAAGCTGCGATGTTTTTGGTATAAAGATCGCTGGTATAGTAGGTGGAATATACGACACAGTTTCCGATAGTCTAACACTCGATGAAATTTCATTTGATAACTCCTTTCTTGTGGTTTGTTCTACATTTGATAGATCGGAAATAGAGGAGCGTTTGACTTCACTAAGTCTAGTATCAAATGAAGATTATTGTTTTTATGACCAAATCCATTTTTCGTTTTGACTTATGAATATAGCTATTTTTTGGTGGGCGTTGAAAGGCTCGCCTCTGTCTGTAATTATAGATCGACTATCTTCGCTGTCGGCTGTCGATAAAGTTTTTATACTGTACTATGATAATAGGTTTTCTGCAAAACTCCCAAAGAATTTTGTCCCGCTTTACTTAGGTAATCAGGATTCTGAATTCGTAAATTTAGATAGCAATTCTAAAATTCTGATAATCTATGAAACTCTCCGTGATTGTAATATCAAATTATTTTTTTCTATGCACCCTTTGCAGTTTTCATCAGAAGCGATTACAGCTGCGAGCAGATTGCAGAATTGTGTTGTAATTTCTGAGTTTCATAACAATATTTATTGCTTCACATCGATTTCCGAGTTGAATGCAATCAAGTTGTACGCTGATCATATTATAGGACTGACCGAGCATCATATTTTTGAATTAGAGCGAATATTTCGACATTCTAATTCGAAATTCCATATCGTTTCTAATTCATACCCAACTGGGGTTTCTTATTCCAAAGGATTGTTTGTAGAAGAAGATATGTTAGAAGTGCCGCTTAAGATCTGTATCGCCTTACGATATTGTGCGCAGAAAAATCTATCAATCCTATACGAATTCATACGTCAAAATTCTTCCAGTTATGAGTTTCATTTACTCGGCGATGGAACATTTTATGAAGAATTCTTTAATGATATTTATAATTCCGGCAGTCAAATCCAGAATATACATTTTTACGGTGTTAGGCCGAGAGAAGAAGCCCTCGATATTTTTAGAATTTGTGATGTTGTACTACTTCCCACGTATTACGAATGTCAGCCGCTTTTACTTTTCGAGTCGGTTATCACTGAATGTCTTTTCGTAACTTCTAACGTAGATGGCACTAATAATATCATACAGGACGCCGTTAATGGATTTTTATTTGAAAATGATGATTTGGCAGGATTAAATAAAAAAATGAGTTACATCAGCGAGCATAGATACGTAATAAAAAATTGCATTGAAAATTTAAAAAGTTCGCTAGATTCTCTGGTTTCGAAATATAAATTTAATCTCGATGATTTTAATAACAGGAAGGTACGGAGTGCGTCTGAAAGATCGGTAGTTTGTAAGGACGTTTCAATAATCGAACGCTATTTTATCGATGACGTATCTGTCAAAGCGGATGTTAAATGTTTGCATGGACTTAGTGTGTTAGATCAAGGCAGATTTATGGATCTTGGTCTGTTAGGTGTTTATTGCTTATTCTATATCCTGTATAAAAGCGATCAATACTGTCTAAACGCCGATTGTAATGCTGGCCTGTATGAGATCGGATTTGATAATGGCAAGTGGTACCACAGTAACAAGCTGTCAACTGATTTTCTGACGGTTTCCGTACTTCTGCTAAAGTCAGGCAAGCTGGATGATAAAGCAAGTTGTTTGCTCAAAGATAGTTTATCGAACTTTTGGTGTCCAAAAAGAAAATATTTAGCCCAGCATCCGACTCGTCACGTTGTCTTTGATCACATAGTTAATAATAGTTTTTCAGTTAAAGATTTCATTTTAGATTTTCTAGATAATAAAAAATCGATTTACGGTGCTGGGAGTTATTCACGACGGTTATGTAAATTTCTTTTGAAATACGCTCATGCAGTCGAAGGAATTTACGTCGCAAATCCCATGCAAGTTAACAAGGAGATATGCGGCATCACAGCTAAAATGATAACTGAATTCGATCCAGATGATTCGTTTTTAATCGTTGCAGTTTCATATGAATATGATAAATTAATCGAGTTATTTGAAGATTATCAACTTGAAGTATTTAAGGATTACATTTTTGCGTCAGATCTGCGGTTCATAGCTAAGCTTGCAGCTATTTTGCATTCTGATGATGTTTTGCTTTCAGGTTTTTATCATAAGTTAGAAAGAGGGCTTTAAAATGTTACTTAAAAAACTAGAGTTGAATAATTCCTTGGCGGTAAGTAAAACTCGAGAATTCAGAATGAGATCGAGTCCTGATGGAATGATAGATAGTAATTTCCATCATTACAAAAATAATTTTCCATATTATGGATATGTTGATGTTAAATGTCATGAAAGCAATTTTTTAATGCTATCTAATAACGATGATATTGTTGCAATGACCTATTTTTGGTTCGGTGATGACTCATATGAAAAACTTAGTACTAAACTGTGGGCTTTATGTAGTTCGAGATCCAGAGTTGTTTATGATGTAGGTTCTTATACGGGGCTTTATTCATTTATAGCAGCTTCTGTCTCTGCGAATTCTGTAATACATGCAATTGAACCTTCAAGGCGAACGTTTGGCCGTTTGATAAGCAATATTTACGTTAATGCCCTTGTGGATCGTGTTGTCCCTCATTGCGTTGCGATATCTAATGAGCGCGGTTATCTAAATTTTAATGAGTTTAGAGGTCTCAATATACTTGGTTGCGGTGACAGTTTAAAAATAAAAGAGCATGTCGAAGTTGCAAGAAATGATGAAGTTGTTCACGTTATTACTCTAGACGATTTTTCGAAAGATGTCGGTGCCTTACCGGATCTGATTAAAATTGATGTAGAAGAGTCGGAGTTTGATGTTATAAAGTTTTCGGAAGGTGTTTTGATTAAAAGGCCGATTGTTGTTGTTGAGGTTACTAAAAACAGTTATTTGAGTTTGATAGATTTCTTGTCTACCTATGATTATATATATTACTTTATAAATGATTCATCGGTTTCTTTATCAACGTTACCTGAAAAGGAAATAAATGTTTTTAATATGATTTTTATTCATAAGTCGGATGATCGTTTTGAGGTGATCTCGAATTATTTGCCTTGATTGGGTGCCTCAATCTAAAATTTTCCGTTTTGACTAAATTTCTTTGATATGCTGAGCGCTGTCGATACGGCTTGATCCATGTCTATGTATACATACATCCCGCACCGTCCAATAAAGGTTACTTTGGAATTAGGAATGTTATGATATTTTTTATATGTTGAGCGGTTATTGCCATCAATATCCTTAACTGGATAGTATCTTTCGAAGTTGTTCATTTTGTAGTCAACAGGTTCTTCAAATGTGAGTACGGTCTCGTACTTATTTGAGCCATGTTTTGGGAAAAGTTTCCATTCTGTCACTCTTGTATAAGGGCCGTCGTGTGTGAAGTTAGTTGTTGGAACGGTCATTAATTTGGGTACAGGTATTTTTTGTGTATGGAATATTATGGATCTGTAGGGAAGGTGGCCGTATTTAAAATCATAATATTCGTCAATCGGCATGCTGTTGAATACATGGTGATAGTTGGCTTCCATTGACATTTCAAAATTTTTATCAAGTGTTAGGGAAATATTTTTATGGTTTAATATTTTTTCAATTAACGCAGTGTATCCATCCGACGGTAAGGCCTGAAATGAGTCGTTCGGGAAATAAAGTTCGTTATCGTCTTCTCTTAATGGGATTCGTTTCAATATGCTTGCGTCAAGTTCTTCTATCTCTTTGTTCCACATTTTTCTAGTGTAAGGTCGAAAGATAACGTCTACAATATTTCCGCGACCGATAGTTAAAAGTGTTTGTTTGTTCGGAGGTATTGTTACTAGGGTACCATCATCGAGTATAGCTTTTACTTTGTGCTTATAATCTATCCAATCTGTAAATCTGGAAAGCCAATTAACGACCTTTTTATTGTTTGTGTGAAATATATGCGGCCCATATTTATGAACCCTTATTCCAGAGGAGTCTATGTAATCATAACAATTACCACCAATATGGTTTCTCTTCTCTATAACGTCAATTTCGTAACCTCTTTCTGCGAGTTCTCGAGCAATAACAGCGCCGCTTAATCCCGCTCCAACTACTAACATTCTATGTATCATGTGTTGTTTCTTCGATTTTAACTTGAACTAACGTTTTTGGGGTAAAGTGCGTCAAATGCAAGATTTGGAGTATTGCGTAATTCCCATGCTTCTCTATGTCGATCGTCAAAGAAATAATTGTAACTACTTGATTTAATAATGTTGTCTGTAAATAGTCCAAAATTTTTCCTCTGCAGAAAATAGAGCGCCGCAGAATAATAGTGCTGGCTGATGCCTTCGAGAATTACATGTTTCTTTATGCCAAATATAGAGGCACTCTGGCATGCTGTTATCATATCTTGTAACGATGTGAGTCGTCGTTCAGTTGATAATCGGGTCTGAGATCCAAAGCTATTGGGGTGTACGCGATACCGTCCCAAGACTTCGGGAATGAAATCTATGTTTGCATTGAGGTAGCCTGCATTGTTAATATAAAATGGGTAGTCTAATATGATTTCATAGTTATGCGGAATGGTGGCATAGATTTTTTTGTGGTTTCGGAACATTACACTACTTGCTTGCATATATGTTCCGTATCTAATAAGGTGCTCGATTGTCGATCGTTTTGGGATGTGGTTCCAGTTGTAGTAGTCTTGGGTATACCGTTTAAGCGAAAAGTTACTTTTTGTTTCAAACATATCTGATTCATGAAAAACTATAGCGCAGCTTTTGTTATGGTCTAGGTAATCTACCTGTTTTTGGAGTTTTCCAGGAAGCGCAAGATCATCGCCATCTACATAGGCTATATATTGTCCCGACACATGGCTGATAAGTGTTTGAATATTTTTAGCAAGCCCTTCGTTTTGTTTTTTAAATATGATTTTTAGATTTTCAAATTTATTTGTGTAAGACGAAATCATAGCCGCAGTGTTGTCTGTTGATCCGTCGTCGCATACGATAACCTCGAAATCGAAGGTGGTTTCTTGGGTTAAAAGCGATGTAAGACATGGTCCGATATAGTTTTCCAAATTAAAAGAAGGGACTATCACTGACAGTTTTAACACTGTTGTTTCTCCGTTTATCGGTTGCATTAACGATTCTAGGGCAGTTATTTATTCCTAGTTATAGAAGCTTTTCTACTATTTTGATATCGTCTATTGTATCAATGTCTTGTGCATCAATTCGCGCAATAGCTATTGGTTTTGAACGGTTGCTAAATATTTTTGAATTAGTTAACCAGATGTCAGCTTTTCCCCAATAAAACTGCCCCACATCATGTATTGCTTCCTCTAAATCTTGCGAGCGGCTGGCAATATGCTCGGGGAATATTGGTTCTACACCTCCACCATCCAGTTTTCTCAGCGCTCTTTGAATAGGAAAGTCAAAGGT
>Ga0102948_1001186_pt1 | contig 10371 bp, 9 predicted proteins | sample SalPonA_A_H2O_MG_FD_78211 | JGI IMG/M metagenome (GOLD analysis project Ga0102948, IMG submission 78211) | Water microbial communities from South San Francisco under conditions of wetland restoration - Salt Pond MetaG R2A_A_H2O_MG | ecosystem: Environmental > Aquatic > Non-marine Saline and... | reverse complement strand
CTGCAGGGCAGCTCCACTTTTATGTATTACAAAGAAACGGGTTTACCCTAATCGTGTTTGAAAAATTCTTTGGCGACAGGCGCACTTTGCGACCCAAACGCGTGACAGTTTCGTCGGTAAATAGTCGCCCCTTAAAAATACACATATAATTGTCTATCAATACTATGTGCACGGAATGTGCTCTTTATTTTGACCAGTAAATCCGCTTAAACACCGAAAAACTGGTCAAATTGATGAAACCGAAGTCCCGACCTGACGAACCCGCCCAACTTTTTCAGCAAGATCTCGAGCACCTTCTTGATCAGCGCCAACCGCTCTACAAGTTGGCTAACCAACTGCCTTGGCAGGAACTGGAAAGGGCCTTCGAGAACTACTACAGCGAGGTCGGTCGGCCCGCTCTTCCGACCCGGTTGATGGCCGGACTGCTCTTGCTCAAGCAACTGGAAAATCTGTCCGACGAACGCGTCTGCGAGGCGTGGGCTAGAGATCCCTACATGCAATATTTTTGCGGCGAACGTTTTTTTCAGTGGAAGCTTCCCTGCGAGCCGAGCGAGTTGGTTCACTTCCGTAATCGTATCGGTCAGAAAGGAGTCGAAAAGATTTTGAAGATGACTGTGGAGTTGCACGCAGAGAAGGTAGCGAAGGAGGAAGAACTGGTGGCCGACACGACAGTGCAGGAGGCGAACGTGCAGTTCCCTACCGACACTCGTTTGCACGTGGACTGCATCGAGAAGCTATGGCGCATGGGTGATAACGAAGGCATCCGATGGCGTCGCAGCTACGCACGCACGGTGCCTGCTTTACTGGCCCGACTTCGCACCCGAAGTAATCGGTTGGTGAAGGAGCGCAAGAAGTGTCGCCGTAAAATCAAAACCATTGCAGGCCGCTTGCTACGGGACTTCAAGCGCAATGCAGGCAACGGAGCTGAACTACTCTATGCCGAAGAACTGGCCTTGATTGAAAGGGTGCTTCAGCAGAAACGGCATGATAAGAACAAGGTGTATTCCCTGCACGATCCCGAGGTGCTTTGCATCGCCAAGGGCAAAGCTCATAAGAAGTATGAGTTTGGAAGGAAGGCATCGGTCACGATGCTTCGGGACAGCGGCGTGATCGTCTCGGCAGTCAGCTTCAGGGAAAACCTTTATGATGGAGACACTCTGGAACCCGCACTGGAGCAGGCATCCTCGATGACCGGAAAAACCTTCGCTGGTGTGCTCGTGGACAAGGGCTATCGCGGGCGCAAAAATGTCAGCGGAACCGATGTTGTGATACCAGGAAAGATTAGCAAAAAGCTCAGCGCATATCACCGGAGCAAGCAACGAAAACGAAACGGCAGGCGGGCGGCCATCGAACCGATCATCGGTCACCTGAAGAACGACCACCGCATGGCAAGATGCTTCCTCAAAGGAGCGGAAGGGGCCGGACTGAACCTCGCACTCGCCGCCGCCGCCTGGAATATCAAAAAGTGGATCAACGAGCTTCTTTGGACCTTCTTTTTATGGCTTCAGGCGGTCAACCCAAAGCGCGACTCATGTCATCAAATCAAATTTTGCTCGGCTCTGAGAGCCGCATAGTGCTTTTTAAGGCACGACTAATTAGAGCCGAAGGTCTTAACTCAACGCAAATAGTCTGAATCTAGCACCGCTTTGATTCGTTTTTCTTAAGAATTGGATAGGCCTTGAGGTAGAGTAGGTGACGCGTTGTTCCAGTAAAATGGCGCGTGGCAATTTTATTGTAATCAACGTCAGGCTCCCAAAAAAACTGTCGGTCATTATTGACGACATAGGCGTCTTTCGACAATTCCCGAGCATCGGCAGCTTCCATTAAACTCGCGACAATCGTTTGTTCTGTGAACCAGGAACTATCGTCGGGCGACCAATTTTGCAGCAATTTTTCTGCAATTGAAATTTGTAGCGAGCCCTGTGGCAGGTAAAGCAGCCCTGCGTTTAAGGCCGAACGCGGAGGCAACCCGAATTTTTCACACTGATCTAAAATCTTCGGATCGAACGAATCCACACCATTTTCTCCGTTATAGCAGGCTTCTTGTTGGGAGATGAAGGCGACAAGATCTACAGGAAATCGAAAGAGCACGACATCTGCATCGCTATACAAAAGATTACCCGTTCGTTGAAACTTAAGAATGAGGGCTAGTTTTTTTCCAAAAACGTGATAGTTTTGGAAATTCTGAATGGATCCCGGTAGCTGTTCTCCGATATTTAATAATTCATCGACGGTGGCAATGTAGAGATTGTTGATGATGCGGTTTGCACTGAGGGCATATTCCGCTGGATAAGTTCCGTCGACAGCAATGCAGATTCGGAAACGGTCTCCAAGGTGCCGACACCAAGACCAGGCGCTCCAGATGGCATCATCAAGCGTAGCAGTTGAGGTTAATATAAGAAGTGTTGAATGGTCTGCTGATGCACACTCTACCGGATTCAGATGTTTCCATTCTCGGCGAATAGGGTAAGGCCTTTTGCGCTCCCACCACCAGATCGGTTTAGTGGTTAACTTTTTGATCAGACTTTTCACGAAAATTTGCCAGGAACTGGATGTTGTTATAGGCGACATTTAAGATCGAAACGAGAATCGAATAAAAGAGCACTCCGCGCAGCGAGGTGTAGTCGACCGTTAAAATCATCAGATTTTGGAAAACTCCAACGCCAATCATCGTGTGCGCTTTGAATAGGTAACCACGGGACGCACAAAGTTGGCCAATACCGGAACTAACGAGGCCAATCGCACTGCCTGCTGCCAGCAGAAAAACCTCCTCGGTCAGGTCGGAATAGTCTGCGCCAAGAATCCAGAGAGCTTGCTGAGGGAAAAACCAGACAACGAATACGATAGAAGCAGCCACCAGCAGGAGTCCTGCCTGCAGAGCGAGGAAATAACCCAGTAGAGATTTTTCATTTTGCGGGAGGCGTGCAAATCGAGGTTTTACCAAAATTGCGAATGTAGCAGTAAACACGCTAAGAACCATCGCCAGTCGATTGAGGGCTCCGATCTGGGCAAGTGATTCCGTTGAGCCGAAAATCGAAATGACCCAGATCGTAATTTGACTGGAGAAACTGTAATAAATCGCGCCTGGCATAATGCGCTTGACCGTTTCTAGAATTTCAGAACGGACCTCTTCATCCGGATTCTGCGAATAATCAGCGTGTAAGACAGCTAATCGTTTCAACTTTAAATTGGCGTAAACCTCAGCGATCCCGCTCGCCAGGATTGCGACCCCAGCAAATGGAAAGATGAAGATAAACAAAGCGGTGATTATTAAGCGCCCTGAGTTTTGGAAAATACTTATCCGCTGCAGTGGGACGATTTCCTGGTGCAGTTCTGGACCGATCCGGAAGATATGCCCTGTTAGTCCACAGAGAAAAGCAGGGATAATAGAAACGGTTATCAGGAGTGTGGTGATCCAGGACGCTCCGTTATTTTTAAGTAATACGACTAATACTGGAACGGATATCAAAAGGCTAAACACGGCGAACTGCTTTCTTAGCTGCAAGCCTGTGGCGAGGACTCCTCCAAACTTCTTTTTGTCCATCCAGACACGTCCTCCTTGGGCCATAACACCCGTTGAGATGCCGCCATCGGCGAGCATTGTCATGGTGCCGAGCATTGTATTTGCCAGTGTGTAGAAAGCGTATTCATCCGTCGGCAAAAGACGAACTACGAGTATCCCGCACATAAAGCTGATGGCCTGAACCAAAACCTGCGTTGCTCCCGTGAATGAAAGCAGCTTCAACCAGCTCAGTGTGGTGCCCATGCGAGTTCGCAGTAATGTCACTCGATTCGATCAGTTGATGGTTTCGACCCGATTGAAGAGCTTTGTCCCGCCTCGTGGCTATTTTTCGGCCCAACTGAACGAATTTGTCGCTCCTTTAGCGGCCGGCAGGGGTTGCCGGCACAGACCGTCCATGCAGGCATCTCTTTCGTCACGACTGAGTTGGCACCAATCACACAACCGCGTCCCAGCCTGACCCCGGGGCCGATAAACGCTCCGGACGCGACCCACACCTCAGCTTCAATTGTTATGGGCTTATAGAGGAGCTCAAAGTGGGGATGCGTATAATCGTGTGTTCCCGTGCAGAGGTGCGCATCCTGAGAAATAATCGTCATGGCCCCGATACGAACAGGGGCAAAATTGAGAATTTTCGAACGTCGACCGATAGTTGAGTGTGTATCGAGGCAAAGATTCCAGGGAATCAGAATATCGACGCCTGACTGAATATTGCAGGAAGGTGCAATCTGGGCGCCCATCAGTCTCAAAATCGCGACTCGAAGAAAACTCAGCCTGCCGGGTATCAGAAGGTAAACAGGCTGAACCAAAAATTGCCAAAACGCCCTTCGCATTTTAGTCTTCACATCCCAGCTACTCTTGCACTGGCTTAAGTCGATTTTGAAGCTCTCCTTATTCATAACCTGTAACGGTTTGGGAAATTAAACGCTTTAGTCTTTCCGCCGATAGCGAGATATCAAAGTTGGCTTTGAAGCAGTTTGTGGCCTTTGCCGAGATTTTCTCCTTCTGCGAAAGATCAAGACCGTTCCAGGACACGAGCATCTTTTTTACGCTCTCCGTTGTATCCTCGCAGATTAAACCGGCGCTATTTGCCTCTACCTCACGCCAGATATTGACCTTATTGGAAATCAAACAGGGTGTGCCAATAGAGAGGGCCTCTGCCACGACGATTCCGAAGTTCTCCTGATGCGAAGGAAGCACCATTGCCTCTGCGGCTGCGAGAGCTTGCCATTTTAGCTCGCCTATGAGGCTCCCGACCCAATGAACCCCGGTCAAGGGATAGCCCTTCTTGAGCCGGTCTTCATAGTCTTTTTGCTGGGTTGGGCCTGCAATGACGAGATCCGGGAGTGAAACCCTTTGATCCTTGAGCTGGCGATAAGCCTCGAGAAGTAAATCAAGACCCTTTTTTTCCTGAATCCGGCCAAGGAATAGGAGATAAGGATTTTTGCCCCATTCATAATCCGCTGAGTGGAAGGTATTCGATAGGACCTCTCGGGTTTTACCGAGAGACTGAGTCCCAAGCCCAACGATCTTCTCGGAGACCCGGTAGGGACTAAAGCTTTGGCGTGCGAGCAGGCATTCCTCCTCGCAGGTAAATAAGAGGGCATTGGCATCCCGCAAAACCGGATATTGAAAAAACGGCCAGTAACACTGTTTCTTCAACTTTTTCAGAGGGTAAGTTCGGTTGAACCAGGGATCCAGCATGCCGTGGGTGAATACGAAATAGGGGATGCGTGCTTTTCTGCAGGCATTCGCGGCAGCGAGGTCATGAAATTGCCAGATACCGTGAATGATTACAGCGTCGAATTGCTCCACGGAATCGCTCAACCATTCGGCCGCTTTTCTCGAGTAAGCAAACTTCCCCAGCTTTCCCGGACCGAGTCTATGAATCTCAAGTGCCCCGTTCACCTCAAGCGAAGGGGGGTCGAGTGAGGCAACCTGACTCTCAACTTCCAAATGATTAAGGGCTTCACAAAGCCGATGGACTGCCTCGGTTGTCCCTCCAGAATTCGGATCCATTGAGTGGATGACGTGTAAAAGTCTCATCAGATTAGCCGTTTGAATTTAAAATCGACTCATAATTGGCGAGGTGCGCCTGAACCACTTTGTCTATGGAGTAATTCGCGCAATGCTCAAGCAACTGGTTCCTGAATTTTTCGCCATTCCCGAGCACACGAAATGCTGCGGTTGCTGCGTCTTTTTGCCAAGCTTCCGTAATCGGATCGCCAGCGATCCTCAGCTCTTCAAGTGCATTCAGTTCGGCCATGGGGAAGGATGCCGAAGTAAGAACCGGGGTTCCCCGAGCCTGAGCCTCAAGAATCGGCCAACCAAACCCTTCGATCAAAGAAGGGAAAAGGAGCAACTCTGCGCCGGCATATATCTCGGCCAAATCTTCATCACTCAGGTTGCTAAAATATCGGATCTGTGGGAGCAGCGTTTCCGTTCCTGTTTTTTGGAGGTCTGAATCGCTGAAATTCGGACCCACGATTCGCAGGGTAAGCTTCGGGTCCCTCCGCACCAGCTCTTTAAAAATCTTTAAAACAGCTAGACGATTTTTATACCAGGCATCGCTGCCGACATGCAGAAGGTAGGGTGAATCGGGCCTTTTGGTAATTCGCTGCGTGTCGGTGAGAAGCTTTGGATGGATCGCATTGGGGATAATCGTAACGGGTTCGACCCGGCCCACGAGTCGACAGAAATCGGAGGAGGTTGCTTTGGATACACAGGTTAAATTTTTGCTGCGTTTGAGTCCACTAAGGATGATGCTTTGTTGAATCCGTCCGAAAAATCCGACCGAATTCTCCGGGAATTCGCCCTTCGCAGAACGGACAGCCAGCATATCATGACAGGTTATGGTGTGAGGTAGGCCCATAAGAACGAAGAGGTAATGCGCATTGGAATGATCGCATATATGAGCTACATCAAAGGTTTTCCGGAAAACGCGCTTGAGCCATAATTGTAAACTCGCCAGCAGATATTTATCAATATACCCGAGCCACTTACCCGCACCTTTTGTGGTATCGAAGAAACGTCCAAAGAAAACAGGCGGGGTGAAAATCTCGACCGAAACGGAATGCTTCTTCAATCCTTCCTCAAGAAGTCCGCTGTAGCGCAGCATACTTCGCTGTTTGTCGCGCGGGTAGTTTCCAATCAAAAGAATCTTCATTGCCCTGGCTTTTAACTATCCCGACGATCCCCTCTCAACGGAAAACTCTTTTCGATCCCTGACAGCGGCGGCGGAAAGACCCAGTCCAACAACAACAAAACCGAGCATGGTGGTCTGGCCGTATTGTCCAATAAGGATCGTCAGGGCTGAGGCTGATAACAAAATCAACCCCATCCCGTTGCCACTACGCAGGGCACGAAAACAGAAAAAAAAGACCGAAATGAAGAGTGAAACACGCCAGAGAATGTAAAGGCCTCCCAGAATGATGCCGCCTTCACCGACCAAACGGAACCATTCCCCTTCGCCTAATCCAAAATCAGTATCGCCGCGCAAAAGCTGATTGCCGACCTGAGTGCCCGCTCCGATGCCGACACCAAGAAAAGGCAGATTATCATTCGTTAAAAAGGGACCAACAAAAAGATCAAGCACACGACCGAAAATGGCGTTGCCAACTCCACCTTCGACATCGCCGGTCGCGTGTTCCCAGCGTGCAAGAAAGGCCTCTTTGCCCTCATCAAAGACAGGGATTTGGCTCGCAGCAAAAACGGCAATCGCGCCAAAAAAAGCGATTCGGGCCAGCCGGATGATTGTGTTTCTCTGCAGTCCAGAGACGAAAAAAGCTGTTAATAATGTTATGGCTGCAGACAGAATCAACGACCGGCTGATGGATACTGGAATCGCGATGATGATAGCGATCGCCGAAGCGAAAATCAGCCATTTCGGATAGGCTTTGTGCTGGGTAAGACCCGACGCTAGAAAAGCCACCGATACGGTATAGAAGCTGACCACCCCGGTGATGAAGCTAAAGGTGCCCGGTGGGCGGTAACGCCCCAGAGCACCACTGAAACCGCCTCCTTCGGCCCCGCCAACACTTAGGTTGATCCATGCGCTTTGTGGCGAGAGGAACTGGAGAGTAATGATCGGGGTCATCGCGAGGGTAGCGATGAGCCACCATTTTCCGATTTCAATGACGTCATTCCGATAAAAAACCGTTCCCATAATGAAGGCCATTGGAATGTGGAAGTAATTCGCCCGGACACCGAAAGCTGTCACGATAAAGTCGCCATGCCCAAAGAGCAGGGTGGTTGTCGACCAAACCGCAACAAGAACGAGGCCGCTGGCTACGTAGATATTGAAAGGGAATTTGCCATGGGCGAGCGCGATGAAATAGGACGCTAGGACGATCGGATCGCGGATGAGGAGCAAGACGTTGGACAAGGAGGGGAGAAACCATTTTCTCAAGGCACCCTCAACAATCAGTAAAATGATGTAGGCCACGCAAAACCAGCGAAGGTAGCGCGTTGATCGATCCAATTTCAGATAGGCTGGGGTTTCCGCAGGCATAATCGCAATTATTCCATCAAAAGTTGATGCAAACGGCTCCGATAGTTGGCCCAACTAATGGAGGCAGCGCGCCTGCGACAATTCTCCTTTATCTCGTCCAAACCACTTCGGCGCCCCATGAACCATTCTATTTTTTCGGCGATTTGTTCCGGTGCTCTCGGGGCCACCTGAAAACCCGTGAACTCAGGCCCAGTCACTAAATCGTCTCCACCGGTATTTGTGCTGATGATCAAGGGTAAGCCAACCCCCAAAGCCTCCAATTGAACCAGCGCTCGACCTTCGATTAAAGAAGGAAGCACGAAAATATCGCACTCGGACATTAATTTCAGAACCTGCTCGTGGGGCCGGGGTGGTTCATAGGTGAAACCAGGACAAAATTTCCGATAAAATTGCATTGGTGCACACAAAGAACCCATCACAACAAGCTCGATCTCCGCACCTTGAGCATTTTGATTGCTTCAAAGAGATCCGCCAGACCCTTCCTTTGAGTCATTGCTCCGGCAAACAGAATGCGAAGCGGGCCCGATTCTGGTGTTAACCGACCCGTGTAGTTGTTATTTGTATAAGTGCCAAAAGGCACAATCTCGCACGGTTTAGCGGCTTTTGTTGCTTCAGGCAACGAGTCGTAGACAAACTGACTGGGAACGACCACCAGGTCAGCCATGTCAAGTTCCTCGTCTTTTCGCTGAAGTTTTTCGGTGGAGTCATTTACTCCCTGGATCGTTTGTGCCCACTCGGGAAGGCGCAAAGCCTCTTCGCCCATTATCTCTCGAAGGGTCCGCCAGTGCGCGATCGGAAGATCGTAGCAGCAACGTATATTCAGCGCTTTTGCTTTTTTAAAAGTTTCATAGGCACCGTCTTCGTAAGCATAGACCGTGGAAGCAGGGTATTTGTCGAGTAGTTTTGCAGCGAGTTCATCAGTTTCCCGATAAATGCAATCGACGGAGAAACGGTCTCTCAGCCATTCCACCCGGAAGCGCTCTGAGAACAGGCGGAGCACCTCCTTATGCGATCTTGCGGTGATTTTTTCCTTGGGCAGATCGAAGGAACGTCTCCTCAATTGAGTAACCAAACCCCGACTCAATAGCTTTTCCGCGAAACATCCTTTTTGCCACCGAAGGCCAGTTACAAAATGAGTGAGCATCTCAAACTCCTGCAGCATAATGAGCAGCTGCCGCGAAAATGTGTTGCCCGTGGGGTGGCTCACGAAAACTCTATTTTTATCCATCAAGCTCCTCATCTTAACAAAAACAGCGAGTTTCCGTTGTAAAAACTGGAGTCGCATCCCTTGATTTTCTTACTAGCAAGCTCTTCCGCAAAGGATAACGCCTCTTTTTTATTAACATCGGACGGGTGGTGCAAATGAACAAGAGTTGGAGGAGGCTTATTTTTTCAAGACTCATAGCGCCTCCAGCAGGAACGGATTAAAGTCGAACAAATCTTTGAGAGATGCGCTTTTCTCTCCGGATCCCGTATAGCAACGGTGACGATGAGCTTTTCGCATAGGTGTCGCAGGCAGAGTAGGTGGGGGCAAAGCAGACGCGTCCTCTTCGGGTAATGTTTTTCAAAATACCGCAATCGGCCTCGATGAAAGTGAAGAGCCCTTTGGTTCGACCAGGAAGAAAGTGCATCTGCGTTGTCATGAATTGCTCCGATGCTCTCGATAACCCCCATTTCCCATCCAAGTTTTGAGAGGCGCTTCGCCCAGTCAACGTCGCACTCGGAAAAGGGAAAGTTTTCCTGGTCAAGGCCACCACTCTCCGTCCACGCCTCTGATTTGACAAGTAGCGGACTGGTGTAAACGACGTCGGTTTTCGTGAATTTACATCCGTTCCGATTTTCCCAGCGAGCTTTGGGTTGCTCGAGCCCAAAGAAATGAACGGATCTCGGGCCAAGCAGAAAGTGCCAAAGTCGAGGGAAATTTGCACCGAAGCCCGCCTCACTGCCGTCGATTTTTTTCACTGTATAGCCACAGGCCGCGAGTGCTTGATCACTCTGTAAGATCTCGATTAACTTTGAAATTTCACCGGCATCTCGAATTTGATTATCCGTTTCGTAAAACATCAAGTAATCCGGTTTCTCGGGCCCACTCAGGGCACGTTCCGAAGCGCAATTCAGACCCGCAGCAAACGAAGTATCCGGGTCGGCTGTGCCGTTGATCCAAATCAATTTGAAAGGCCAATCCTCGTCATGCTCTGCCAACCACTCAAGAGTCCCATCAGTCGAGCCCGCATCGTAAACGATTACAGAAACAACAAAATCATTCGCGCCCTGGTTAATGCAAGCTTCGAGGGAACGTAAACAGACCTCCAAAAGGCGACGCCGGTTGTAGGAGTTGATG
>Ga0102948_1001183_pt1 | contig 10388 bp, 8 predicted proteins | sample SalPonA_A_H2O_MG_FD_78211 | JGI IMG/M metagenome (GOLD analysis project Ga0102948, IMG submission 78211) | Water microbial communities from South San Francisco under conditions of wetland restoration - Salt Pond MetaG R2A_A_H2O_MG | ecosystem: Environmental > Aquatic > Non-marine Saline and... | reverse complement strand
CGATCCGGCTCGCCTCTTTGACCGCTTCCGCTGCCGACTTAATCTTATGCTTTGACGCCTTCAATTGCCGGATCTCCTTTCAAGACAATATAGGCGCTGCCCGTCGTCGGTAGGCACGCTGTCCCCCACCCACTCAAATTGAGGAAACCATCGCCCTAAACTGGCCTTCAAATCAGCCTCCGTTTCAAAAGCCCAGTTCTCTTGAGCCCGATACCATCGCCCCATCCAAATGAATGCCAAATCCTTTAGGCCGCACTCGAGATAGATCCGGTGCTTGCAAAGCTCACTGATCCGCTTGGCTACCCGCTCAGGATCAATGAAAAAATGGAGGCTATTCATGAGCAATACCACATCCCAAGCGCCCTCGGGGTTGTCATAATCCAAGTCGAGTGGACGAAATTCACCGGACTGATTCTCAATATTGGAAAGAATCGCCGCAGCTCTGACTTGCTGTAGATCGCTATCCAGCCCTGTTACGTCACAGCCCATTTCGCTCAATACCCGGGCCCCGGCCCCCATGCCGCAACCCACATCCAAGACTGAACACGCGCCCGAAAATCCAAGCTGACGCAAGGCCGCCGCTTTCTGCGACCACCCACTCCCCATTTCACTGAAAGTCTTCGACGTATCGACACTCTGGGAAAAAAATTCGCCCAATCTTTGCAGGCGCACTTCCCGAAAGAGCTGAGTCGCTCTTAAATTCAAACGCCCATTCTTCCAAATCCAATCATGCCCGGACTGGCTACCCAGAAGGAAGGAAGCGGCACCACCCGCCGCCACGCGCGCACGCTCTTTTTGGCTGCACCAACCGATAAAATCAATCGGAGCGAGCCCACGTTCACGCTCCGAAAGGCGCTCGGCCGTTTCGTAATTGGAAAAACGTAAAACCTTATCCTCCGAGTCGTAGCGCATGTTTCGGATTGTCAGCGCACCATTATAAATACCCAAAGCCTGTTGCTCGAGCAGAGCCAGGACCATGTCGGGAAAGCCGAAACCACCACGATCCGCCCGGTTATAGGATAAAATCTGATACCGGGCTGGCGACGAGCCCTCAAACGCATCCTCCTCTAAAGCGCCAGCCCCCAATAATCGAGACGCGGAGACGCACTCGCCTTCGGTCAGTATACCGAAAATCTTCGCTTCCTCCTCAAATGCCCCAAAATCCTTCGGTTCCCGACAGACCTTGATCAGGGCACGCCCACAATGACTGCAGGCCACCTCCAAAGAGCCGTGACCGAAAGCACTCTTTCGAAAACCCGAGAATTGATAGCCCGCTACTTGGATGACCTTCTCCGGGTCGGATTTAGCGGCCCATAAACTCGTCAGGCGATCCACGGATGGACTTAGCTTTGTATTATCCTCAATCTGTATTAATTGGTGATAACGGCGCCTCGCGAGATCAGCCTCAGCAACATTGCCGGCCTGCATCTGCAGCTCACTCAGGCGTTCGAAATACTTCGATTCCAGAGGTGCGGCTAATATTAACTCCTCCAGCAATCGACGGGATTCTCTAAAATCCCTTGATTCAAGTGCGGCATCAACGGCCACTTCGAGCGCGCTTCGATCTTTCAAGCTGAGAGCTAGGGGCATCGTACGGTCGTTCCATCTGCAAAGCGATTCGGCATATAATTCTTTACGGCGAACCTCATCGTTTCATTAGAAACAAATTAAAAATATTTTCTCAACCCTCGATTTCCCGCTCTGCAGGCTCGTTCCATCGACTTTGCGCCCATATCACATCGAGTCAATTCCAAGCTGGCACCCGTTATGCTTGGTTTCATTGATGCCAGACGCACCCCAGAAAACCCTAAGCTGCCAACTCGACCCGATCGACTCCAAGAGTATTGATCGAATCCTCGACGACGCGGCTCAAAACCCATCCGAACGCCATGCCATCCGGCAACTTTTGGAAGATGAGAGCGAGCGCTTCCAGCTCCTCGATCAACCCTTCTTCCAGGAAATCATTTTAGGCGCGGCCGATGTAATTGAGGAATCATTGGTTTGTTTTGTTCGAGTGCGAAGTAAACTAATGACAGCCGGCATACGAAACTTGAAAACAGCGGTCTACCTGACCCACGTCTGGTTGAATTATCGCGAAAAAGGTATCTTGCCTGAGAACGGTCTGTCCGAAGGGCCTGTCATTGAGACGGTCGATATCCTTAAAGAGCTCAACTTCATCAGTGGCTACGAAAAGTTCGAGCTCCTGACAATGTCTGGTAATTACTACCTCTTCTTAATGGCTTTCTTTGAAGACTACTTTCACGAGCTTGAAGCTCAACAGGGCCGCCCCAACGCGGCCTACTATGAGGCCTTTGCCCGAATCTCCTTTCGCGCTGCGCGCGACCATGGCCTATCCGAGGAATTCGACTTGATGGATGTCTGCGACGACCTCTCCGAGAATTTTGCGGTCATCAAATCAGCCATCTCCGGCCTGAATGAGCCGCATCCAATACCAGTGGCCGAAGATGAAGCGCTTCCCTTGTAGGTCCGGCCGCGATTCTTTGAAGATCCATTCCCCAGAAGCATTCTGCGAGGGCCTCCTTCAGAATGCGCCTTCTCCGATTTCCTCTGCTCCCGGCGAAGCGAAAATCTTTCTGAAATACTTGAAGCGCTGCGGGCACTTTTGAAGCAAGTCGATTCGTGTAAGCCAGGTTGCATAACACTCCGCGAAATCTTCCTTTGCGTTCTTGCAGGCATATTTCGAGACAGTGGTTCCCTCGAGGGGGCGAATTTCGTAGAACCATTGATCTCTCATATCCTGAGGGAGGACTTTGGCGAAAACATGATGCCCCACTTCGTGGAATAAAATATGCCTAAACTCTGTCACATTCCGAAACTCCCATAAGACGATCGCGGTCAAACTATCCGACTGATAAAAGGTGCCTTGAGTTTGCAGGGTAATACTTGGCTCCAAATACTGATTAATCGCGCTGGCCACCTCCCGCTTGGGATCGTATCGGATCAGGTGAATCCCTCTACGATGGGCCTCGGGCGGGACTTGGAATGTTTGCAACACTTCGTCGACAGTGACCACCGACTGCTGTGAAAAGCCTAAAACCTGAATGCGCATACCGAATGCCTGGTTCTAGACATGCGCCTGTTTCAATGCCGCCCACAATCGCTTTTGTTCGGCATTCTTCGGAGCCACGGGCACGATTTTTACACAAATCACGAGATCGCCCCGGCGCCCACTCGCATGTGGCAATCCCTCCGCTTTAACGCGAATCGACTGCCAATGGCGAACCCCGGATGGCAGTCTAAACCGAACCGGCCCGGCAGGAGATCGCAATGAAAATTCGCCCCCCAGCGCGGCATCCCAGGGCGGCACTTCAAAAACCGTCTGCACATCAATGCCATTCCGCTTAAAAGCGGCATTCAGCTGATACTCCACCCTCACGTTCAAATGTCCCGCTCGAAATGCTGCCCGATCCATTCGACCGTAAAAAGGCACCCGAAGCAAATGCCCGTGGGGACAGGCCCGAGGTATCTGGAGCGTCACAAAATCGGCCCTTAGAGGAAAGCTTCCTATGGGCGAGTTTTTCAAACTCACATGCTGGACCCCTCCCGCCAGGCCCCTGCTCCATGGCACGCGGATCGTAACAGTCACATCGAAATCCGCAAAATGTTTAAATTGCCCTGATCTCCAATTAACCCCCGCAGGTCTTGCCCGATGCGAAAAGGGTGAATGTGCCCGCGCACCCTCAGTCTTTGATCGAGCCCGAATGCCTTTTCTATACGCAAGCCGTTCGTCATATACTCGGCGCTTAACAGGGTTCGATAGCGTTTCGTAGGCTTCCCGAAGACTATGAAACATACGATTGTCCGGCATCCATTTCGGGGCGAGATCGGGGTGATACTGCTTGGCCAAGCGCCGAAAGGAGCGCGTCAACTCAGTGGCCGAGGCACCGGGAGGGACCTGCAGGCGCTCGTAAAAATTACCCGCAAGGAGAAAGCTCGAACTTTGACCCTTCATTCCTTGCTGCTCATGTAGGGCTCAAACTCCTCGTAGCCTTTTTTCTTATACTGGTTCAATTTATTGAAGAGCGTCCGAATGCTAATCTGCATCATCTCAGCTGCCTGACTACGTTTGCCATCCGTCTTTTTCAAAGTCTCGTAGATCAGTTTTCGCTCCATGGTCTCCAAGCTCCAATCGACCTCGCTGCTGTCGTCCGAGCTTTCAGCAGCAAGCGGCACCGGTGCCGACGCAGCAGGTTCCGGCGCAGGCTCGGGTTCCGCAGGAACTTCTTCAACCGATTCGTTCCCGGAGCTCCGAGCCGGAGCCGGCTTGTCCTGGTATTGAATCTCCAGCGGGAGCGCGCTCGCTTCGACTTTGGGACTCTGCCCACTCATAATGAGCGCACGTTCGACCACATTCTGTAATTCCCGGACGTTGCCCGGCCAATTATATTGATTGAGCAAATTAAGGGCGGTTTTTGAAAAATCAGAACATTTCGACCCGTGTTTCTGAGAAAGGTTTTTTAGAAAGTGACGCGCCAGCCGAGGCACATCACCCGCACGCTCTCTCAGCGAAGGGGAATAAAGTGGGAAAACATTAAGACGGTAATAAAGGTCTTCCCGGAACTTACCTTCCTCCACCGTTTTCTTCAGATCTCGGTTCGTTGTCGCCAGAATTCGCACATCGACTTGAATCGTCTTCGTACCACCGACCCGCTCCAACTCGCCCTCCTGCAATACCCGGAGAAGCTTTGCTTGTAGTGCCAAACTGACTTCGCTGATCTCATCGAGTAAAAGCGTGCCGCCGTCGGCCAATTCAAAGCGCCCGATTCTGCTTTGCAGCGCTCCGGTGAATGCCCCCTTCTCATGACCGAAAAATTCACTCTCGATCAAGGTTTCCGAAACCGCCGCACAATTCACGCGGATGAAGGGCTTCTCGCGACGTAAACTGCTTTGGTGGATCGACTGCGCCACGAGCTCCTTACCGGTGCCCGTTTCCCCGCAAATTAAAACCGTCGCATCCGTCCGGGCTACCCGGTCAATCATAGTCTTCAGCTCGTCGACCTTCTGACTTTCTCCGACAATACTCCCCGATTGACTACTGGTTTCGCGGGCCAGTTCTTTATTCACGTGGACCAGGCGATTGTATTTGGAAGCCCGCTCCAATATCATATCGATGTGATCCGTGGAGAAGGGTTTCAACACATAATCATACGCGCCCAATTTCATACACTCGACCGCCGACTCAATCGAACCCTGCCCCGTAATCATGACCGCAAGCGGAGGCGAACCGAGTTCACGAAGCTCCTCTAAAATCTCCAGGCCGTCGCCATCGGGCAGATTCACGTCAAGAAAGGCCAGATCAAAGCCATGATCCCCCTGCAGTGAGGCCAAGCCTTCTTCGATCGTCCCGACCGCGCGCACCTTGATCCGAGCACGATGGCAATACTCCTCAAGCGTTCGCCGAATAATGAATTCGTCATCGACGATCAGAATCTTTTCAATGTCCATAAATCTCCGCAGATAATTGCGATAGATAAAGTCCAAGCAATGCAAAATTTGCCTATTCCCTACGCATTAGGCTTTATTTTATCTCCGCGGTAGCGGGATTGCGCCCCGCCCTTCGGCTCGACTCAGAGGTGCGGAGGTGCAAGGCACAAATGACCAGGTGTTTATTCTAATGGCGGCAACCGACAGATACCACCTTCACGACCAATCATATTGAGTTGAATCAGTTATCAAACTTCCTGATCAATATTCTTTGTCCAGTAATCAGCCTCAACTCCGCTCAAAGCAAAGCTCATCAATCACGTCGACGATTTCGTGACCATGGGGCTTACTGATCTGGGCGTCGGCTCCCACAGATTGGCACTTCTTGGCCATTTCTTCGTTCACAAGTGAGGAATAGACGACGACCGAGGGAATTTCCTTTTCGGACGCGGCTTCTTTCAAGTTTTTACAAAGCGTTAAACCATCCATGCGGGGCATTTCAATATCGGTAATAACGCAGTCCACTCGGTCTGCGAGCGTCTCCCCCGCTGCGGTGGCTGCTTCCTTCTGCTCGATCAAATATTCGTAAGCCAAGCCACCGTGCTCGAAGCTTTTTACATTCGTATACCCATGTTCTTTCAATGTGTTCAGCATCATTTTGCGGATAATCCTCGAATCCTCCGCATACACCAGGTTCATTTTGCCGCGTTCTTCGAACTTGTCATCATCGCCATCCGCGCTTGCGCCCTCTACCTTTGCTTCGTCTTGGGGCACATACTCCAGCACCAGATGCTCCAAATCTAAAATTATGATCACCCTTCCATCAATCTTGATCGTTCCGGTCACATAACTTTCGTCCAAATCAATGCCCTCGACCATGTTGATCGGCTCAAATTCATCCCAGGCGGTGCGATGGATTTTGTTCACCTGATCAATCAGGAAGCTGATTGTAAGCTTGTTGAATTTAGTCACCAGTATGAGCTGGCGATCCGGAGGTGGCACGGCTTCAGAATCATCCTCCGACTCAATCATCAGAGCTTTTCGAAGATCGATCAATTGAATGGGCATGTCCTGCACATAAATCGTCCCCATCATTGCGGAGTCCTTCGCATTGCTGCCATGGGAGATTTTGACCGCCGGTCGCGCAATCACTCTCTGCACTTTGGCCACATTAATTCCATAGGCCGTATCGCCGATGTTAAACTCGATAAATTCGACCTCGTTGGTTCCTGAGGAAAGTAATATTCCGGATTTTTTTTCACTGGTGATCGCCATAATGTCTTCGTTTATGTGGTTAAAGTTGAGGGTATGGGTGCCCCAAAGAAACACTCCTTATTCCTAAACGGCAGCCTCCCGTTAAAATTAAGAACTATTTCCGGAAGGCCTAATAGCCGACATCCCATTTCTGTTCGGTCAGAGCGAGATTCATCAATAACCATGCAAGCAGCCGCCTTTTCGCTCCGGATGCCTCCAGCACCTGTCGCAAACTCCCTTCGCCGACCAGAAGCGCGGTTAAAGCAGGTGCGCGCTCCAAACATGCATCCAGACGTGACTGCAGCGGACCACTCAGCAATTCCATAAACGGCACGGGAAAACTAACCTTGCGGCGGTGCAGGATCTCAGGGTCGACCATTTGTGCATAACCCCGGCGCAAAAGTCGCTTCGTTTCGATCGCTCCCGATCGATCCATTTCGAAGACATTACTGGACCGATGCTCGCCCCATGAATTTTCCGGAGAAAGTTGCATCTTAAAGCTGTCCGGGAGACTGAAAAGATACTCCGCCACACGATGGTCGGTAAATGGCACGCGGCCCTCTACAGAGCCGCGCATGGTGCTGCTATCGAGACGGCTCAGGAGTCCTTCCAAATTAACGCGGGCATGCACATGGAGGTAGGCATCGAAACTGGTGAGATGCGCATTTGAATTGAACAAATCATCATACCAGGCCTGCACCCGATCCAAACCCCCGGCTTCCGCTAGACGAGGCGCCAGTCGATCAATCTCTCCCGCTTGCAACCAGGTATTTGCGAGTAGAAAATGTTCCTGCCGTGATGCAAAATGGCTCTGCCCATACGCCCGGATAAGTGCTTCAGGGGCCACACCACCGTGCGCGCCCAAACTTCGGTCGTAATCAAGGGCCGAAAAGGTGGGCCCCGTGTAGCCGCCGAAAATCTCATCCGCCCCTTCCCCCGTCAGAGTGACTTTGCAATCGCGACCAAAAGCCTCCGACATCCTGAAAATGGGTACCTCGTTGGGTGTGCTTAAAGGCCCGCCTTTATGCGCGATCAGTAACTCACAATCCTCCCAGAAAGAGCCCTCGTCGGCTTGAATTCTGGTCCAGTCGACATTGCAGCGCTTGGCTGTCAGTTCCATGGCGGACCACTCATTATAATCCGCTCGCTCGTAGCCGGTGCTGTAAGCGGTCAGCGCAGCACCCTCTTGCTGTAGCGAGCCGCAAAGAATGGCACTGTCGATCCCACCGCTCAGGAATGCGCCTACGGGAACATCACTGGTCAGTCGCTGCTCACGGAAACTTTGCGTGAGTAAATCTACGACCTGTTCGGATGCCATTTCCAACGATACATCCAACTTATCCTCGGCAGCCAAACGCGGAATCGACCAATAGGAGTTGTCATCCATTTGCCCCGAACGAAGATCCACCCGGGCGCTGTGGCCCGGCTCCAGACTATAAATGCCCTCAAAAAGCGTTTGGCACCCGAGATCGGTGCGTGTTGTCATTAAGTAGTGGGCGACCGCGGCGGCATTCCATCTGGGCCGCTCTCCGCTCAGCTTGAAAAGCGCTGCCAAACTGCTGCCAAAATGACAGCGGCCCTCATGATGTGAATAATACAGCGGTTTTACCCCAAGGCGGTCCCGAACAAGCCAAAGACAGCCATCCTCCGGATCAAACAGCGCAAAGGCAAAGATCCCACGAAACCGCTGCAGGCAGGATACGCCCCATTCTTCGTAGGCATGAAAGACAACTTCGGTGTCGCATTCTGTCCGAAAAGAATGACCGAGCTTCTCCAGGTCCCCCCGCAGCTCTTGATGATTATAAAGCTCCCCATTGTAAGTCAAAACTCTGGATGAGTGACCCTCTTTCCATGGTTGCTGCCCACCTTCCGGATCCAGAATCGATAAGCGGGTGTGCCCCATCAAAACTTTTTGGCCGGACCAAACGCCCGACCCGTCCGGGCCCCGAAAGCGCAACTCATCCATCGCTTGATCCAGCCGTTTGCGATCCTCATGATCGACCCCATCGCTCCGGTATACGCCGACAATCCCACACATGGTCTAAGCCAAACTAATTGTTTTCAGGTCCTGGGGTTTCTTAATTTCCAATGAAAAATCAGCGAGGTTGAAATGCATGGTCCGGTTTACCTTCCCCCCGGAGTCTTCGTAGGCAATTTTTAACTGATGCTTCCGACAAAACTCCTTCGCAGCGGCAACATTATCCTCGCCGATTCGGAAGAAATTACTGGCTCCATTGACCGAGGCGCCGCCGATCAGAGCAACACTCATGCTCGCCGCACCGACTCCAAACTCCTTCATTTCCTTGAGCAGCGCCTCCATTCCGGAATCAACAAACATTAATTTATTATTGGATTGGCTTCCGTTCCGCTTTCTCGGAAGCATCGCATGGAGAAGGCCAGCTGCCTTCAGGCGCTTGCTGTAGGCCAGCATGCCCACACAGGAACCGAGCGCATAGGTCGTCAAAAAAACATTCGGACTGTTCGTGACCGCCAAGTCTGAGATCCCGACAACCATTCGGGGGGCACCTGTGAGAAAACTGTTGGAAGCCATGGGGAACGGAAGAATCGATTAAGAAAGGGACTGGTGCTCCGCGCAGGGACCGAAGGAGCATGGGCACCCATCAGAACCTGACAAGCGGGGCGTTCGCTGAGGAAGATATGTATACATGTGAGCCGACCAACCGAAATAAGAACGATGGACACTTCTCATAAACGGCCCCACCACCAAAAATTAAACCGATAAACGCAAATGAGTGGAAAAAATCCGAAAATTCCAAGCGTGCTACCTTTCGGAATGTGGACCCTGCGGGCCTCGCGGAGTTCCAGGCTTAAGCCCCGTGCCCTCCCTTTGCCCCGTCCGGCGGCAACAAAACATTCAAAGCTCTTAATCAACAAGCTTCGGCGTCTCTTCGTCCCGCCATCGGCTCAGCGCATTCAACGAATCCGAAAAGATCGAGTGAATTTCCACCGAAAGCTGGCTTGAAATCGAGTGACCTGATTGACGAGCTCGGGCCACCAAAGTATTCAAATGTTCAGCCAGATGCTTAAAGCCAATCGAAGCCGTCGCAGCCTCGAATGCGCGCAAGCAATCGCAGGCCAGCTCGATATCGTTATCGGCACAGGCCTGACGAAAACCCTGATCAAAGGTCGCTCGCATAGACTCAATCTCAGAAAGGAGCTCGGATATAAATAGGTCTTTCGATTCAAAATCCAAACTCTGCGTTAGCTCACTTAAGTAAGCGAAATTTAGCAGGTTTGCATCCGGTGGAGACGTGGCGCCGTTTTTCGCCTCCGGCTTTCGGCTGGAATAATGGCGCCCAATACACTGCTTGAGTTCAATCGGTCGCACGGGCTTTGACAGATAATCATCCATCCCGGCAGAAAGGCACTTCGCCCGGTCGCCTTCCATTGCATTTGCGGTCAGAGCGACGATAACAGGCAAGTTCTCTACCGCTAGACTGTCTTTGATTTTCTGCGTCGCCGTCAATCCATCCATAACGGGCATCTGCACATCCATAAATACAATGGCATAGGACGTTTCAGACACTTTTTCAAAAGCGATTTGTCCATTACCCGCCGTATCAACTTGATGCCCCATTCCTTTGAGCATGGCACCCAACACCTTTTGATTCACCAAATTGTCGTCGGCCACGAGAATCTTCAAATTACGAACGGCTTCGGCATTTTCG
>Ga0102948_1001181_pt1 | contig 10394 bp, 26 predicted proteins | sample SalPonA_A_H2O_MG_FD_78211 | JGI IMG/M metagenome (GOLD analysis project Ga0102948, IMG submission 78211) | Water microbial communities from South San Francisco under conditions of wetland restoration - Salt Pond MetaG R2A_A_H2O_MG | ecosystem: Environmental > Aquatic > Non-marine Saline and... | reverse complement strand
GATTTAGCTGTACAAAGATATGATACGTTTAAGTATCCTGTATTTGATAGATTGACACAACAACAGTTAGGTTTCTTTTGGCGACCAGAAGAGGTTTCTTTACAAAAAGATAGAAATGATTACTCTCAATTATCTGAATCACAAAAGTTTATCTTTACATCTAATTTAAAATATCAAACAATGTTAGATTCAGTACAAGGTAGAGGTCCGTGTCTTGCATTTTTACCATTTGTTTCTATACCTGAATTAGAAGGTGCCATTGTTGCATGGGACTTTATGGAAACAATTCATAGTAGAAGTTATACATACATTATTAAAAATTTATATTCAAATCCATCTGATGTATTTGATACAATTATACAAGATGAAAAAATAGAAAAAAGAGCAAAGTCTGTAACTGAAGGTTATGACAAACTAATTGATTTAGGTTACAAATATAAACTAGACCCTAAATCAGTTGACGAATATGAACTAAAGAAAGCACTATGGCTATCATTAGTAACTGTAAATGTATTAGAAGGTTTAAGATTTTATGTATCGTTTGCTTGTTCATTTGCATTTGGCGAACTTAAACTTATGGAAGGTAGTGCTAAAATATTATCATTGATTGCTAGAGATGAAAGTCAACATTTGTTAATGTCACAAAGTATTATTAATAATTATAAAAATAAAGAAAATGACAAAGTGATGAACAAAGTTATTAAAGATACAGAAAAAGAAGTTTATCAAATTTATGATGACGCAGTCCAAGAAGAAAAACGTTGGGCAACTTATCTGTTTCAAAAAGGTTCTATGATAGGCCTTTCTGAAAAACTATTACATCAATATGTTGAATATATAGCAAATAGAAGAATGAGAACTATAGGATTAAATCAAGTGTATGAACAGCCATCAAACAATAATCCATTACCATGGACACAACATTGGTTTAATAGTCGTTCAATGCAAAATGCTCCACAAGAAACTGAAATAGAAAGTTATGTTATTGGTGGACTTAAACAAGATGTAACAAAAGATCAATTTAAGAAATTTAAACTATAATGACAACACTTACTCCACCAAATTTAAATAAAGTTACAATCAGTTGTAAAAATTGTGAAGTATCCTATCATGTTGAATGGGATGATGAAACAGAACCAACTACTTGTCCTTTTTGTGGTGCAGACACTTCTATAGATGAAGAGGATGCAATTTTTGAAAATGAAGAAGACCAAGACGATTGGAATTGATTATAGTTTAAGTAGTCCTGCTATATGTGTATGTAGGGGTGAGTTTAAATTTGAAAATTGTAAGATATATTATCTTACAAATGTAAAAAAATATGAAGGTAATTTTTGTAATGGACAAATAAATGGCAGACTTCATATACCCTATACCTCCGAGACACAACGACACGACCAGATTTCCGATTGGGCGATTAATATTATTGATACTGCTATTGGTAATATTTTTGTAGAAGGATATTCATTTGGTAGTAAAGGCCTTGTGTTTAATCTAGCAGAAAATATGGGTGCCTTAAAACATAAACTGTACAAACTAAACAAAAGATTTGAAAGTATAGTGCCTGGCCAAGTAAAAAAGAATGCTACTGGCAAAGGTAATGCAGATAAATTAAAAATGTATGAGCAGTTTGTAAAAGATACAGATATTGATTTAATGAAAGAGTTTGATCAAATAAAACTAAACAATCCTGTTACAGATGTGGTTGATTCGTTCTACGTAGCCAAAGCAGGATTTGATAGAAAATAGACAAGAATCAGTCAAAAGTGCGTCAGAATAGCACACTTATATCCTAAAAACCTAGTAAAATCAACGTTTTTTTATGCTTGACTTTTAGCCATTTTTAATATAGTATATACGTATATGACAAAAGAAATTTACACTACATTTAATATCGTATATAAAAGAGAGTATCAGGATCCAGAAGATGGTTTAGATACATTTTGGTCTTCATCAACTCTTTATAGAAACGTACCTATTTCTAAAATTAAGTATTATAGAAAAAGACTATTAATGTTTAAAGACTATATGGATAAGATTTTCAAAGAGGACGCTACTAATTTTTTAGGTAGTACTGCTATTGAAATTATGTATCCAGACGAATATTATCAAACATATGAAGACGTATGGCCAGATACGGCTGCAGGTGACAAAAGTTTATTTAATGACTTTGGTCAATTATGGAATACAAGACAAGGTTTTAGAAAAGACTTTGATCCAAAAATTATTGAGGATTACAAAACTAAAAGACAATATATTAATCAAATGAACTAAGGAGACACTATGACAGTAGAAACAAATATAACATTTACATCAGCAAACGTAGGCAAAAATCTGTATAGAAAAAAAACATACTATACACTTATGATTGAACAAGAGGTCTTGGCTGATAACGAAGCAGAGGCAGACCATAAGTTTTTAGATTTTGGTGGTATTGACCATTCAGAAATCAAAGGTTCAATAACTTCTCAAAAAGAAGGTGTTGAAACATTAGTTGCTGATGCTAGTTATTCAGATAGTGGTAAAACTGAATACATTGGTAAAGTTGTTTATGAAGATGAACCGTTCGCAGTGGAAGACGGCTTGGTGGAGATCGACACCTATGCAGATGAAAATGCTCTAACAGAAAAAGAAGAGTCAGACGTTGATGTTGCTATTCAGTTAGAGGCAGAAAATCAAAGAGGTAAATAATGTATAACGGATATTTTGCGATTGCATTAGATAAACAAAGTTGTAATACGGTTAAAAAAGGTGCTACAATGAGCGTGTTAGTATCGGATCATATTACACTTGCATTTAAACCAACAGTTAAAGTTTTTAACAAATACAAAAATCTTGTGGGTAAAAAAGTAGGTGCTATGATTAATGGCTACAGAGCAAATAATCACATTGACGCATATTGGGTAAAAGATATGTTTTTATTAGACAGTAATAAAAAAATAAAAAGAAGTGATAAAGGTGCCGCTCACATTACATTATCACACAAAGAGGGTTATAAATCAGGTGACGCTAATACTATGTTTACAAATCCTAAAGTAAAAGATAAAAAATATGGTTATGTAGAAGGCACTATCAAATATTTTAATTACAACAAAATAGACTATTGACAAATTGATTAAAATGTGCAATAATAATAGAATGTCAAAAAAATTGACAAAAAGAGAACAATTTGAATTAGTAAAAAAAGATTATCATAAGTGGTTAGCCACTTTAGGTCTTAACATTAATATTAAGACAGGTCAAATAAGACAATCAAAAAGAGTTACAAAATTTTTAGATTTATCAATGTATAAAGTAAGAAATTCTATACCTACAAGTGATAGAATCCCAGGTGTATGTGTAAAAAGAACTTTACCAAAAGTTACATTACCTGAAGGTAAAACAATCGGCATTGCTTACAACAAAGGTAATTATCAAGTTGTAGATCAAGCTGATTTTAAATCAATGGGAAGGAAAATATGAGAACGTTAATGATGTTAACAATACTTGCTATAATGGCAACAGCAATAGCAAAAGCAGATACAGTAGATGTAAAAGTAAAGAACTTTATTGTAACTGAAGTAAACGATATTAAAGAATATCAAAAAAATAGTTGGCAATCAGCACAAGAACAAACTGCTAGAAACATTGCTCAAATTAAATCATTTTTTACTAAGGTAAAAACTAATGTTACACAAAATTAGTGATTTTTGTAATAAGATAGACTTATTAAAAGTGAAATCAGACAAACTTCGGACTATGAAATATGGTAGTCCGAAAGCTCCTACTGAAGAAATAGACAATATGATTGCTGATATTCAATCAGAATGTTATTTAATTGCTAATGATAGGTCTGAATATCATAAAGACGAACAATTTGATGATAATGGGCTACCAATAAATTATACAGACAAATTTTTAAATGAGGGAATATGAGTGATAAAGAACTAACAATTAAAAATCTAAAAAGTAGAAAAAAAGAAATAGAAGATGAATTAACATATAAAAATAACGAATCATTAAATGAGGAATTGTTTGAAATAGACGATACTTTAAAGAAATTAGATAATAATAGATCAAATGTTCTTACTTTGTTCTCATAAAAATGTTGATTTTATTGACTTATTTAACGCTTGACTTTTATAATAAACTGTGATAGCATTAGTACATAAATGATTATTAACTTAACAAAAGGACTACAATATGATAGATAAACAAACACTATTTGATGAATTTAAAATTGCAAAACAAAAAGATTTGCAACAATCAACTACAAACGAACCGTATGAAGATGTGTTTACAAATAGATTACAACTATTAAATTCACATAAAGTTGCAAAAAAATCAAATCCGAAGATGTATAGAAATTTAGATATTAACTTTGATAATTTGATACTTGCATATTCTTCACCAGTTCCAGTTGATCACTTTTATAAAAAAGTGTTCGGCTTAACTTTACAAGAATACAAATATAAAAAATATTTAGAAGAAATGACCGAAAAACAAAAAGAAAAAGAAGAAAAACTTAAAAAAGAAGAAAAAGAAAAATTAAAAATTGAAGATGTTGAAGAAATTACTTTTAATTAGTTGTTTGTTGTTGCTCTCTAATTGTGCTAGTAAACAGTCCTATATTGGTGCATCCAGTACAGCGGCTGTTGCTGGTACAGCATGTTGGCAATATATAAGTGACAATCCTGCTGTTGTGGCCACTTGTGCAGTTGCAGGTTCATTTAAAGGTGCAGATATTATGAATGCTGAAACAGATGATCAATTAATGACAAGAGCATTTGTAGATCATTTAGAAAACGCACCTAGTAGTCCAGGGTTTACAACTTGGCAAAATCCTAAAACACAAAGTAATGGTATTATCAAAACTACAGGTTTTTATTTAAAAGGTCCAATTAAATGTACAATGGTCGAAACTACACACGATCAAAATTTAGACAATACAAGATTTTTTGACTCAATACTATATGGTAATCCATATAGAAAAATGGAATGGCAAGAAGTTTGTAAAATGCCAGACGGAAGATGGAGAGTAAGTGATCAATAAAAAGAGAACATTATTTTTTATATTTCTATTGTTATTATTGATACCAGTATTAATGCAAGTTGCTTACTCGGAAGACTCATTTGAAAACACAATGAAAAAAATTGATAAATTAGAAGGCAAAAATGTTGCAGTAGAATATGATAAAATACAACCTATCAAAGATCAATATTGTTTCATTAAGGTAGAAATTAAACAATTAGACAATGGTGAGATTGTTAAACAGGAAGTAGTAGAATGTGCAGATGGCCGAAAGGCATATGATGGTCCTACATATTGGGAGTTATTTGCTCAATTTTACTATGGTGATATGAATACACCTGCCTACTGTAGATATTATGAAAGACCTAAACACGCATACCACAAACCTGGTAAAGTATGTTTAGATAAAGATGGTAATTGGGAGGTAAGATAATGATAAAAACGTTAATAATAACATCTTTTTTATGGATATCCATTGCATTTACATGGGAACCATTTGTTGCAACAGTTGAGAGAACACAGGCTGTTGACAAAACAAAAGAAATAGTATATAATGTGTTTAATATTATGAAGGAGAAAGTGAATGAATAAGTATGTTAAATATGTAATGATAGGTGCTGTTGGCCTGATACTTACGGGATGTGCTAATAGTACATATAAGATAAAACAAGAAAAGGATAAACAAGTCCTTAAAGTACCATCTTGGTATATGAAAGATTATAACGAGAAAAAAGAATGTGGTACTAAAACGTTCGGCAAAGGTAAAGATAAAGTTTGTATCTTTGGTGTCGGCACAAGTGTTTCACCAGATTTAGAACTTGCAATTGAAAAAGGTATGATGATTGCAAAGGCTGAACTTGCTGACAAAGTAAAAGGTGAGATGAATAAGAAAGCAAAAATATTTACTACAGAATTAGGTAAGAATACTAATAAAACTGTTGTAACAGATGTAGAAACTACATTGGTAAATATAATCAAACAGACACCTGTAAGAGGATATGAAGTATTTGCTCAAGAGGTAACTCTAACAAAGAACGGATACTACAGATCATGGATTGGTTTAAGATTGCCAATGGGTGAATACAATAAAATGTACAACTACTCTATTGAAACTGTTGTTGACGCTTTCAAACTTAAAGAAATGGCTGATAAGGCCTATGATGAAGTAGAGGTTATTGCAAATGAGTCATAAAATAGAAATATACTCAAAACCTAATTGTGTCTATTGCGAGAAGTCTAAACATCTTGTAAAGACACTAGGCTTTGAATACACAGAAAAAATGTTTGGCAAAGACTTTAAAACGCCAGATGAATTGTTTGAAGCTGTAGGTAAACAAGTTAGAACTATGCCACAAATAATAATAGATGATAAACACATTGGTGGATATAATGAGTTAGTTGAGTATCTTGCTGATAAAGGTCTATGTAATTTTAAAGGTGAAGTAACAAAGAATGTTGATGGCAAATAAAAACAAAGATAACGTAATATTGTTTCCTAAAATTCCTAAACAGCCACCTAATGCTAAGGCTCTGGAATTAGATGCCAAAAGGCAAGAAATGATAAGACTTGAACATAATAAAATTTTTGTTCAATCAGTAAGTGAAGACCTTACAGAAACAATGTTAATGAGATTAAAGGATGAAAATTTTAATTTAGCTGACCCAAAATTTTTAAGTGATTATAAATTATTATCTGAGTCTTTAAAATCAATGCTATTAAGACAAGTACACATGAAACACCCTTTACAAGAAAGAGTCGATAAGGCTGTAACAACAAAAGGTGAAGGTGAAAATTTATATGCTATTACAATTGATTATAAAAAATTTTAAAGAATTCCATAAAGCACTTTGGGATACTACAAATACTAAAACGTGCCTAGTATTTGATGGTTTAATTGAGGCACATTATATAATAAGGAGTGAATAAATGTTTAAATCATTATTCTCAAACGATTCAATGAAAATCGTATCAAAATCAAAAAAGACATCTACAAGAGGTAGAAAAACTTTGTCAAAAAGACAAAAAGTTTTAAACCTTTTATCTAAAGGTGCACCAGTATCTTGGAAGTCTTTAAGAACTAAATTCGATTTAGGTTCACCAAGAGCTTTAATTGATACATTAAGATCAGAAGGAAATATGATCTATGTTAATCAAACTGCTCAAGGTACTTCATACAGAATGGGTGTACCAACAAAAGCGATTATCGCTGCTGGTATTAAAAAATTATATGGGACTCCGTTCGCATATAAAAATGCGTAATCTCTCTCTTTAAAAACGCATAAATAAATGTAGAGGCGGCCTTGTGCCGCCCTTACATAACAAAATGAGGAGGGCAATATGCCAACAACAACAAAAGATATGAATATGCAATATGCAGGATCATCTGCTCCATTGCTACATGAAATTCTAACTAAAGTAAATAACGCAAAAGACAAACCTAAAAAAATTGAGGTTTTAAAACAAAACGATTCACTTCCATTAAGACAAATATTAAAAGGTGCATTTGATTCAAAAATTGAATGGGATTTACCACCTGGTAACCCACCATATACGGTCAATGAAGCTCCAGCAGGTACTGAACATACAACTTTATATACAGAAGCTAAAAAGTTGTGGCACTTTGTAAAAGGTGCAGACGCAGCTCTTTCAAAAACAAAAAAAGAAATGATGTTTATTCAACTGTTAGAAGGTTTACATAAAGATGATGCTGAACTAATGGTCGCAGTAAAAGAAAAAGAACTTAATAAAAGATATAAAGGTCTTACAGACGCTGTTGTTAAAGAAGCGTTTGGTTGGAATGACGATTACAAAACGTCCTAAAACATAAATATTATAGAGTGATTCTATAAAATTCAACTATAGGGTGTAGAACAAAAGTAGAACATTTACTTGATAAGCTGTCACACCCTATATTCCCTTTGATTTTACTATAAAAAAACGGCATATTATTGTCCGTTTTTGCTTGTATTTTATGCTGTATATGATATAGTAGCAGTATGAAAACAACAAAAAAGGAGAATACATTATGTCAAAAGTAAAACAATATTATACTGATGAAGCTGAAAAGGCAGTTGATAAGATTATCTTAAATTTTAAGAATAATCTAATTAATTTAGAAACTGCTGTCGCTGAAGTTATGAAAGTCGATAACCTTGATTTAACAGGTATTGATGAACACAATGTAGAAGAATGTATCCAAGATACATTTTACGATAAGGTTACTTCGTAATGCGTAAATTTTTGATAACAGTAGTAGTATTAAATTCTATTATATGGTTTGGACTATCTAGTCTAGTCAAAGCTGACGATTATAACACAGCTGTTATTGGCCATGTTATATCTGAAACCATAAAAAACACAGATATTGATACTTCCTATATTATGGAACAAGAGTTAGAAAAACTTGCTCACAAATTCGTTATTGATTCGATTTATATTATTCAAGCTTACTTACCTGAAATACTTGATGGTGTTGTTACTGATTTAAAATTAAAAACAGATCAAAAATACAAAGAGGAATTATTAAATGGCGAAAACAGTAACTAGAAAATCAAAAGCTCTGAAACTTAAAAGAAAGTTAAAAAAAGAATTTTCTGTAAAAAGAAAATATGCTACAACATATAAAGATATAAAGAAGTATTTTAAAGAATTTAATAATGCTATTTTTGATAACAAGTTATCTCCATTTGGACAGATTCAAATAAAAGATTTAAAAAGAGAAAAATGTGTAGGACAAGTCATTACATTTGAGTGGAAAAGAAAAGGTACACGAATGTATAAATTAGAAATGTTACCTGCCTATCCTGAAAAAAGAGATTTTTTGGACACGTTAGTCCATGAAATGGTACATTTGTACCAAATGCAAAACCTAGGTGATACAGGAAATCACAATGATGTGTTCTGGTCCTTTTCACCAAAAGTAAACTATATTGGTTTACAATTATAGAAAGAAGAAAGTTATATTATGAGTAAAAATGAAAAGAACCATGTTGATGATTGGTTAAAACAACAAATTAGAAAAGGCATAAACATAATTGATTATGTTTTACAAAACAATGTAGGTGAGTGGGAACTATATTATACAGGACATTTACACAAAGACATCCTAAATAACTTTCCAGGCAGAACCAGTAAAAAGATATTTAAAGGTTATAGAGAACTTTTAGATAATAGTAACCTTGTGTTTATTCAAAAGAAGTTTGAAGAACACGGCTACGAATACTACGTAAAGAAAGGTATATAATGAAGTTATTAAAACAACATAAAGAGATATTACAAGAGGTTGTAAAAGGTAAAGGATACTGGAGAACACCAACCGTACCTAAAACTCATAGTGAAAAAATACTAGAGGATCTTGTTAAATTATATTTACAAGACTTGATTGTATTTAATAGAGAATATGATATACCATCTTTTGGTCCTAGTAGTGAACATAAAGTAAGATACAAATGGTATGTTGTGACCATGAATAAAAAGAAAACTTTAAAAGACTTAAAAAAGATCATAAAGGACGGTAAAATTGCCTAGTCAAAAAGAGATAGAAGTACTAATAGAAAAATCATGGCATTACTGTAAAATTGTATTTGCAGTAGGTATTGTTTTGACAATGACTTTTGGTTTAGGAACATTTTATCCTAATAAGATTGCAACAAAACGTGTAAATGCTGATTTAGATAATTTTTATGTTACACAAATACAAAAGATGGATTTTAAAGAACCATCTTTTAACTATACAAACGATATTCAATTCGTTAGGGCAATGCATAAATGTATTGATTATATAAACTTATCTACACCTAAAGATAAAAGAATACCATATGAAATGGTGATTGGTCAGGCTGCATTAGAGTCTGGTTGGGGAAAAAGTAGATTTGCTTTAAAAGGTAACAATTTATTTGGTATTAGAACTTATACAGAATCAACACCACATTTATTGCCAGAAGGTATTGATGAATGGCCAGGTTGGGGTGTTAGATCATTTGCTAGTAAATGTGCTAGTGTAAAAGAATATTTTAGATTATTAAATGAACATCAAGCCTATGAAGACTTTAGAAGAATACGAAAACAGATGATTGAAAATAATCAAATGTTGGATCCAATTAAACTTATTAAAACACTTGATAAGTTTTCAACTACAAAAGATTATGATGAAAGAGTTATAAGAATGATTAATAAAATTAAAAAGTTAGAGGAAAATCAATGACAATAGCAGATGGATTATTATTAGGTGTACTTGGCATAATGATTACAATTGTAGGTATGATGATTGCTTATATTATTGGATATCAAGTAATAAAACCAAAACCAAAAAAAGAATCAAATGCTTTAGATGATTTACTTAAAAGATACAAAAAGAAGTATTTAAAGGGATAATTGATGCTT
>Ga0102948_1001180_pt1 | contig 10411 bp, 9 predicted proteins | sample SalPonA_A_H2O_MG_FD_78211 | JGI IMG/M metagenome (GOLD analysis project Ga0102948, IMG submission 78211) | Water microbial communities from South San Francisco under conditions of wetland restoration - Salt Pond MetaG R2A_A_H2O_MG | ecosystem: Environmental > Aquatic > Non-marine Saline and... | reverse complement strand
CCATAATTGTGTCATTAATGACAATGATGGCACACTAACGTTTATGACACAATGTGTTAACAATCTAATCGTGGAGTGTCTAATGGCCGATCAACTTATTCCCCGTAAAGAAATGTACTTTCAATTATACGAAGTACTGAATACGCAACAATTATGTGAGAAATCCCGTTTCGACGAGCACAATGTCGAAACCTTTAATGCCGTTATTGATATGGCTGAAAAAATGGCAGAAGAGCTATTTTTACCGCATAACGCAATTGCTGATAAAAATGAGCCGACATTCGATGGTAAAAAAGTAACCATGATTGATGACGTCAAACGTGCGTTTGATACGTATCGAGAGTCTGGTTTCATCGCAGGGCATTTTGATTACGAAGATGGTGGTATGCAGCTGCCTGTCACAATAATGAATGCCTGTGCAGGGTATTTTCTAGCGGCTAACCCATCGTCTACTGCTTATCCATTTCTTACTGCTGCGGCAGCGAATGTCATCAAACATTTTGGCTCAGATGAAATAAAAGCATCTTTCCTGCCAAAAATGTTAACGGGCGACTTTACTGGCACCATGGCGTTAACCGAGCCCCATGCAGGATCTTCATTGGCTGACATCCGTACCTCAGCAAAACCTGCCGACGATGGAACATATCGTCTTAAAGGCAGTAAAATCTATATCTCAGGGGGTGAACACGAATTGTCTGACAACATCGTGCATTTGGTCCTGGCTAAAATTCCCGGCGGGCCTGCTGGCGTGAAAGGTATCTCATTGTTTGCCGTGCCTAAATATCGACTTGATGGGTCAGGTAACCCGGACAAACGTAATGATGTAACGCTGGCAGGACTAATTCATAAAATGGGTTATCGCGGTACAACGTCGACTGCTCTTACGTTCGGTGAAAACGATGACTGTCATGGTTACCTTATCGGCGAGGCGCACCAAGGCTTACGCTATATGTTTATGATGATGAACGAAGCTCGTATTGGCGTGGGTTACGGCGCAGCCATGATTGGTTATAGGGGCTATCGTTACTCTCTTGATTATGCGAAAGATCGTACTCAAGGCCGCGCAGCGCCAAACTTAGCGCCTGACGATGAGCCAACGCCTATCATTAATCACGGTGACGTACGTCGTATGTTGCTGGCGCAAAAAGCGTATTGCGAAGGTGGGATGTCATTATGTCTATACGGCAGTACGCTAATAGATGAGATGACCACTGAAGAAGATAGCGATAAACGGACTGAGCTGTCTCAACTGCTGGACCTACTCACTCCCGTATTTAAAGCATGGCCATCAGAATTTGGTCCAAAGGCCAATGATCTGGCCATTCAAATATTAGGTGGGGCAGGTTACACCCGCGAATACCCAGTAGAACAGTGTTGGCGCGATAACCGTTTAAACCCAATCCATGAGGGTACCAACGGTATTCAAGCGTTGGACTTGCTAGGACGCAAGCTATGGCAACACGAAGGTAAAGGCTTGAATGTGCTATTGAAGCGTGTAACACATGATATGACGAGCGCGACGACGCCGCGTGCACAAGCGCTAGCGGGTTCGTTAAAACCCTATCTAGATAAGCTAGGTGCATTGATTCAACAAGCTGGTGCAGACTTACGTTCAGATAAACAATCGATACTGCTGACTAACGCCAGTTGTTTCTTAAATGTGTTTTCTGCCTGCGTAGTCAGTTGGATTTGGTTACGCCAGGCTAACGTTGCCGAAAAAGCGTTATTAGATGGCGCGAGCGGTGAAAACGCAGACTTTTATGAAGGCAAAATGTCAGCAGCTGAATACTTCCTCAATTGGGAGCTTCCTCTTGTATCTCGTGATATCGAGGTGCTCACCAATCGCGATGCAACGTGTGAAAACGTTAATGCAAACTATTTCTAAGGAAAGGTAATGGAATATAAACAGTGGCAATTGACTACCCGTCCTGTTGGCGAGCCTACACGACAAAACTTCACCTACGCGACCGTAAGTTTACCGCAGGTCAAAACCGGTGAGATTGCAGTAAAAATTAGGTATATATCGCTCGATCCTGCTATGCGTGGTTGGATGAACGATGGTAAGTCTTATATTGAGCCGGTTCAGCTAGGCGATGTTATGCGAGCGGGTACGGTTGGCGAAGTCATTGCATCAGAGTCTGATGATTTCAGTGTTGGCGACCATGTTTATGGTCACTTCGGTGTACAAGAATATGCCGTGGTGAGTACTAAAGGTGTTCACAAGGTCTCTCCAGACTTAGCCCCACTAGAGCGTTATTTAGGCGTGCTGGGAATGCCGGGTATGACCGCCTATTTTGGCCTGTTAAAAACCGGTTTACCTAAAGAAGGTGAAACCGTTGTGGTATCAGGTGCAGCCGGTGCGGTCGGCACGGTCGTTGGGCAAATTGCGAAGATCAAAGGCTGCAGAGTCGTAGGGATCGCAGGTGGTAAAGATAAGTGCGATTACTTGACCGAAGAACTCGGTTTTGACGCTGCGGTTGATTATAAGAGCGATAATTTTAGAAAAGACCTGAAGACCGCGTGTCCTAATGGTATCGATGTTTATTTTGATAATGTGGGTGGCGATATTCTCGATGAGGTGCTCACCAAAATAAACCTTAAGGCGCGTATTGTCATTTGTGGTGCAATTAGCCAATACAACAATACCACGCCGGTAAAAGGGCCGTCGAATTACCTATCATTACTGGTTAATCGCGCGCGTATGGAAGGCATCGTTGTTTTTGACAACGTAGCTGAATATCCGTTGGCGGCGAAAGAAATGGCAACGTGGATTGCTCAAGGCACATTAAAGGCAAAAGAGCATGTAGTAGAAGGGCTTGATACGTTTCCTGAAACACTGCTTATGCTTTTCAAAGGTGAAAACTTTGGAAAATTGGTATTAAAAGTGGAGCACAGTGAATGAATGTTGCAAATGTAGAAGGTAAACATATTTTAATTACCGGCGGTGGTTCAGGTATTGGCGCGGCGTCGGCAAAATTACTTTGCGCGCGCGGTGCGTTAGTAGGTATTGCTGATTTGAACATTGATAATGCGTCAGCACTTGCTGAACAACTCAATGGTGAAGGTGGGAAAGCCTATGCGGTTGCCGTTGATGTGACACAACCAGAACAAGTCAGCGCGATGTTTGAAAGCGCGTTTGCACAAAACGACAAAATCGATGTCATTATCAACAATGCAGGTATTGATCATTTTCCCGCGCCATTAACCGAAGTCGATGATGCAATGTTTATGAAAAACATTCAGGTGAATTTAGCCGGCGTATGGTACTGCATGAAAAATGCGCTTAGGCATATGACGGCGACAGGTGGCGGTCATATTATTAACATCGCGTCGGTAGCAGGTTTACGATCAGCGCCGATGATTAGTGCATACAGTGCGTCTAAGCATGGTGTTATCGGGCTGACAAAATCGGCAGCCGTTGAATATGCACGCGCTAACATTCGTATTAATGCGGTATGTCCAAGCTTTGTAGACACGCCCATGGTACAAGGTGTGCTTTCAAAGCTTGACGAGCGAGGTAAGAAAGGTTTGGTGGGCGCTAATCCCATGAAGCGTCTTGGTAAACCAGAAGAGATTGCTAACGCTATTGCATGGTTATGTAGCGATGAATCGTCATTTATGACAGGCCAATCTGTGGTCTTAGATGGTGGTATGTTGGCGTAAATATTCCTACAACACAGGGAGAAATATAATGAAAGATTTATTCGATTTAACAGGTAAAGTTGCTTTAGTAACAGGTGCTAGCCGCGGTATAGGTGAGTCTATTGCGCGATTATTAGCTCAGTATGGCGCGCACGTGATTGTGTCTAGCCGAAAGATTGATGGTTGTGAAGCCGTTGCATCATCAATACGCGATGCAGGTGGTAAAGCCACTGCGTTAGCGTGTCACGTAGGTGAGATGGACCAAATTACGTCTGCCTTCGATGCTATCAAACGTGATTTTGGTAAGCTTGATATTCTAGTAAATAACGCGGCTGCAAATCCGTATTTTGGTCATATCCTCGATACCGACCTTGGGGCCTACAATAAGACAGTCGACGTTAACATTCGCGGTTATTTTTTCATGTCTATTGAGGCAGGAAAAATGATGAAAGAGCAGGGCGGCGGCGTTATTTTAAACACAGCTTCAGTAAATGGTGTTACTCCTGGCGATATGCAAGGGATTTACTCAATTACAAAAGCGGCAGTGATTAGCATGACGAAGTCATTCGCTAAAGAGTGCGGTAAGTTAAATATTCGTGTTAACGCACTCTTACCTGGTCTAACTGACACTAAGTTTGCCTCTGCGCTTACAACCAATGAACAGATCCTAAAACATGCGCTCAAAGTTATTCCATTGGGTCGGGTTGCCGATCCGGATGAAATGGCAGGGACCGTATTGTACTTAGTGTCTGATGCGTCAAGCTACACGACTGGCACGACAGTGGTAGTCGATGGTGGTATGCTAGCGTAAAAATTTACGCGAGATATTATTATGCATATATGGGTAGATGCTGATGCATGCCCTGGCGTAATTAAAGATATTCTTTTTAAGGCAGCTCGAAGAACCGGGCTGCCTTTATCTTTAGTTGCCAACCATGCTATGACAGTTCCCCCAGACAAAAACATCACGCTAACCTTGGTGCCTTCTGGTTTTGATGCTGCGGATGATTACATTGTTGAAAAATGTGATGCAGGTGACCTTGTTATTACGTCTGATATTCCTCTTGCCTCAGATATTCTTGCCAAAAATGCGATGGCAATGAATTCAAGAGGAGATGAATTCGATAAATCTTCGATACGTGCGGCGCTCACTATGCGAGACTTTATGGATACCATGCGCTCAAGCGGAGAGCATACGGGTGGTCCTAAAGCGTTTTCTCAACGTGATAAACAAAATTTTGCGAATGCGCTAGACAGGTTAATTACTGCCGGTACGCGATAGGTTTGTTGGAGCATTAAAAAAGGCGACATTACTGTCGCCTTTTTTTATTTTTTATAGTGTCTTAAAGAACCGATACTAACGCTTTTGCTAACGTCTCTACGTTTTCTTGGTTAATGCCAGCAATGTTTACACGGCTAGAGTCAACAAAGTATACGCTGTGTTTTGCTCGTACTTCACGTACTTGCTCTGGCGTAATACAAAGGAAAGAGAACATGCCTTTTTGGTCGTTTACAAAACTAAAATCTTTAGGCGACCCATTGTCATGCAAATTCTGAACAAGCATGGCACGTAATGCCTTCATGCGGTTGCGCATGGTATCAACTTCGTTTACCCATTCTTGATTCAGCGCATTGTCTGACAAGATAATGTCAACTAATGCACCGCCGTAACTTGGAGGCATTGAATAGATACCACGAGCAACAGACTGAATTTGTGCCTGTGCAATATTACGTGTATTGGTGTTTTCGGTAACGATGGCTGCCAACCCTACACGCTCTCTGTATAAACCGAAGTTTTTAGAGCATGAAGCAGCAATGATGACCTCAGGTAGGTTCTCAACTAATAAACGCAATCCATAAGCATCGTCATCTAGACCTTCACCAAACCCTAAATACGCTACGTCAATGAAAGGTAAGAATTCGCGTTCTTTTGCTACAGCGAGGACTTCATCCCATTGTGCGTTGGTTAAGTCAGCCCCTGTTGGGTTGTGGCAGCAACCGTGTAGTAGTACTACATCACCTTTTTTCACTTTACGAAGTGTGTCCATCATGGCGTCAAAGCGGATGCTTGCCGTTGCTTTATCGAAATACGGATAGGTTTCGATATTCAAACCCGCCGAGCCAATCAGGGGAATATGGTTAGCCCATGTAGGATCACTTACCCATACTGTCGCATCTTTATTACAACGTACTAAAAGTTCAGACAAAATACGTAAAGCGCCGCAACCACCCGGCGCTTGCACAGCGGCCACACGGTTAGCAAGTAACGTCTGGCTACTCTTGCCTAATAGTAGACTAAGCATACCGTCGATAAACCCTTGATTACCCTGAGGGGTAATATACGTTTTGCTAGTTTCTTTCTCTAGAAGCACGTGTTGCGCTTTCGCCACGCTGGTAAGAATAGGGGTATTACCGTTTTCGTCTTTGTAAACACCGACGCCTAAGTCAATTTTTGCAGGGTTAGCGTCTTCGCGATAGGCAGCAGACAAGCCAAGAATTGGATCCGGATCTAGATGGGGTAATACTTCAAACACGATATGTCCTCACAGTACGATGCAAAAAAAAGCAGGGTCGCATTATGCCACTGATGGTAGAAAAAACGACCCCTAATAAGGTTAAAATGTGCCAAAAAACACAATTAATTTAAAAAATTGAAATACTCGTCCTACTTACATGTGTAGAGAAAAGTGAAATGACTGGGTGCTTATGGTTTTACCTCGCGTATCAAAAGTTCGTTCTTCCCAATAGAGCATGTTGTTAGCATCAACGGTAACAACAGTTGATGTGCGTGTACCGTAGGTTGGCATCACAATAAAAATAGAAGATAACGCGCGTTCCCATTCAAGTGGTACGCCGGTAGTGGGCAACACGTCATCGGTCGCTTTTTCCTGATTTCTAAGTAACTCAAACAATGCTTCGTTGTCGACGGTGTCCGCCTGACAGACGTAATCACTCAGTGCTGTAATACCTCGGGACACTTTGGGCCATGGTGTCTGAATGTCTGCATTAGAGAGCCCATATACTCCCTTGTTTATGTTGTCGATGCGGTCTGAATGATTATTATAAACTGCTAAATTGTTAGTGGTGCCAAAGACAAGATTATAGCCATTGTATCGATGGCGAGAAGACGAAAGCGTATGCGCATAGCCCGTATGATTTGTCGTATTGTTAGTGAGCCATTCCTTCACAACACCACCGCGGGAGAGGGCATCGGCAACCGTTGTCTCTGGCGCGCGAATGTTCGTTAATGCTGCTATTTTTCCGTTACGCGTAACGCCCATCCACGTGCCTAATGCTTCTAAATCTATGCCGCCGAGGACTTCAGGATGACTTTTCCAAAATGCAGAAGGTGCGGTAGGTCTAGCATGAAATTCATCCCTATTAGCCGCCATAATGAAAGGGATATCTTGGCGTTGTTTATTAGCAATAAAAAGAATGCACATATGATTCCATGTTAAACATGTAGGAGCCCTTACTATAGCGTTTTCAAGTATGATTTACGGATATTTTTCCACGTTAAGCGCTTAATACATGTCTTTCTTATTGTAATTAAAATGTTAATGGTGGTGCAGTCTATCGATTTTTAATATGCTTACAGGAATAAAGAAGTAAGAGTTAATGCATGCAAAAGCGTATTTATGATGTAAACATTGGTGCAAGGGTACCGAAGAAATGGCCGACGTGGCTGAATCGTTTTGGGTGTTTTATGCTTGATAGGCGCGGGTGGCGAGTGAGTGGAGACTTTATTAATGAAAATAAAGCGATACTTGCGGTGGCGCCTCACACCTCTAACTGGGATTTTTTTATTGGATTGATGGTCGTATTTTCCTTTCGTTTAAATATAAACTTTTTTGGTAAACACACGATTTTCGTTCCCCCGCTAGGCTACATTATCCGTCGTCTTGGCGGAATTCCAATTAAACGCAGCAAAGCACATGGCGTGGTTAATACAATCAAAGAGCAAATTAAATCGTCGCCGCACCTTTTGCTAGCGCTAGCGCCTGAGGGCACGCGAAGCCCTATTTATCCGTGGAAAACGGGGTTTATGCATATTGCCAAAGAAGCCAGCGTCCCGGTACAACTTATAGGGCTAGATTACGACACGAAGACCATTGTACTAGGCCCTGTTATTCAGAAAGTCGATAATATAGAAGAACAAATGCAAACTATTTATGCATTTTATGCTAACGTTTCAGCTAAATACCCAGCAAAATGTATAACTAACAGAAAATAGCAGCATGCCTTGTGTAGTGCTATTGATCGCTAACGTATTGGAGTTTATTCGTGGCAAAACAGGGATTTACAACCCGTCAGGTGCACGCAGATCGTAGATTGAATACGCCTGAGCATGGTGGGGTGCATAGCAGCACCTCGAATTCAGTATTATTCGAGTTTAAAGATGCTCAAGGTATTATTGATGCGTTTCAAGGTAAAAAAGCAGCGCATGTCTATTCTAGGTCTTCTTCACCTTCTGTAACCGCCCTGCAAAATATGTTGAATGAACTAGAAGGCGGAGTTGGCGCACTCTGTTTTTCAACAGGTATGGCAGCCATTAGCAGCACGTTTTTTTCACTATTAAAAAGCGGCGACCACCTTATAGTAAGCCAGTATTTGTTTGGCAATACGCGAAGCTTCTTTGAAACATTAATGGAATATGGTGTTCATATTACCTTTGCTGATGTTACTGATGTCCACAATGTTAAAGCGGCATATCAACCCAATACGAAGGGGGTTTATACAGAAACCATTGCGAATCCAGTGACACAAGTTGCTGATTTGCACGCGCTTGGTCAGTACTGCAAAGAAAAGAACCTTGTGTTTATGGTAGATAACACCATGACGCCTCCACCGTTGTTTTATGCCAAAGCGGTTGGCGCAAGCTTAGTATTCTGTTCACTAACCAAGTATATCGCGGGGCACGGTAATGTACTCGGTGGCGCAGTTGTCGACACGGGCATATATGATTGGACAACCTACGACAATATTAAGCCTGGCTATCGTGTAGCCGACACCACGCAGTGGGGATTAACACAAATCAAAAAGAAAGGGTTGCGAGATTTAGGCGCTACATTAGCCCCTCAGTCTGCGTCTGATATTGCCTTGGGTATGGAAACGTTAGCATTGCGATTGACGAGGAGTTGCCAAAATGCCCTTAAATTAGCCACATTTCTAGACAATCATCCTCAGGTAAAACACGTGTTTTATCCAGGGCTTGCAAACCATCCTCAACACTTTATGGCACGCGAGCAACTAAACCGCGGCTATGGTGCAATACTCAGTTTTGATTTGATTGATGAACGCGACCCAGTAGAATTTCTCAATCGATTGTCGCTAGTGATATGCGCGACGCACTTAGGTGATAATCGGACATTAGCGTTGCCCGTTGCCTCAACGATCTATTTTGAAAATAGTGCCGAAGAAAGAGAAAGTATGGGTATTTCTGAGACTACTATCAGGATATCCGTCGGTATTGAAGACACTGACGATCTTATTGCAGATTTTGCCAATGGTTTACATGGGCAGGCGGGTTAATAGGCGCAGCGTTGCGACGGTATTAATATTGAAAATAGAAAAGGCCCTCATGATTGAGGGCCTTTTTTGTATCTAGATGACGTTGTTAAAAAATGCCAATAGCTATTACGTTATTGCAGCGTTTCTGTGATCACACTATCAATTACATGAATAACACCATTAGATGTATTAACGTCAGTAGTGGTTACGATAGCGCCTTGCACCATTAAGGCCGTTTGCGGTAGCACGATGTTTGACCACACATCATTTACGCCGTCACCGTTATTGTCACCAGGAGCCGTGTCGTTTGCAAAGAAATACAGTGGACGACCTTGGAATGCAGCTTGCATTGAACCATCGTTTCTTTCGATGGTAGTTAAGCCGGGTACACCAGACGCTGCACCATCAGTAACCAACACCGGCATCCATGTCGTTGCGCATGCGTCGTTACAGTTACTGCCCGCACTGCCCAAGTCGTTATCAAAGGTGTATAACGTAAAGCCTGTGTTGTCAGTAGCATTACCGCCAACAAGTCTGCCCGTCGCTACATCATAAGTTACTTCAGTCGCATCGGTGTTTCCACCCTGTGTGAAATTCACAATATCAATCGCAACATCTTCACCAGATACGGTATCAACAGCTGTGCCATTGGCAGAAAAGGCGGTTACTGCATTTATCGCTGCACCTGAGACAACGTGTTGAAGCAGTACTTGAGACAGTGCGTCTGTGTCAGCCAATAAACCCGCTAGCGCGGTATCTTCAATTTTATCAAATGCTGCATTGGTAGGCGCAAATACGGTAAATGTTGCGTCTGCATCTGCCAAGGTATTAACTAAATCTGCTTCAGTTAACGCAGCGACTAACGTCGAGAAGTTTTCATTACCTACTGCGAAGTCAACTATAGTTTGCGATGATGCATCAACCGATGCTGGTGGTAAGATCACTTGGTCTACAATATGTATCACGCCATTATCAGCCATAATGTCAGCGGTAGAAACTCGCGACGTATTAACGTATAAATCTGAACCCGATAACGATAATGCGACATCTTGTCCATTAGCGGTTTCAACTAAACTTTCATTTGACTGAGCAATAGCAACGGCGCCGTCTTGCAGTACGGTTGCCCCTGCAATAACATGGTAGGTAAGCACTTCAGTCAGTGCGTCAGCATCGTTGGCAAGCGCAGTAAGTACGCTATCGTCAATAGCATCAAAGGCCGCATTCGTTGGTGCAAATACCGTAAATTCGGTTGTTGTGT
>Ga0102948_1001178_pt1 | contig 10416 bp, 10 predicted proteins | sample SalPonA_A_H2O_MG_FD_78211 | JGI IMG/M metagenome (GOLD analysis project Ga0102948, IMG submission 78211) | Water microbial communities from South San Francisco under conditions of wetland restoration - Salt Pond MetaG R2A_A_H2O_MG | ecosystem: Environmental > Aquatic > Non-marine Saline and... | reverse complement strand
GAGGCTAGTTCGATCACCGAGATGGCGCGCGCTGTGCTCGATCTCACTGATCAACCCTTGATTCCCGTCGGTCACTCAATGGGAGGACGGGTAGCAATGGAGGTGGCCCGGTTGGCGCCGCAAAGAGTTGCCGCTTTGGTTCTAGTTGCTACCGGCGCTCACCCTCTAGCACCGGGGGAATCGGAAAAACGAGAAGCGGTTATCAAGTTGGCGAATGAGCAGGGGATGCAAGCTCTCTGTGACCAGTGGTTGCCGCCAATGTTGGCCCCAGGCATCCGTACTAATCGTCCAGAGCTTTACGCGCTACTCGAGAAGATGGTGTTAGAAGCGGGTGCTGAGGTGCATGAGCGTCAGATTCGAGCCTTGATCGCGCGCCCTGACGCACGAGAGCTACTCAAAGAGTTAGCCGTTGCGACGCTATTTGTGGCTGGTGAGCATGATGGCTGGAGTACGCCAGCCCAACACCAAGCGATGGCGGAATGGGTTGCCAATGCAGAGGTTGAGGAGGTTAAGGGCGCTGGACACTTTTTGCAGGTCGAGCAACCCGAGGAGTTTTCGCAGATTCTGACTAATTGGTTGCAGCGTCACTCGCTTGCAGGTTGTGTCTAAGTCGGCGCTCTGAACTGAGCAGTCTGCGTTTCATAGCGAGCCCCCAGCGGAAGCCCCCAAGGGCACCATCAGAGCGTAAAATTCGATGGCATGGGATGCGCAAAGCGATGGTGTTGCTGGCGCACGCCGATGCTACGGCTCGAGTGGCCGAGGGCTGTCCTATCGCCTCAGCAAGCGCGCCGTAAGTGTTTTGACTACCGAGCGGCATCTGCTCAAGCGCCTCCCAAACCTGACGTTGAAACGCTGTTCCATTTAGCGTCACTGGGATCGCTTCGAGCGCTTCGGGCATCGTTAGATAGTCACAGTAGGCCGCCCAGGCACGCTGTAAAAAGGGGTCGTCACTCTCGCTGGACTCTCGCCCGGTAAACTGTTGTTGGAATTTCTTCAGCAGCTCCTCAGGCGTCTCTGCAAATTCGGCGTAAACTAAAGCTTCGGACTCAGACGCGATCAACAGATGGCCCAGTGGGGTTAAACCTTTTTTAAACAGTAATTTGCTGGGCATAGGGCTCCTCAATAGGCCGTGCAAAGACGATGATGCAGCCGCTATTCGGCTGCATGCACCTAAGCCTAGCAGCACGCAGACTAAAGTTTCTATGAGTTTCGGTAATGAGTGCAATAAAAAAGGCGCACTTGAGACTATCAGGGCGCCTTTTCACGTTGTAACGAGGAGTTAGCGACTTTGGAGGACCGCTTTCAGAGCGCTATTCATCTCGAGTAGGCAGGATTCTGTGCTCTCCCAATCGATACAGGCATCGGTCACTGAAACGCCATATTTGAGTTCGCTAAGATCTTGAGGAATCGATTGGTTCCCCCAACCAATATTAGACTCAATCATCAAACCGATAATTGACTTGTTACCCTGCACAATCTGGTGAGTGGCATCCTTGGCAACTAGGGTTTGGCGTGCCGGATCCTTGCTGGAGTTGGCGTGGCTGCAGTCGATCATGATGTTCTGTGGCAGTTTAGCCTTCTCCAATGACTGCTCGGTTAGGCTAACAGAGACCGTATCGTAGTTCGGACGACCATTGCCGCCGCGCAGAACGACGTGGCCATATTTGTTACCGCGAGTACGTACGATCGATACCTGACCTTCGGAGTTGATGCCGAGGAAAGAGTGCGGGTGACTTACAGCCTTCATTGCATTGACCGCTACTTCAAGACCGCCATCTGTCCCGTTTTTAAAGCCTACGGCACCCGATAAACCCGATGACATCTCCCGGTGTGTCTGTGATTCGGTGGTGCGCGCCCCGATTGCTGACCAACTGATAAGGTCTTGCATGTACTGGGGAGAGATTGGGTCCAGCGCCTCGGTGGCCAGAGGCAGGCCCATCTCAGCCAGATCGAGGAGTAGCTTGCGACCGATGTGCAGTCCCTCTTCAATCTCAAAGCTGTCATTCATATGCGGATCGTTGATCAGGCCTTTCCAACCAACGGTGGTGCGTGGCTTCTCAAAGTAGACCCGCATAACCAAAACCAGTGACTCTTTCACTTGCTCTTGCAGAGCCTTGAGACGACGCGCGTAGTCGATGGCGGCTTCTGGGTCGTGAATCGAGCAGGGTCCAACAACGATAAATAGACGCGGATCCTTGCGGTCGAGAATATCCCGAATGACTTGGCGGCCCGCCAAAACACTCTCAGCGGCTTTCTCGCTCAAAGGGAGCTTTGCTTTCAACTGATCGGGGGTGATCAACGGTGCGTTACTTGCGATGTTAAGATCGTCGACGCGAATATCAGACATTTGTTGGTTCCAGAACTGTAGGGTATTAAACTCGAAAGGCTGTTTTGTAACACAACAAAATAGCCTAGATAAGGCCCTGAATAGGGTAAAAACGGTTTTATAGTGAACTATTTAGCGGAAAAGCTAATAATAGGTAAGACGGTGATTTTTACGTCATCGTTAATCTATTAGGTAAGTTTTAATTTTGAGGTTTTAGGTGATTCAACATCCCCATAGGTCGCACCCGGTTTTGACTCGAATTGCCACTTTGGCGATAGCGATGATGGCGTTTCTCTCCTTAGGTCTGCAGCCAGCGACTGCTTCTATCTTTGGTTCCTCGGCTTCTCAACCGTTGGATGTTGAGCAGGCATTCGTCATGACAGGCGGGCAGACTGAGGCTGGCCGGATAGATCTAGTATGGCAGATTGCTGAAGACTACTACCTCTATCAAGATAGAATTGAGTTTGCCTTTGCGCCTGGCGTTGAGTTGCGTTCGCGACAGGACTCTGCGTCTGAAACGAAAGACGATCCCCTATTTGGCTCCGTACAGGTGTTCCACAAATTCGCCCAAGTCGGTCTAGAGATCGGTCGTGTTGACGCGAATGTGGCGCCAAATTCGATCCTTAATGTGACCTATCAGGGGTGTTGGGAGGGCGGCATCTGCTATCCGCCGGTTACTAAAGAGGTGAACTTAACGGCGGTGTCGCTGCTTGCAACACCGGCCGAACCGGCAGTCCAAGCGCTAGTGGACACGAATCGGGATTTGGCCGCTAGCTCCTCTGTCTCGGATGGCTCGGGCTCTGAGCGCACTGATACGGCAAACAAAACTCAAACAGAGACTCCGCCGCTCTCTGCACAGGATCAATTTGCCCAGACACTCTCGCAAGCCTCGCTAGTTAGTTTGCTGGCCATCTTCTTTGTGGCTGGTTTGGCGCTGTCAATGACACCCTGTGTCTTTCCGATGGTTCCAATACTCTCCGGCATCATTGCAGGCCAAGGACACCGTGTCAGTACCCGCAAAGGGTTGGCTCTCTCTATCGTCTATGTGCTCGCGATGGCCGTCACCTACACCATTGCGGGTGTCATCGCAGGGCTTTTTGGTGCGAATCTTCAAGCAGCCCTGCAAGAGCCCTGGGTAATTAGTCTCTTTAGCTTGATATTTGTTGGGCTTGCGCTGTCGATGTTTGGCCTCTACGACCTGCAGTTTCCATCAGCGCTACAGACCTGGTTGAGCCGGGGCAGTGACCGCCAAAAAGGGGGTAACTATCTGGGTGTTGCAGTGATGGGATTCCTCTCCGCTCTGATTGTAGGTCCGTGTATGGCAGCGCCACTAGCGGGCGCATTGATCTATATCGGCCAGACAGGTGACCCTGTTCTGGGTGGCATGGCGTTATTTGTTATGTCGCTGGGTATGGGAGTCCCACTCATCTTGATTGGCACCTCTGCCGCTAAGTTTATGCCGCGCGCCGGTTTGTGGATGGAGTCTGTAAAGGCTGGTTTCGGTGTGGTGCTGTTGCTGATGGCGATCTGGATGCTGGATCGCGTTGTGCCGACTGAGGTCAGTATGTTACTCAGCGCCATCGTATTGATCGTGAGTTCGGTCTTTATGGGGGCCTTCAATACACAGTACGAGTCTGTCAGCGGCTGGATAAAGCTCATCCGCGGATTGGCCCTTGTGATACTGGTTTATGGGTTAACGCTGTTGATTGGGATGTTGGCCGGTAGTAAGAGTTTTATCTACCCGCTGCAGAGTTTTGCGGGCGCCGCCGGTGGCACGGCAGCACCGGCCAATCAGCTAAATTTCGTCAAAATCACCACCAATGCTGAACTGGACAATCTGCTAGCAACGGCACAGCGTAATGCCAAACCGGTTATGTTGGACTACTATGCCGACTGGTGCGTCTCCTGTGCTGAGTTGGATTATGTCACCTTTGCTGACAGCCGAGTTCAGCAGGCACTGCAATCGGTACAGTTAGTAAAGGTTGATGTAACGGCCAACGATGCTGAGGCGAAGCGGTTGACGCAGCGCTACGAGGTCCTTGGACCGCCAACACTGCAATTGATCAACAGTGCGGGTGTTTGGCGTAAAGATTTAACACTGGTTGGCGTTCCTGCACCGCAGGAGCTTCTAACTAATCTAGAACGACTCTGATACTGGGGATTAATAACAATGAAGATGAAATCACTTGTGTTGGCAATGGCGCTCTCTCCACTAGCCTTTGCAGCTGACATTGAGTTAGGCCGCGAACTGTATGAAGAGACCGAGTTTGAGAAGACCATTAACGGTGAGTTGATGACCGACGCTACCTGTACAAGTTGTCATGTACCCAATGACTTCACTAAACCAGAGCGAAAGGCCCAGGATTACCGTGGTATTCATTGGTGGGTAAACGCGTGCAATCAGGCGATGAATACCGCCTGGTTCCCGGAAGAAGTTGATGATGTAACGGCCTACCTCAACCAGCAGTACTACAAGTTCCCTGAACAGTAAGACTAAGCTAGCGCAGGTACTCCTGGCTGATTGAGCGGAAATCGTCAGTACCTGCGCGCTCCATCCATTCAAAGATCACCATCTCAGCAGAGATAATCCGAATGCCCTCTTGGCGCATGCGCTCCAGCGCGAGTGTTTTGTTAGCCTGAGTTCTTGAGCTAACGGCATCCGCTATCACATAGACATCCCACCCTTGTGCTTTGAGATCCAGTGCGGTTTGCAGCACGCAAACATGAGTCTCCATGCCGCATATGACGGCTTGGGGTCGATCAACCTCACCTAACTGCTCTACCGCTGCAGGTTCGCCCATACAGGAGAAACTGAGCTTCTCAATGCGCGGTGCGCTCGGTCCCAGCGCCTCGAGTACCGCCGCGCTGGTGCGCCCCAGCCCCTTCGGGTACTGCTCTGAGTAGAGGCAGGGTACCGCCAGTTGGTTGGCAATCTTGATCAGCTTACAGACCGTTTTCTCTATCTCTTCGGGCTGCTCAACGGCGGGTAACAGTCGCTCTTGCACATCGACAACCAACAGAAAGGAGCGCTCTCGACTCACCAACATGGTTACACCTCGCTTGAGTGTTGCGCTTGGAAGTAGTCAGGCCAGTAGGTCTGCACCACGGTGGAGTCCTGCGCATAGGTGTGGCAGGTATTTAGAAGATGCTGAGCCGGTGCGCTACGCGGGCTCTCATGGGCTTGCATCCGAGCTTGAAAGGTAACCTGCATCGCTGTAGTGGCAACCGGTCCGAGCAGTTCGACAAGGTGGGTACACCCTTTGGTGCCGCCGAACAGCTCACGAACCCGTTTGGTAAAGCCCGGTCGGATCGATTCACCAATCAACTGTTTGTAGGCACCTGCGATAGACGGACAGTATCGAAACGGGGTTGCGTCCATTGTCGTTTCAACCTCGTGAATCTTAAGGTCTAGATCCACGCTGATGCGTATTGCCATATCATGCAGGGCTTCTCCGACCGGTATAATACCGCCGTCACGATCGGGCATCTCTAGTGGATAGGGTTTGGTGTCGCGCAGGTGGCCCTCGATGTCCCAGAGTCCGTCTGTGCGTTTAAAACCATCACAGATCACGGTGCGCCGATGTGAGGGTTCGCGTTCATGAGGGGTTGGAAGCGGCATTAAGTTTTGACTCCTAACCGGGTAAATGGATAAATCAGCAGATCAATATTACGAGTGTGCCGTAGATGAACTGGACAATAAAGTCGTTTGAACAACTGAGCGTTAATGAGCTCTACCAATGTTTCCGTTTGCGCGAGCAGGTTTTTTTTCTCGAGCAGAAGGTCGATTGCGAGGATATGGATGACCTTGACCAGCAAGCGATTCATCTGTTTGCGGGCCAACCGGTGGACCGCTACTGCCGCATTTTCGGCCCAGATGAGGGCTACTGCAAAATTGGGCGTGTGGTGGTCGCTCGCGAACAGCGGGGCCAGGGGCAGGGCAAAGCGCTAATGCGCGCAGCAATCGACTACTGTCAATCGCAATGGCCGGCCGCACCGATCAAGATTGGTGCCCAGGCCTATCTGCAACGCTTCTATGAGGAGCTCGGTTTTAAGGTCTGTGGCGATGAGTTTGACGAGGGTGGAATCCCTCACTACCCCATGCTCATCAGCGGCTCTTAGACGATCCTTCGCATTAAACCTGCATCGGCCATGATCCGGGTTGAGATCTCCTCAATGGATGCGTTGGTTGTATCGATGAAGCCGATACGATTCTGTTTAAAGTAGCGTTCGACCGTACGGGTCTCAAAATCACACTGGTCCAGCGATGAGTAGCGGCTATTTGGCCGGCGCTCATTGCGGATTGCCGCCAGTTGGAAGGCATCAATGGTTAGGCCGTAGAGCTTGTGGCGATGCTGTTTAAGAATATCTGGTAGATCCGCCGCTTCCATATCCTCGGGCGTCAACGGATAGTTGGCGGCACGTATTCCAAATTGCAGCGCCATGTAGAGACAGGTGGGTGTTTTACCTGAGCGCGAGACACCGACGAGAATAATATCGGCGTGCTGATACTGCTTGGTGCGTGCACCGTCATCATTGTCCAGAGCAAAGTTTACCGACTCGATGCGAGCTCGGTAACGATCCACTTCGTTGATAGCATGTGACTTGCCAACCGTATAGGTTGAGTGCGTGTTGAGCTCGCGCTCGAGCGGCTTAAGAAAGGTCGAGAAGACGTCGATCTTGAATCCATTCGAGGCGGCAATCAGGGCCCGAATCTCCTCGTTAACAATGGTGTCGAAGACAATAGAGGCCGCACCGTCATCTATGCAGCTGCGGTTAATTCGCTCAACCGTCTCCCTGGCCTTCTCGACAGTGTCGATGTAGGGCAGGGTGATCTCCTCGAAGTCGATATTCTCAAATTGGGTCAACAAGGAGTTACCCAGTGTCTCGGCGGTGATGCCGGTTCCATCCGAGATAAAGTAGGCGGTGCGTTTCATTAATAGCTCTCTGTCTGGGTCACTAGAGCGGACTATAACAGAACTTTTTGTAGCGAAATTACAAAATCACGGAAGGGTTTTTTTTGCTTGATCTGGGTCTAGTATGAGTACAAATCGAATGCAGAATCACTGCACGTGAAGATACGACCATGGAGAGAAGCGATGACTGAGTACGTACTGCGCCTTGATCAGGCAGGCATGAATGACGTTGAGAAGGTGGGTGGTAAAAACGCCTCACTGGGCGAGATGATCACTGAATTGAGCGAGGCTGGTGTGCGTGTGCCGGGTGGTTTTGCGACTACCGCCGAGGCCTACCGTGAGTTTCTTGCTTATGGTGGCCTGGCTGATCGCATCAACGCCAGCCTCGAGACGTTGGATTCCGACGACACGCGCGCGCTCGCTAAAACCGGCGCACAGATCCGTGGCTGGATCATGGAGGCCGAGTTTCAGCCTGAATTGAATGCTGCGATTGAGGCGGCCTACGCAGAGATGTTGGGCGGTGCTCAAGAGATCAGTGTTGCCGTTCGCTCCTCAGCAACGGCCGAAGATCTGCCGGACGCCTCCTTTGCCGGACAGCAGGAGACTTTCCTTAATATCCGTGGTCTAGACAATATTAAACACGCGATCAAAGAGGTCTTCGCTTCCCTCTATAACGACCGTGCAATCTCTTACCGCGTTCACAAGGGCTTTACGCACTCTGAGGTTGCGCTCTCAGCGGGTATCCAGCGCATGGTGCGTTCGGAGACAGGCGCATCCGGCGTTATGTTCTCCCTCGATACGGAGTCAGGATTCCAGCACGTGGTCTTTATCACAGCGGCTTACGGCTTAGGTGAGACCGTCGTGCAGGGTGCAGTCAATCCAGACGAGTTCTACGTTTACAAGCCAACGCTCAAGCAGAAAGCGCCAGCGATACTGCGACGCACTCTGGGTTCAAAAGCGATCAAGATGATCTACACCAACGAGGGTAGCGCGGGCAAAGCAGTTGAGACGGTCGAGGTGCCTTATGCCGATCGTAACCGCTTCTGTATATCGGATAGCGATGTCGAGGAATTGGCTCGCATCGCGATCACAATCGAGAATCATTACGGTCGCCCGATGGATATCGAGTGGGCGCGTGATGGCGATGATGGTCAGCTCTACATCGTACAGGCGCGCCCTGAGACGGTGCGTAGCCAAACACAGCAGACCGTCATTGAGCGCTACCTAATGAAAGAGACGGGTCGAGTGCTGGTTGAGGGTCGCTCAATTGGCCATCGAATTGGCTCGGGTGCAGTACGAATGGTCACCTCTTTGGACGAGATGCATACCGTAGAGCCGGGCGATGTGCTGGTTACCGATATGACCGATCCAGACTGGGAGCCGGTCATGAAACGTGCTGCGGCTATCGTAACCAACCGCGGCGGGCGTACCTGTCACGCTGCGATCATCGCTCGCGAGCTCGGAATACCTGCCATTGTTGGTTGTGGAGATGCTACAGAGCTACTTAAAGATGGCGTTGAGGTGACGGTCTCCTGTGCAGAGGGTGATACGGGGCGCGTCTACGAAGGACGCTTAGAGTTTGAACACCAGACTAGCAACGTTGAGACGATGCCCTCTCTGCCGTTCGATGTGATGATGAACGTCGGTAACCCCGATCGCGCGTTTGACTTCCAGGCCCTGCCTAATGCGGGCGTTGGACTGGCGCGCTTAGAGTTTATTATCAACCGCATGATCGGTGTTCACCCCAAGGCACTTCTTAATATAGAAGAGCAGCCGCGCTCGGTGCGTCAGGTGATCGAACGCCGCATCGCAGGCTACGATTCCCCCGTCGATTTCTATGTCGAGAAGTTGGTCGAGGGAATCTCGACCCTCGCCGCGGCCTTCTATCCGAAAAAGGTGATCGTGCGGATGTCTGACTTCAAGTCAAACGAGTATGGGCACCTGATTGGCGGCGAAGCCTTTGAGCCACATGAAGAGAACCCAATGCTCGGCTTCCGCGGTGCAGCTCGTTACATCTCGGAGCAGTTCCGCGACTGTTTCGAACTTGAGTGCCGAGCACTTAAGCGTGTTCGCGATGAGATGAAATTGACCAATGTCGAGATTATGGTGCCGTTCGTCCGTACACCCGGTGAAGCGAAACAGGTCGTTGAGCTGCTGGCAGAGAATGGCCTGAAGCGCGGTCAGAATGGACTTAAGCTTATCATGATGTGCGAAATCCCATCTAACGCACTCTTAGCTGATCAGTTCCTTGAGTACTTTGATGGCTTCTCGATCGGATCCAATGATTTGACTCAGCTGACACTGGGTCTGGATCGCGACTCTGGCGTGATTGCGCACCTCTTTGATGAGCGTAATGCGGCGGTTAAACGCTTATTGGAGATGGCCATCACAGCCTGTAAAGCGCAGGGTAAGTATGTCGGTATCTGTGGGCAGGGCCCGTCCGATCACCCAGACTTTGCGCGCTGGTTGATGGATCAGGGTATCGATAGCGTTTCGCTCAATCCTGACTCGGTGCTCGACACCTGGTTCTACCTTGCAAACGAACCCGTTTGATCTAGCTGAGCAGCAGACTCGTTTAACCGGCGAGTCTGTTGCGCGGAGCGCGTTTATATGAGCCCCTATCTTGCGGTTGCGGTAGTCATCGCAGCCATTGGTTATCTAGTTGGCCGTGTCGGTAAGAGCGATGAGAACCCACAGGTCAAACGTGTGGAAGAGATATTCTACGCGGTTGGTTTGATCGCTTTTCTGTTAGCTGCACTGTTGTAGTAGAATGTGCGCCAGCTAATTTAACCGGTGCCTCCTGTGTTTGAACTCGGTAAACGTAATCTCTTAAAAGTACTGCGCCAGAGCCCCTATGGGCTCTACTTGGATGCCGGTGACGGTTCGGGCATTTTACTGCCCAACAATGAGGTACCCGCGGGAGCCAATGTGGGCGACCGGTTGCGCGTTTTTGTCTATCTGGACACGGAAGATCAGGAGGTTGCCACTCTGCAGCACCCTTTGGCGCAGGTGGGTGAATTTGCGCGTCTACGTGTTAAAGAGGTCAACGACATCGGAGCCTTTCTTGATTGGGGGCTCGCCAAGGATCTCTTCCTACCCTTTGCAGAGCAGCGAGAGCCGCCCAGTGCCGGCCAGTGGGTTAACGTCTACCTCTACATCGATAACTCAGGACGGATT
>Ga0102948_1001177_pt1 | contig 10420 bp, 6 predicted proteins | sample SalPonA_A_H2O_MG_FD_78211 | JGI IMG/M metagenome (GOLD analysis project Ga0102948, IMG submission 78211) | Water microbial communities from South San Francisco under conditions of wetland restoration - Salt Pond MetaG R2A_A_H2O_MG | ecosystem: Environmental > Aquatic > Non-marine Saline and... | reverse complement strand
CGATTAAAATCGTGGACTCAATTCAAGAGGCGATCGCTCATATTAATACCTACGGATCGGGACATACAGATGCGATCGTCACCGAAGATAGCGCTGCGGCCCAACTATTTTTAGCCCAAGTGGATGCTGCCGGAGTATTTCACAACTGTTCCACCCGCTTTTCCGATGGGTTCCGCTACGGGTTCGGCGCCGAAGTGGGCATCAGTACCAGTCAAATGCCTCCCCGTGGCCCCGTGGGACTGGAAGGGCTCGTAACTTATAAATATCAAGTCACTGGGGATGGGCATATTGCGGCCACCTACTCTGGCGAAAATCCTCAATCTTTTACTCACAAAGATTTAGGATGAGAACAGAAACCGGGTTTCTAGGATATTTTGGTTTTGAAGCGAAAAAAACTGCATTAATATATGTAGGGTGGGCAAATATTTGCCCACCTGTGAAATCTATACTTCTGGGTGGTAAATATGGGCTACTGCCACCACCATGTTCTGACATTGTTGGCAAAAATTTTGCCAATCATCCCAGATCGGGTGATCGCCGGTTCACGTAGCAGGTGGCGGCAATTATTAGAGTTTAATTAATCAAGCTTTACGCGAGTATATTCAGCTAAGTAAGGCAAAATAGAAAAAACCGAGCATGACTTATAAACTTAATCCTGATTTCATTATTGACTGTGGATTTGAGGTGAACAGCGAACATATCCTCACAACCTTAACCGAAACTAATAGCCTTTTAGGCACACTTCCAGATAACCTATATCGAAGTATTGATTATAAAACTACTAGCTCAATCGTTGGGGCAATTTTTGGCGATCGCCTTGCCCAAGCTACCGGAAGTATAGTTAATCCCATAGAAAAAGGACATCCCGATCTAATTCCCATCGAAGCAGCCAATTCACCAGAAGAAGGATTACGAAATTATCCCGTTGGTCTGGAAGTAAAATGCACAATTGGCAACATCACAAAAGGTGCTAATCTCAGGGCAGGTCAGACTAGAGTAAATTGTTTGACCAGTATAACGTGGCAAGCACACCATCGAGAAGTCAGAGAATTACTCGGCTTAGTTTGGGACTTTGTTACCAGTGAATCCAATTTTAACTTTCCTAAGATTACCGCAGTCTTTTACTCGAACACACTGGTCGTGAATGACTGGGGAAATATTAGTGGTACAACTGGAAGAAATACTAAAGTGACTGGGCTTAAAAAAAGTGGAAGATTGAAAATGGGTCAAGGGTGGGTGGCTTTGGTAGACCACCCCGAATATATTTCCACATATCAAAAATTAATGAAAATTAAATTCATATAAACAGCTCAAGTTGTTTACATATATGGGAGGATTGATAGTACACCAATTCTTTACTCGTTTTCCCCGCAACACCTTTCAAATCCAATAAAGGCTGAAACGGTAAATAATCGCCATGCAACCCTTCACAAAAGATAATTTCACCCTGACGATTTTTTGCCCATTGTGCTAAATGTTCATAGTCAATCAGGTCGCTGCTGTAACGATAGCCTTTGCCAGAATCTTCTTTATAGGGAGGGTCGATAAACCATGTGGCTTCAATGTCAGGAGCTTCTGAATAGTCACCACAAATTATCTGCCAATGCTTAATTTTATATAAATTATCGGCCATGTATTTTTTACTGATTTGCCAATTTCTAGCGAGTACCGGGGTGACTTTAATCGTTTTGTAATGAAACGCCATTTTAGTGGCAGCATGAATAATTTGTAAAAATTCAGAGCTTTTTTCCCCAATTTTTAAGTCAGGCATGGCTTGAATGCGATCGCGAGTTGCTTCAGTGATGAGCCATTCCCAGATATCGGCTACTTTTTCATCTTTTTCGACCAAAATCACATCTTTTTTCCAGTTATTGCTATATAAGGAATAGGCAGCAGAACCGGCAAAGGGTTCGACGATCACTGGGTAGTTCGGTGCCGGATAATGTTTGGCGATTTGCTTTTTTCGTCCGTAATAGTAAAACATGATGAACAGCATTAATAAACCCAGTTGTATGCGATTATTTTAACACCATAGATAAAGTATTTGGCCAGCAACTTGGTTTCTGAATTTATGCAGTATGTTGTCGATGATAGCGATCGTATTTAATTAGTAACTTAGTTGCTTGTAAGGCAGGAATGGGACGGCTAAACAAATAGCCTTGCATATCTTCACATCCGGTGCGGCGTAAAACTTCCAATTGTTCCACCGTTTCTACCCCTTCGGCGATCGTCCGCATCCCCAAACTGCGACCGAGGGCAATCACTGCTTGGGCGATCGCCCGATCTTGGTCATCCATCCCAATATCTCGGACAAAAGACTGATCCACCTTCAAAGTATGAAACGGAAATTTTTGCAGATAACTCAGAGAAGAATAACCCGTACCAAAATCATCCATCGACAAATTCACCCCCAGCGACTGCAACTGACCGAGCACTTCCGTGGTCCATTCCACATTTTGCATGGCAATACTTTCGGTAATTTCCAACTCCAACAAATTCGCAGGCAGACCAGTGCTGTTTAAAATATCCGCCACCATCTCCACCAAATTCGGTTCTTGGAACTGACGGGCAGACAGATTAACGCCAATTTGAATCTCCGACAACCCCGCTTGGCGCCAAGATTGATTTTGCTGACAGGCAGTGCGCAATACCCATTCCCCAATCTCGACAATCAGACCCGTTTCTTCTGCCAAAGGAATAAACCGACTCGGGGGCACCAGACCGAGTTCTGGATGTTGCCAACGCACCAATGCTTCCATTCCCACAATTTGACGGGCTTTCACGTTCACTTGAGGTTGGTAATATACTTGAAATTCTTCTCGTTCTAACGCTGCGTGCAAACTATTTTGCAAAGCTAGCAACTCTGAAGCTTGAGAATTCATGGTGGCGGTATATATTCGGTAAGTAGACCGTTGTTCTTTAGCTTGATATAAAGCTACATCAGCATTTCCCAGCAATGTTTCCACGTTCTCACCATCTTGGGGATAAACCGCCATGCCAATACTGGTGGTGATGTGAATTTGGTGCCCATCTAAATCAAAGACTGGTTTTAACGACGCAATGATTCGTTCGGCAACGTGAACTGCATCTTCAGGAGCATGAATATGAGGAAGTAACAAGGTAAATTCATCGCCTCCCCAACGAGATAGAGTATCATTTTGCCGCAAGCAATCACAAACTCGTTGGGCTACTTGTTGCAATAACAAATCGCCGATCGCATGACCGAGAGTATCGTTAATGGTTTTAAATCGGTCTAAATCTAAAAACATCACCGCCAAGTTATACTCTTGATGCTTTGCTTTGGTTAAAGCTTCCGAAAGGCGTTGATTATAAAGTGTCCGGTTCGGTAAACCAGTTAGCAGATCGTGGAATGCTTGATAGTTAACTTTTTCTTCTGCCTGTTTGCGTTCGGTAATATCACTAATTAACCCATCATAAGAGACGATTTGACCTTGGTTATTTTTGCGCACTACCGGGGTATTTCTCACCCACCGAACATCGCCATTTTTTTGGATAATTCGGTGTTCGATCGCCTCTGCGGTTCCTTGAGATAATATTTCTGCGGCTTGCTGTTTTACTGCTTCGAGGTCTTCCGGGTAAACAATTTCCGACCACAGGTAAGGATCGGCGGCATATTCTTCCGGAGTATAACCAGTAACGGCAATGCAACCGTGACCGTGTTCAGTGGCGATCTCCTTACCATTTTTGACTTTAACAGTATAAATATAGTCCGTCACCGATCCGAGAAGTTGTTTATATCTGGCCTCACTTTCTTTCAGGGCTTGTTCTGCCAGTTTGCGTTCGGTAATATCAATCCCGGTACTCATAATTGCCGGATCCCCTTCATAAATTACTGGGGTAAATGTTGATGCCATGTGAATAGCGTCACCATCGAGGCGAATTAGCTGATGTTCGATCGGTTCTAAAATTCCATCATTGTGACTGGCTTGTTTAAATTGCGCTTGAATCAATTTTTTATAGTCTTCTAACCAGAATTGTTGCAAAGGTTTACCGAGAACGAGTTTAGCACTTCCCGCCCCCAGCAGTTTCATCCCCGCCGGATTAACAAACACCAATTTTCCTTTTTGATGGACAAATATTGCCGCAGGGGACAGTTCGATCAGATGACGATAGCGCTGTTCGCTGCCCTTAATTTTTTGTTCCATCTGTTTGTGATCGCTCAGATCGAAAGCCGTCCCCAACAACCCAATTTTGTGCTCAATTTTAATTAAACTGACCGTAAAATCTACCCAGGGTTCTTCACCTGTTTTCCCCCGCATTTTAATCTCGCCTTGCCAGTGACTGGGCTGGCGACTCTTTTTTTTCCGTCGCAAACCTTGTTTAATCGATTTGTGAAATTCAGGATGGATTACTTCCCAGCAACTCATCGTCAGCAACGCCTCTTTGGTGTAGCCGGTCAGCCTTTCCATTGCTGAATTTACATAAACAAATTTTTGTTCTTGATAGATAAACGTGGCGATCGGCACTGTTTCTGCCAACTGTCGAAATCTTTTTTCATTCCGCCTTGCTACTTGTAATTGTTGCCAATCGGTAATATCTGTGACCACCAGGATTGCCCCTTGAACCCGATTGTGTTTCTGTAAAACTAACCAAGATACTAGAGCCGTGATATTTTGTGATTTTTTCCCTTTAAATATTTTTGGCTTTTGATTAAAAATATCAGTAGAATGACCCGCCGAATCACATTTACTAAAGATAAACTGGCTATCGTCTAATAAAAAATCAATTTTAGCTCCTAATATCTCTGATGCTTTGTACCCGAGCTTGTTGAGTAAGTTATCAGCGACAAATAAAATTTCTCCTGATGAACTTAGCAATATTTGGTTTTCGGAGATTAAGTTTTTTATGGCTGAATTATTTTTAAAGCGTTGGTTAACTACTTGCTTTAAATACTTAGCTGAATCACTATGAATGGTTTGATGATGATTTTTTTGGCGGCGATAAATTAGATAACCCAGTCCGGCCAAGCTGGCAGCAGTTAAACTAATGCCGAGTAAAAACTTTTTTGATAGCTTGTCAACAGAGGTTACATCTAAATTAAATTCTGAATTAACAAATTTTTGTAAAGAGTTATGCTGAAAATAGTGGTTTTCTAATGACTGGGCTAAGTGCAACCAATTTATAGGATTTTGAGCTATGGGCAGGATGATGATTTTGAATAAGTTAGTTTGATTAAAAACAATATTTAAATTTTGCTGCCGATCGCTGGCTAACCTTGGTTCTTGGCGAACATAATTATCTAAATTAGTCGGATAACATAGTTTAAACAATCCGCCTACAATCAGCAAAATACTAAGTCGGAATAAAGCTTTATATTTTAATTTCATGTTGGCAACAACCTTTGACAATTAATAGATGACTCAGATAGCAAATTGATTAGCTCTATTTTAGCTAACCGCCATCATCCATCCTGGACTCTTGAGCAGCCCCAGGAATCAGAACTGATTTTTATCTACAGCCCAAAAAAAATATTGTTCTCACACGAAGCGATTCCCCCTAATACCCTGAGCAAAGGGGGTAACCGGATTGCGGAGATTAGATTACGGAATCGATTGCACCCAAAAATTTCCACCCTTCAAATCCCAAGCCGTTAAATACTCAACCTCAACGAACGTCAATAACAAGTTCAGGCTGGGGAGATATGTTCCCTGATTTTATCTTTTACTGTTGGCGATCGCCAAGCATTCAGCTAGCGCAGCCTTAGCTGTTCACTTTTTTTCCAGAAGTGAACTCTTTTTCTAAATAATATAGTCATTCTTACTACTTTAACAACCGTACAATCCCTGAACTATCGCTTCTGTACGATCGCCGAGAAATTACGGTCAGCTTTTTATTGCCGATTAATTATACTTAATCTGTGATTGAAATAAATTATTTAGTCACCTGAAACTATACTGGAAATTTAAACAGTCGCATGGCATCGCCGGGAAACAATGGTGGGCTAACAAATTTCCCTTGAATTTGCTCGCAGTCGAGAGTTAACACTACATCTTGTTGAGCTTGAGTTTCAATTCCTTGAACGATCGCTTGAAAACCAAATTGATGCCCTAAATCAATCATCGTTCTCAGAATGGCCACATCTTGAGGATTATCGGCCACATTTTTCACAAAAAAACGAGCCAACTTTACTCGTTCAAAGGGTAAATTTTTCAGAGCCATTAAAGAAATAAACCCGCTGCCAAAATTATCCAACCCAATCGCAATCCCCATTTCAGCTAACTGATGCAATCGCTCGGTAGTAAATGCTAAATCTTTCATCACCGTGGCTTCATTAATTTCAAATCCCAACCACTCAGGGCTGATGCCCGTTTCCTGTAAAATCTCGGTGACAATCCCTAATAAATTCTGTTGGTGAAATTCTGGAGTAGACAAATTCACCCACATCCGCACTGGTGGCAAGCCAACTTTTTGCCAAACCCGGGTTTGGACGCAAGCAGTTGCCAAAACCCATCTACCTAAACTTAAAATAGCTCGATGCTTTTCTAATGCCGGAATAAATTTTTCCGCCTCAAGTAATCCTTGTTGAGGATGGTCCCACCTGAGCAAAGCTTCTAAACCAGTAACTTGGGAAGTTTTCAGATCGATCAATGGTTGATAAGAAAGCCGAAACTCTTGCTGTTTCAGTGCCGCTTCCGCATCATTTTCTAATAACAGGGATTGAGATATCTGCGAGTTCATATAAGGATTATAAAATTCATAGCCATTACGTCCCGTTTCTTTGACTCGATATAAAGCGAGATCGGCGTTCTGCATCAAAGTAGGCGGATCGATACCATCTTCTGGGTAAAGGGCAATCCCAATACTGCAACTGACATGAAGTTGATGTCGATCGATATGAAAAGGTCGCTGCATTGAGTTAACAATTCGTTGGGCAATATGACTGGTATCTATTTGCGTCATAATCTGATTCAAAATGACGATAAATTCATCGCCTCCCCAGCGGACGATCATGTCATGTTCGCGCAAAGAATGTTGCAACCTTTCGGCGGCGATTTGTAATAACTGATCGCCCACTGGATGACCTAAAGTATCGTTAATAATTTTAAATCGATCTAAATCCACAAACATTAACGCCACTTTTTCTTCTTGCTGTTGGGCGGTAGTCAAAATTTCCGGCAACCGTCGTTCTAACTGCTGTCGGTTAGGCAGACCAGTTAACAGATCGTGAAAAGCTTGATAGTGAATCAGGGCTTCTTGTTGATGACGTTGCAGGGCGCCGCCAATACTCCCGGCGATCGCCACTAAAATAGATGCTTCAGTATGAGACCAAGACCGGGCTGTTTCACAATCATCAAACCCGACATAGCCAAAAAATTCTCCATTAACCATAATTGGCACCAGCAAACTGGAAACCACATCTGCATAGCTGAAAATTTGCCGATCGCCCGAACTAATCTGATCGGCTAATACCGTCACAGTTTCACCGGTTAACAACCGGCGAAAAATATTTGAATCTGCCGAAATACTGACACTCTCCGCTGTTTTCGCACTCACCACCCCATCAGCAGTCCATTCATATTCCATCACTAAGATGGGTGGATGTGCCAATTTCACCTGATGGCGATTGGGGATTTTCGTACAGATATATACCCGATGCACTGCTGTTGCCAAGCCCAACTTTGCCAACCCAGAAATCACTGCTTCTTTGCGATCTTGATTCAGCAATAACTCATTCATTGCTTCAGCCACTGCTTCGAGCAACCGATCGCGTTTGAGCAACTCGATCTCTGCTTGCTTGCGCTGGGTAATATCGACCACTGTCCCCTCATAACCAATCACATCTCCTCTGGAGTTGCGCAGTCTGCGGGCACATTCGGAAATCCAGATTTTTTCGCCATTTTTGCGATAAATTTCCGACTCAAACCCCCACACTGCATCCTGTTTTTGCAGTAGATCGCGAAAGTCAGCTCGACGTTGGGAATCTACATACAATTGATGTTCAATATCGGTCAGATTTGCCATCATCTCTTCTGGAGAAATATAGCCGTAAATCCGAGCTAACATCGGGTTAACGGTGACATAGCGACCATCCGCCGTAGTTTGAAAAATTCCTTCAACAGCATTTTCAAAAATACTCCGATATTTTTCATTACTGTCTTGTAATCTTTGTTCGGTTTGCTTGTGATGTAGCAACACGCTGACTTCAGAGATAGATTTTTTGATTGGCTCTATCTTGTCCGATGTTTCTGGAGTTGACTTAAACATAAAAAATAAAAATACTGCCACTACATTATTTTCAATTAATACCGGAATGCCAAATCCAGTTCTAATTCCCACTTGTTTAGCGAGTTTTACTCTCGGAAAAACTTGTTCAGGTAGTTGGGAAACATCGGCATACCATTGAGATATTTTTCCCTCCCATAGTCGTCCTGGCCAACCGATATTTCTCGGAAAAATAAATTCTAAACTGTGGGTTCTGAATTGAGTGATCGCTTCTGAATCCGTGCGAAATTCAGCCTGACTGCATTGCAAATAGGTGCCATTAGCATTAGGGATCCAAACTTCCGCATAATCCCAATCTGTGGCTTGACATATTCTTTGTACAGTTAAACTCAAAGCAGTCTCGAAAGTTTCAGCGGCGGCAATCTCTAACATTAGGCTGGGTAATAACGAATCCGGCATTTTTGTTCCTACTTTCTGGGATGTGATATGTTGGCAAACACCAATCATTACATTTATCTCCTTATTATATATAATTAAATTTCGGCAACCTATGCACTTGACAGCCGGTTGTATGCGCCTGTTGATAATTTGGCAGTGCTGATAATTTACCCCAGCCTATTTACTCTACAGTTTGGCTCTCTTGCTATGAATTTTTCGGTGCTGGCAATTGAGATTAGCTTGACTATTTTTAGCGATCGAATAAAAAGATGGGTAAATTGAATCGGCTCAACTAATTTTTGGCGATCGAATAAAAAAATAGGTACATAGATCTAATTTAAATTGCCTATTCCTGCTGGTCGCCATTGCCTAATTAGTAGATCCAACTGAGATTAAGTATTTTGACGGATATCGCACCCTTGGATATTTTAATTCTCAGCATTTAGGTATCAGGTATCAGCAGATCGGACCAGAGACGCGATATCACATCTCTGCAACGAGATCGGAGAAAGCCAAAAAAGCCGGTTGCGTCATCTAACTTGCTGACAACTGAATGCTGACGGCTGAATGCTTACCTTTAATATATTCTTAACTTGGTGAAAACTCGATCAAATTTCCGCATCAAATTACACAAAACTTAAACATAAATCTATTAATTTTATTAAGATTGATGAACGACAGCGAAAGCAGCCCCTCACTAACGGGTACTGAGAGGCTGCTTCACAACTAACAATATTTCTCGATAACTTCTATAGATGAAAGTGAAAATTTTTTCACAAACCTCCTACCCTCATCCCTGAACTTGCATTGATTTTGGCAAGATGTTGTATAACTTTCAATCACCGATTGAGAGTAGCTTGATAATTATAGTTGATCCTGTCAACTATCCAGTTTTTGTCAACTTTAACAAAACTCATTTTTAACGGAATCTCTTTGCCAGTGTTGGTAATCACCGTTACCTCTAAACTATGGATATTGGATTCTACCGTCGGAATTGACATGGTAGTTCGAGTATATTTGTTCAATTTATGAGTTTTGATAAACTTGGTAAATTGTTTTTTCGAGTTTTTCGCTTGAAACTCATCAGTGGTTAACTGATACGCCCCGGTAATATTGCCATTGGCAATCAGGGTAAAAAACTGGCCGATCGCCTGGGGTAATCCCTTAGTTTTCAGCAAAATTGTCACGGCAACAACAATCCAAACGACTAATACCAAGCCTAAAATACCGGCGAGACCGATGCCGACATAAGATAAATAAGGTTGAAATTTTTCCATAAGTCTGTAAATCAATTAAGCTGTAGGGTGTAAAGGCAATGGGAAGAGGAGACTCAAACCCTTAGAAATCTAATTTCTCGCTGCTGCCAGCCACAACCCACAATCAACAACCAAAAATCAATAACATGGAATTTCCCGCAGCGCGACTTCTATTTTACCAAGAAATTCATTAACCAAACGACAAAATCGATCTAGAGAAAGCTGCCTTATACATTGCTCGAGAAGAGTATCCCGATCTCTAAGTCGATATTCTCGTCTATCTGCTGGGGCAAAAAAAGCTTCTGATATTATTCAGAAGCTTAAGAAAATAATCGATCGACCTTGGACTTATGCGTTAATCATCGACTAAAACTGATACTCGATCCCGGTACTAAAATAAGACTGAAAACCCGAATCAATCGTCCTTGCATTGGTATAGCTCAACAATACAAAGTTAGAAAAAGACCAACCTCCAGTAATGGGCAGCTTGAAACCGGTCTGAGACTCGACATAATAATCATCAGCATCGAGAACTGGCACTT
>Ga0102948_1001176_pt1 | contig 10428 bp, 9 predicted proteins | sample SalPonA_A_H2O_MG_FD_78211 | JGI IMG/M metagenome (GOLD analysis project Ga0102948, IMG submission 78211) | Water microbial communities from South San Francisco under conditions of wetland restoration - Salt Pond MetaG R2A_A_H2O_MG | ecosystem: Environmental > Aquatic > Non-marine Saline and... | reverse complement strand
CGGAGAGCAGTTGCCGTATGAGTTCGTCGAGTCGGACACGTCGATGCCCTACCTGAGAACTGCCGCAGGGGATTTGAGTCCTGTACAGATCTCAGCGGATATTCTGAAAAGTTTGGTTGTGCGGGCAGAGGCTAATCTCGGCGGAGATTTGGAGGGTGCTGTCATTACAGTGCCTGCCTACTTTGACGACGCACAGCGCCAGGCAACCAAAGATGCGGCTCAAATAGCCGGCGTTAACGTGTTGCGTCTTTTGAACGAGCCAACGGCCGCGGCCGTTGCTTACGGTCTGGATCAGCAAGATAAGGGAATCGTAGCTGTCTATGATTTGGGTGGTGGTACATTTGATATCTCAATTTTACGCCTAACTCAGGGAGTTTTTGAGGTGTTAGCCACTGGCGGAGATTCCGCGCTGGGCGGTGATGATTTTGATCACGTCTTGGCTCATTGGCTGATGGAAAAATTGCAGGGGCAGGCGTTAGACGCTGGCGCCAGTCGAGGTTTGTTGGCGCTTGCGCGCAAAACTAAAGAGCAATTAACTGAACATGCCGCCGTGCAAGTGGCTCTTCCGGGGCTGGAAGGTTCGCTTGAGGTAACCCGCGAGCTCTTTGATCAGCTGTGTCAGCCGCTCGTCGCAAAAACGATCCGAGCATGCAAGCGCGCGCTCAAGGATGCCGGTGTGGCGATTGGCGAGATTCAAGACGTTGTTATGGTTGGCGGCTCGACCCGTGTGCCCTTGGTGCAGAGTGCAGTTGCTGAGTTCTTTCAGCGAGAGCCCCATATCGACATCGACCCGGACCGGGTTGTTGCCATTGGTGCGGCCATTCAGGCTGACATCTTAGCGGGTAACAAACCAGATGCTGAGTTGCTCCTGCTTGATGTGTTGCCTCTCTCTCTGGGGCTCGAGACGATGGGCGGCTTGGTTGAGAAGGTGATACATCGGAATACCTCAATTCCTGTGGCGCGTGCGCAAGAGTTCACCACCTATCAAGATGGCCAGACCGCGATGTTGATTCACGTTCTGCAAGGTGAGCGTGAGTTGGTGGACCATTGTCGTTCTCTAGCGCGCTTTGAATTACGCGGCATTCCACCAATGGCGGCTGGTGCGGCGCATATTCGGGTTAGCTTTCAGGTCGATGCAGATGGTTTGTTGAGTGTCTCTGCTAAAGAGTTGTCAACCGGCGTGGAGTCGGCTATCCAGGTGAAGCCATCCTATGGGCTCTCTGACTCGGAGATCACTCGAATGTTGCAGGAGTCTTACTCCAATGCGGCAGAAGATCGTGAAGCTCGTAGCCTGCGAGAACAGCAGGTTGAAGCTGAACGCCTCGTGAGTGCACTTCGCGGCGCGATCAGTGAAGATGGCGAATTACTCAGTGAGCAGGAGTTGAAAGATCTTGAGGCTGAGATCGAGGTTATGCAGAAACTCGCTTCCGGTAACAGTGCTGCAGCTATTGAAGCGGGCGTAGAGCATCTCGCTCAAGTGAGCGATTTCTTCGCTTCACGTCGTATGGACCGTTCTATTCAGAGCGCTCTGCAAGGGCAGAGTGTTGACCATTTTGTTAAGGAGAAGCGCTAATGCCGCAGATTATATTTCTACCCCACGAAGAGCTTTGTCCTGAAGGTCAGGTCATCGACGTTGAGCCAGGGGTGACAATCTGTGATGCTGCGTTGCGTAACGGTATTCATATCGAGCACGCCTGCGAGAAATCATGCGCCTGTACTACCTGCCACGTTGTAGTCCGCGAAGGCTTTGACAGCTTAGATGAGTCGGACGAACTGGAGGACGATATGTTGGATAAGGCTTGGGGGCTTGAGCCTGAGTCTCGTCTGAGCTGTCAGGCTATCGTCGGTGACGCTGATTTGGTTGTTGAAATTCCGAAATACACGATCAATCAGGTATCAGAAGCACACTGATTGGCTTGGAGTAAATCGGTGCTTAGCGTATAATCCGCGCACCAAAATTTTCATCCAACTCATTTAAAGGTTAGGTCTAATGGCTATCGAACGCACTTTATCAATCATCAAGCCAGATGCTGTCGCTAAAAACGTAATCGGCGAAATCGTTGCTCGTTTTGAAAAAGCGGGTCTTAAAGTCGCTGCAATGCAGATGAAACAGTTGTCGCAGGCTGATGCCGAAGGTTTCTACGCTGAGCACAAAGAGCGTCCTTTCTTTGGCGATCTGGTTTCATTTATGACTTCAGGTCCTGTTGTTGTACAGGTTCTTGAAGGCGAGAATGCTATCGCTCTTAACCGTGAGCTGATGGGTGCAACAAACCCTAAAGAAGCGGCTGAAGGTACTATCCGTCGCGACTTCGCTGAGTCTATCGATGCGAACGCTGTACACGGTTCTGATTCTCCAGCTTCTGCTGAGCGCGAAATCGCGTACTTCTTCGGCGCATAAGTTGAAGATCCGGGCACAGACGCTTGCGTCTGTGCCAACCCTCAAGAGACACCCCGCATCATGCCCGAATCTAAAGTAAATCTCCTCGGTCTATCACCCGCAAAGCTTGAAGAATTCTTTGAAACCCTTGGTGAAAAGAAGTTTCGCGCCGTCCAGGTTTTGAAATGGATGCATCAACAGGGTGCAAGCTCCTTCGATGAGATGACAAACATCAGTAAATCGCTTCGGGCTAAGCTTGCTGAGGTGGCTGAGATTCGGGAACCTGAGATCCTCATCGATAAGACATCTAAAGATGGTACACGCAAGTGGGTCATTCAGATGGACGGTGGGTCTGCGATTGAGATGGTTCTAATTCCCGAGGGCGATCGTCGAACTCTGTGTGTCTCATCACAGGTTGGTTGCTCACTCGATTGTAGTTTTTGCTCTACCGGTAAGCAGGGCTTCAACCGTAACCTCAGTACCGCTGAAATAATTGCCCAGTTGCGAGTTGCCATTCGTTGCTCGGGTGGTTTTGACCCTTCGGGCGAGCGCCGCGTTAGTAACGTCGTGCTGATGGGTATGGGCGAACCCTTGATGAACTTCGATAACGTAGTCGATGCCGTCCAGATGATGATGGATGACAACGCCTACGGCCTATCCAAGCGCCGCGTTACTTTGAGCACCTCGGGTGTTGTACCTGCGCTAGAGAAGCTTGGTGATGTAACCGATGTCTCCTTGGCAGTCTCGCTTCACGCCGCGAATAACGAGTTGCGTGATGTGTTGGTCCCGATTAACCGGAAATACCCTATCGAGATGTTGGTTGATTCCGTCAACCGTTACTTTGCGAAGCTCGGCGATAAGCGCGTACCAACGGTCGAATATACCCTGATTGCAGGCGTCAATGATCAGCCTGAGCACGCGCGTCAGTTGGTCAAGTTGCTGCGTAAAATGCCGTGTAAGCTCAATCTGATCCCCTTTAATCCTTTCCCTAACTCGGGCTACGAGCGACCCAGCGATACGGCCATTGCGGCCTTCAAGCAGGAGATGCTCAAGGGTAAAATATTGACTACAGTGCGACGTACGCGTGGCGATGATGTCGATGCCGCCTGTGGTCAGTTGGTTGGTCAGGTTGCCGACCGTACCCGTCGGAGTCAGAAGTACATCGAGCTGCATGAGGCAAAATAGGCCTAAGGGTCTGTTTTTTCGTTAAAAATAGAGTCCTGACATGACAGTTTGTCGAGCCTGTGTTAGAACTTAAGTAGCAAGTCTAATCACAAGGAAAATGAGTGAAAACTTACCGACAGCTCGCCATAGTGCTCTGTGTCACTGCTGTTTTAGCGGGGTGCTCAGGTTTGGGCCCCAACTCGATGACGGCCAAAGCCACTCAAGCCTCGGTGGAGTCTTACACTGACCTTGGTATCAAGTACCTGCAGGCGGGTGACACCGTCAGTGCAAAGTCGGCTCTGAAACAAGCACTCGATATCAATCCTGATCACGCTCAAGCTTTGAACGGGCTGGCACTTGTCTTTCAATCTGAGGGGGAAGATGCTCTGGCCGAGAACTACTTTCGCGATGCAGTAGCTCGCTCGCCGGAGTCGGCGATGATCCAGAACAACTTTGGTGCTTTTCTCTACGCTAAAGAGCGATATAAAGAGGCGTGTGAGGCGTTGGCAAGGGCGACTGAAGACCCCTTTTATGCTCAGAGAGCTCAGGCGTTTGAAAATCTAGGTCGCTGCTACCGTTTAGTGGGTCGTGATGAGGCCGCCGCATTTATGTTGGAGCGAGCTTTAACGCTGTCGCCAGAACGGCCTTTAGCGATGATCGAACTCGCCGATCTCTACCTCGACCGAGGGCAAAATGAGAAGGCTGCGCAGTGGTTTGCCGAATTTCGCATACTTGTCGATCGAGGATCGATTGATCACTTTGCTAAGAGCCTCTGGGTTGGTGTAAGGTTGGCGCGCATACAGGGAAATGCGAGTAGGGCGGCTACATACGCGCTGCTGTTGAAAAATATCCACCCAGAATCTGAAGAATATAAGAAATACGAGGAGTCCAGCCGGTGAGCGAACAGGACTTGGGTTTTGACGCTGGTGCAGCGTTTGCCAGTGATCAGTTGGTTCAAGCGCGCGAGGCACTCGGCCTCAGTGCTGAGGCCATTCAGCGTGAATTGCGCTTAACATCTCGCGTTGTAATAGCACTTGAGAAAGGTAACCTCGAAGGAATGGGGCAGCCAGTCTTTGCACGAGGCTACATCCGCTCCTACTGTAAGCGGGTGGGTCTAGATGCAGATCCATTTGTCGCGCAATACGACGCCATTGTCGGAAGTGCGGAACCAAAACGCGTTCGATCGCGTGACACGCTTGCGGGTGCCACTTCTGCACCTGCCAGCATGACGCTGACGAGGCGGCCCTCTGCCATACCGCGAATTTTAGCTGGCCTCGTGAAAGTTCTGCTGCTAGTCGCCGTGCTAGGCGGCATTGCATTCGGTATCAGCAAGTCCGGTATCGACCTTAGCGGTTTCAGTTTAAACAGTCTTTTCGGCGATGCCGTTGAGGTAGAGGCAGATGACCCAAATCGTCTGGCAATCCCTGGAGCGGCGCCGGCTGTTGAGACTAGGGTAGTCACTGCACCTCAGGCAGACAGTTCGGCGACGGTTAACCCCCAGTCTGCTGATGATGCTGAACCTACCGCTGTTGCTCAAGAACCGAGTGTCGAGAGCGTGATTGAATCGGTTGCGGAGGCTGTCGAAACCCCTGACGCCGTTTCATCTCAGCCACTGCCAGAGGTACAGACGGAAGTGGTTTCTAGTTTGGAAATCCCCCAGGCTGTTGAGCAAGTTACCGATGTTCCTTCGCTTTCTGCTCAGGCAGAGTCGCCGGTTGAGCCCCAGGTGCAAACAGAAGAGCAGGTCAGCGTTTCGGAGTCTCAAACCCTTGCGGACGGGTCTGCTCGAGTATCGATCGAGTTTACCGATGTCAGCTGGGTTAATATCAAAGACGGAAAGGGCGGCGCGCTTTTCAATGGGCTTGCCGAGCGAGGTCGTAAGTTGGAGTTGAGTGGCCCGGTACCCATTAATTTCGTGATTGGACGTGCCGATGCGGTTAGTACACTCACTTTTAATGGATCAACGGTTGATTTAGAACCATTTACCAGAAAGAATGTCGCCCGTTTAACCCTACCGCGTTAGAGCGGTCAACGGATTTTAGTAGTAGCGGGTCTTTTTTAAATGGCAAAACTTCAAGCCATTCGTGGTATGAACGACCTCTTGCCAGACCAATCCCCGGTCTGGCAGTACCTCGAAAGCATAGTTAAAACCGTACTCCAGCAGTATGGCTACGCCGAAGTGCGGACGCCGATTGTTGAGCAGACAGAGTTATTCAAGCGCTCGATCGGCGAAGTCACTGACATCGTTGAGAAGGAGATGTACACCTTTGAGGATCGCAACGGCGATAGCCTAACTTTGCGCCCCGAGGGTACAGCGAGCTGTGTTCGTGCAGCTGAGCAGCATGGACTTCTGTATAACCAAGTTCAGCGGTTCTGGTACGCAGGTCCAATGTTTCGGCATGAGCGTCCGCAGAAAGGTCGTTACCGACAGTTCCATCAAATCGGAGCTGAAGCCTTTGGTATGCAAGGTCCCGATATCGATGCTGAAGTGATCATGATGACAGCACGGTTGTGGCGCGAGCTCGGTATTTCGGATGCGGTAGAGCTACAAATCAATACACTCGCTAGCAGCAGCGCCCGCCACGCGTTCAAGACTGAGTTGGTTCGCTATCTCGAAACCTGCAAAGAGCAACTCGATGCAGACAGTCAGCGTCGTCTGTTGACCAATCCATTGCGTATTCTTGACTCGAAGGACCCGAACACCCAAGCCCTGCTCGATCAGGCGCCGAGCTTCGAGGATTTCATTGATGATGAATCTCGTGCCCATTTTGAGCAGCTGCGGACGTTTTTGGATGCGGCGGGTATAAGCTATGTAGTGAACCCTCGTTTGGTTCGCGGTCTGGATTACTATGGTAAGACGGTATTTGAGTGGGTTACCACGGCTTTGGGTTCTCAAGGTACTGTCTGTGCGGGCGGCCGCTATGACGGGCTGGTTGAGCAGCTTGGTGGACGTCACACCCCTGCCGTAGGATTTGCTATGGGGATTGAGCGCCTCGTACTGCTGCTGCAAGCCCTTGATGTGGTGCCCCAGCAGGCGAAACAGTTAGTTGATGTCTATCTTATTGGCATCGGAGAAGAAAATAGTGCAACGGCCATGGCGGTAGCGGAGATGCTGCGCTCAGAGGGCGGCATAAAAGTCCAATTACACTGCGGTGGCGGTAGCTTCAAGAGTCAGATGAAAAAGGCTGACCGCAGCGGTGCCTATTTGGCAGTTATGATTGGCAGTGAAGAGCGAGACGCAGGTGTAGTGGCGGTTAAGCCTCTGCGTTCAGCATCAGAGCAGGTCCGACTGCCGTTAGAGAATTTAGCAGATGCGCTCAAACAGCGCATACAGCAAGAGCTTGGAGAGTGAAGTGGCAGAGTTACGTACAGAAGAAGAACAGGTTGAGTTAATTAAGAACTGGTGGAAAGAGAACGGTAACTCGCTCCTCATCAGCATAGCTGTGGCTGTGGCCGCGGTTTTTGGTTGGAAGACCTGGGTTTCGAATCAAGAGGCGCAGGCGGCGAATGCGTCTGCACTGTATGAGAACATCAGCAGTGTTGTCACCGCCGCTCAAGTTGACGAGGCCCAACTGCAGTCAGTGTTTTTTCTGGGCGACGAGCTAAAGTCTGATTACGCATCGAGTGTCTACACGCCGATGGCTTCTATGTTGCTTGCAAGAGCGGCTGTTGAAGCCACTGAATTGGATAAGGCAAAAGCGGAACTTGAGTTCGTCACTACGGCTGAGGCTGCTGATGCAGCGATGAAGCAGTTGGCGCACCTGCGCCTGGCACGACTGGCAATGGCCATGAATGATCTAGCTGCGGCGCAAACTTCGCTTGATGCTGCAGGTGTTGATCAGTACCCGGGTCTTTACCATGAACTCAGTGGCGATCTGGCTGTAGCGCAAGGCGATCTGGCTGCGGCTCGCGACGCATACACGAAAGCGGTTGCCAAGGCTGACCCTCAATCACGCTCCTTAATTCAGCTCAAGCTTGATGACGTCGCACAGGGAGAGGCTTCCAAATAATGAAATTGCTACGCTCAGCGGTCATAGGTCTAAGTTTTACACTTGTTACAGGTTGTGGCTTTTGGGGCGGTTCTCAGGAAGCGCAGCCTCAGGAGCTAGTTGAATTCACTCCTGAGAAGCAGGTGGTTCGCCAGTGGAGTGTCGACATCGGTACGGGTTTTGGTGATCTCTACCATCAGACACGCCCGGCTGTGACTGAGACCGGTCTGTATATTGCTGATGCGGTAGGGCAGGTCAGCTCAATCGATGTTAAAAGTGGATCTGTGCAGTGGCGTACTGATTTAGATACACCGGTCAGTGCAAGTGCCGGTGCTGGTTTTGGTGTGGTTGCGGTTACCTTGCAGTCAGGAGAAGTAGTCGCACTCAGCGCAGATCGAGGCGAGGAGATATGGCGTGTTGCCTTGCCGGCCGAAGTGCTGGCACAGCCTCAGATTAACGCTGACAAGGTTGTAGTTCAGACGGCGAGCGGCCAGATCATTGCATTATCGCGACAGTCCGGCGAACAGTTGTGGGTCTACGACGCACAAGAACCCGCATTGACCCTCCGAGGCACGGGCACCCCGCTGCTTCTTCGTGACGGGGTTATGGCGGGATTTGCTAACGGTAAGGTGGTTGCGCTGGCACTCGATTCAGGAGCACCTGTCTGGGAACTGCGTGTCTCGGAGAGCTCAGGTCGCTCAGAACTCGAGCGCCTTGTTGATCTGGATGGTCGGTTTCTAGTGAGTGGCGAGTTGGTCTACACCGGCGGGTACCAAGGTCGTCTGGTGGCAATTAATCCGGCTACTGCTTCAACCGTTTGGTCGCGAGAGTTTTCAACTTACCGTAGCTTGGCAGCTGGCTTCGGTAACGTGTATGCCTCAGACGCAGCGGGCGCCTTGGAGGCTTTTGATGCGGCGTCTTCGGCTAGCGTCTGGCGTAACTCGAACTTCTCGTTGCGACGTCTGGGAAGTCCTGCAGTGCTTGGAAATGATGTTGTAGTAGGCGATGCGCTCGGTTACCTGCATGTGATGTCGCAATCAGATGGGCGTTTGGTAGCTCGCTATAAGTTAGACAGCTCGCCTATTTATGCAGAGCCGGTGGTCGTGGATGATCTTTTGCTTGTACTAAGTAACTCTGGGAAGCTAGAGGCTCTGCGCGTACAATAGCGCAAATCGATCTCCAAGTACGCGGTGATCTGCTTGGCAGGTTACCGCTTTTTTGTTTTCTAGTAGGTGTGCACTATGCTACCGGTTATTGCCCTCGTTGGGCGCCCAAATGTCGGCAAGTCGACTCTGTTTAACAGGCTTACACGCTCCCGCGATGCCTTGGTGGCGGACCTCCCGGGTCTAACACGTGACCGTAAATACGGTGAAGGTCGTATGGGCGAGCGAGATTACATTGTCGTTGATACCGGTGGTATTTCAGGCGATGAGTCTGGCATCGATACAGTTATGGCAGCGCAGTCGCTGCAGGCAATCGATGAGGCTGATATCGTTCTTTTTCTTGTTGATGCGCGTGCTGGGTTGAATCCGGCCGATCAACTTATTGCGCACCATCTACGTCGTCGCGAAAAGAAAGTTTACCTGGTGGTAAATAAAACCGATGGTCTGGATGAAGATGTAGCTCGCTCTGACTTCTTTGCCCTAGGCTTGGGTGATCCGCTCTGTATTGCAGCGTCACATGGGCGTGGTGTTCGTCAGTTGATCGATCTGACACTGGACGAGGCTGGTGTACCCATGCCGGATCCAGATGCTGAAGAAGAGGAACAGGACGACAGTATTAGAATAGCCATCGTTGGGCGTCCCAATGTTGGTAAGTCAACACTCGTAAACCGTATGCTCGGAGAGGAGCGTGTGGTGGTATTTGATCACGCGGGGACGACACGTGATTCCATCTACATACCCTACGAGCGTGACGAGCAGCATTACACGCTTATCGACACCGCCGGTGTCCGTCGTCGCCGTCAGGTAACTGAAGCGGTTGAGAAGTTCTCCGTTATTAAAACGCTTCAAGCAATCAACGATGCAAATGTTGTTATTGCGGTGATTGATGCGCGCGACGGGGTGACGGAGCAGGATCTGCATATGCTTGGCTTCGTTATCGATTCCGGTCGAGCGCTAGTGGTTGCGCTTAATAAATGGGACGGCATGAAGCCTGACGAGCGAGACAAGGTTAAAGGGCAGGTGGAACGCCGCCTGGAGTTTGCCTCTTTCGCACGTTTCCATTTCATTTCGGCAAAACATGGTACGGGTGTTGGTGATCTTTACCGATCTGTGAACGAGGCTTACTCATTTGCATTCAAGAAGTGGTCGACCAATGCGCTGACTAAGCTGCTTGAAGATGTTGTGGCAGATCATCAGCCACCGGTTGTGAAAAACCGTCGTATCAAATTGCGCTATGCTCACCAAGGCGGTTCAAATCCCCCGATTATTGTTGTGCACGGTAATCAGACCGACTCTTTACCGGGCTCATACAAACGCTACCTTGAAAACCGTTTTCTAAAGTTCCTCAAGGTACGTGGCACTCCATTACGTTTCGAGTTTCGCACGGGCGATAACCCATTCTCGGGTAATGTGAATCGGTTGACGCCGCGCCAGTTGGCTAAGAAGGAACGTAATCGTCAGCATATCAAGGATATGAAGAAGCGCGAGAAGGACAAAAAACGTCGCGGTTAAAAATATCTGGGATTAGTTGTTGACTATAAATTTGGGCGAGGTAATATACGCGCCTCGCTTGGGGAGACATCGGAAACGAAGCGCTTCCAGATACAAGCACCGCTCTTTAACAAATAGATCAAGTAATGCGTGTGGGCGCTTGTTGGGGTTAGGCAAAAGCTTAATCAAGACAAGCAACCTATATGTGAATTCATTTAGCGTAATGTTTTTCTTGAGCAGATTT
>Ga0102948_1001174_pt1 | contig 10430 bp, 6 predicted proteins | sample SalPonA_A_H2O_MG_FD_78211 | JGI IMG/M metagenome (GOLD analysis project Ga0102948, IMG submission 78211) | Water microbial communities from South San Francisco under conditions of wetland restoration - Salt Pond MetaG R2A_A_H2O_MG | ecosystem: Environmental > Aquatic > Non-marine Saline and... | reverse complement strand
TGTTGATAAATCTGCCATCAAATCCAGTGAGTTGATAACCGCCTTCATCGACTACTTTTTCTCCAGTCAGGAATCTCAAATCACCTGTGGAAGTGGCGATAGTTCCGACGATTTTATTTTCCTTGATACTAAGTTGTAGCAAGGCTGGACGGGTCGTGCCGTTGCCATAATCTCTAATGATGTAGTACTGGTTCGCTGGTAGGGCATCGATAGCCGCACCGGGCGTGGTTACGGCTATGGCATCGAGTGGTTCAAGCGTTAGCGGTATCTCATAGTTCTCAGCATCTGTGCGGTAGTACATTCCTTGATAGCCGTTTTCAGTTTTGATCAGCCACAAGTCAGAAGCAAAGACCGGGAAGGTACCGCGCAGGGTATCTTCTCCTTGCAACTCCACGTTGAAGGATTCGTGTTCGCCATTTTGAATGGTTAGTGTTCCTTTAGCCGGGATATACGTAGCACTGAATTCAACGGTGATGGAATCGTTCAAGCGCAATGCACCTTGGTACCTTTCAACGTGATACGATGCTACTTCTTCCGAGTTCCCACAAGAAAAAAGGGCCATCGAAATGGCCCCTATGATGATGAAATTCTTCATGTTTGAATTAGAGGTTTAATTCCTCAATAAAGGTATCAATCTTTCTTTCAAGTTCAGCTTTGGTCGCAGCATGGCTTTCGCTTGTAGTAGTGCGTACGCTGAAATAGAACTTGATTTTAGGCTCTGTTCCCGATGGGCGCGCACTAACCTTGTCTCCTGCTTCCGTGATAAACTGCAATACGTTTGAACCAGGTAATTCCGTACTGGAAGTCGCTCCTGTACGTAGATCGGTTTGAGTGGAGTTGCTGTGGTCAATCGCAATAATCACCGGTGAACCCGCCAAGGTTTTAGGTGGGTTGTTGCGCAGCGCAGTCATCATGTCTGCAATCTCTTGGGCACCTGAGCGGCCTTTCTTGGTGATGGAAATTAGACGCTCTTGGTATTGACCAAATTCGCGGTGAATGGCTTCAAGTTGCTCGAGAACGGTACGGCCTTTCGCTTTTGCATTGGCGGCCATTTCTGCAATCATTACTGCAGAAGCCACAGCATCTTTATCGCGTACATCATCTCCGATAAGGTAGCCATAAGACTCTTCACCGCCCACAAGGAATTGTTCTTCGGGTTTGTTATTGATGATATCAGCGATCCATTTAAAACCTGTCAAACAACGGTAACAAGGCACCCCATAGGCAGCTGAGATGTCTGCGATTAGATCAGTAGTGACCACGGTGGCTGCGGTAAAACCGTTTGCTGGAAGGGTACCGTTCGTTTTATACGCGTTGAGTATATAGTGAACGAGTAAAGCTGCAGTGTCGTTACCGTTAAGCAGTTGCATTTTACCGGTTCCGTCGTTCACCGCAATACCGACGCGGTCCGTATCTGGATCACATCCGATAACGAGGTCAGCGTTCGTGGCTTCGGCTTGCGCAACAGCCATGGCTAATGCAGCACTTTCTTCTGGATTAGGACTCGCTACAGTAGGAAAGTTTCCATCCGGTGTGCTTTGTGCTTCGACCAGATGAACGTTAGTGAATCCAGCCTTAGCGAGGGCAGGAGGTACGCTCACAATGGAGGTGCCGTGCAATGCGGTAAACACAATATCCAGTTCCGTCTTACCTGCGTTGCTTAGACTTAATCCCGCAACCATATCAGTGTATTTATCATCGATGGCGGTACCAACGATTTCAATCAAAGCCTCGTTCGCATCCCAACGGATATCCTCGAAACGGGTAGCCCGGACCTGTTCAATCACCGCGCTATCGTGCGGAGGAACAAGCTGTCCACCATCGTTCCAATACACTTTGTAGCCGTTGTATTCTTTGGGATTGTGAGAGGCCGTAAGAACGATACCGAAATCACAACCCAACTCACGTACAGCGAAGCTCAGCTCTGGAGTAGGACGCAAATCTTCAAAAAGGAACGTGTGAACACCGTTTGCGCTCAAAACCTCTGCTACTTTACGAGCGAAGGACTTTGAGTTGTTTCTACTGTCAAAAGCGATGGCGGCTTTTAATGGCTTCCCATTAAAAAAAGTTTGCGCGTAGCTCGCCAATCCTTGTGTGGCTAAACCTAATGTATACGCATTGATACGGTTAGTTCCCACGCCCATGATTCCGCGCATACCGCCTGTACCGAAGTCCAAATCTTTATAAAATGGCTCAATCAAAGCATCACCGCCTTTCTTCAAAAGGGCTCCTGCTTCGGCACGCGTTTCAGCGTCAAATAAATCTGATGTCCACAAAGTGGCGTTTTGAGTAGCTATAGAAAGAACGTCAGCGCTCATAGAAGTCAATGGTTTTTATGAAAAGTAAAAATACAAAAAGGGGGCCGGAGCCCCCTTGACATTCCTAAGACATAGGAATATTTAATCAACAAGTAACAAACGGTTATTCTTTTCCTAACATCTCGTATGAACGTGCGATAAAGGCAGTCAACTCTTCGCCGTGCAAAAGGTTTTGTTGAAGCTTTGCAAGATCTAAAGCTTGATTAACTGCCGAGCTACGCGCCTCATCATCTTCCGTATCAAGAATCTTCGAGGCCAATGGATGGTTCGCATTTACGATAAGATCATACATATCTGGGAAATCACCCATTCCCATCATGCCACCGCCACCGGTCATTTGCATTTCTTTCATACGACGCATGAATTCTGGAACGGTAATCACTAATGGCGCTTCCGTAGAATCCATATCCTCGAGTTTCAAAGTAAATTTCTCCTTAGGTACAATCGTTTCTAATCGAGTTTTCAATTCCTCCTTCTGCTTGTCGCTTAATTTTGCCACACGCGTTTCGTCCTTCTTAATGAGGTTGTCAATCAGATCAGAATCTACACGGGCAAACGTGGTGTTTTCGTGCTCTTGTTCCAATTTCTGTAGCAAGTGACTGGTCAACGGTGAATCTAGGAGCAGTACGCTGTATCCTTTTGACTTCGCCTTTTGGATGTAGCTGTGCTGTGCATCTTTATTGGAAGCATAGAGCACAACGGTCTTTTTATCCTTATCCGTCTGTTGCTCTTTAATGGACTCCAAGTATGCCTCAAACGTGTGAAGCCCGCCATCAGTATCTGCATACATAGCGAATTTTTTCGCTTTGTCGAAGAATTTGTCTTCCGTCAGCATACCGTATTCGATGATGATTTTCATGTCGTTCCATTTCGATTCAAAATCGGCACGGTCCTTACGGAACATCTCATCGAGTTTATCGGCAACTTTTTTAGTGATGTGTGAGGCTATTTTCTTTACGTTTCCATCTGCTTGCAGGTATGAGCGGCTCACGTTAAGCGGAATGTCCGGTGAGTCGATGACCCCATGGAGGAGTGTTAAGAAATCGGGGACAATTCCTTCCACGCTGTCCGTAACGAACACCTGTTTCTGGAACAACTGAATCTTATTGCGTTGCGGTTCAACATTAGGCTTGATCTTAGGGAAATACAAAACCCCTGTTAAGTTGAACGGGAAGTCCACATTCAAATGAATGTTGAACAAAGGCTCCTCGAAGCTCATAGGGTAGAGTTCCTTGTAGAATGTCTTGTAATCTTCTTCCGTCAAATCAGCCGGTTTGCGCACCCATGCCGGGTTAGGATTGTTGATGATGTTTGGAACTTTGCGCGTTTCCCACTTTGCATCTTCACCTTCCGCTGCAGCATTGTAGCTTTCGTCCTTCTCGCCAAACTCGATAGAGATCGGCATGAACTTCGCATATTTACTGAGCAGTTCGTTGATTTTACTTTCCTCTAAGAAATCCTCACTATCGTCTGCTATATGGAGTTTAATCTCCGTACCGCGGTCTTCTTTTTCTATGGTATTCAGCTCAAACTCTGGATTACCATCACATATCCATTGCACTGCAGCCGCATCTTTGTGCGATTTTGTCAGAATTTCAACCTTCTTAGCCACCATAAAGGCAGAGTAGAACCCTAGACCGAAGTGCCCAATCAAATCTGCACCTTCCATTTTGCCTTCATATTCTTTCACGAATTCCTCTGCGCCAGAGAAAGCTACCTGGTTAATGTATTTGTCAATTTCCTCAGCAGTCATACCGATACCACGGTCGATGATGCTTAAGGTTTTGGCCTTTTTGTCCAATTTAATATGGATGGTCAAATCGCCAAGCTCGCCTTTTGCTTCACCCAAATTGGTCAATGTTTTTAATTTCTGCGTCGCATCGACGGCATTCGATACCAATTCACGTAAGAAAATCTCATGATCGCTGTACAAGAACTTCTTAATGATCGGGAAGATGTTCTGCGCGGTTACGTTTATAGATCCTTTTGCCATTTTATAGAATTATTAGGTTTCTGCTACTACTTCAACACTCGTGCCATGTGCCACGCCGGTAATTTTGTGTGACAAGGTGTCCACATTGGTGCCAATTTTACTTTATCTTTTGACCAAAGCAACCTCATCACAAGACAACCTATCATGCATAGAGCGAAAATTTCTGGTACCGGTCATTATGTGCCCGAACGTATCGTTACCAATGAATACCTCAGTACCCTAATGGATACTAACGACGAGTGGATTACGGAAAGAACAGGTATCCGCGAACGTCGTTGGGTAGAAGAAGGCGATGGAAATACGGCTGCTACCATGGGTATAAAAGCCGCCCGCAATGCCATTAAAGCCGCGGGAATCGAGCCGGAGGAAATTGGACATATTGTGTTTGCGACCATATCACCGGATTACTACTTTCCAGGTTGTGGCGTTCAGGTACAAGAAGCTTTAGGTATACACACGGCTGGAGCAACAGATGTCCGCAATGCATGCTCTGGGTTTATTTATGCTTTAAGTGTGGGCAATGCCTTTGTTCAAACGGGAATGTATGAGCATGTTTTGGTAGTGGCCTCGGAATTACAAAGCCCATTTTTAGACAAAACCACAAGGGGAAGGGGCGTGAGTGTCATTTTCGGTGACGGCGCGGGAGCAGTTGTTCTTTCTCGTGCAAAGGATGGCGAACCGGGTATTAAAAGTTGCCACATGCACAGTGAGGGTAAGAACAAAGAAGAGCTCACGATGAAAGGATTCGGCACGCAGCATTGGATCGGTGAATTGCTCGATAATGGGGTGGATCCAGAGATTCATTACCCTCAGATGAACGGTAATTTCGTCTTCAAGAATGCTGTGGTTCGTTTCGGTGAGGTGATCGGCGAAGCGCTCAAACAGAACGGATTGACCCCAGATCAAATAGATTGTCTTATCCCACACCAAGCCAACTTGCGTATTGCTCAATTCATACAAAAACGCATGGGACTACGTGACGATCAAGTGTTTAATAATATTCAGAAGTACGGAAACACCACTGGAGCTTCAATCGCTATCGCACTTTCGGAAGCAGTAGATGAAGGTGCTATTAAACGCGGCGATACGGTATGTTTAGCTGCCTTTGGCGCAGGATTCACCTGGGGCTCTGTTTTGCTGACGTACTAGTTATTTATAAAATTGTTTTGTCGTACTTACCCCAAAACAACCCATATTGTTGCTCATGTTGGAATACAACACAACAGGCTCGGCAAACGGGTTGCCGTTGGCATTCTCGTAGGCTGAATAGCTTTTGTAGAATAAATACATTTCCTCACTTAAAGCGCTGACCTTCACTCTATACTCATGCAGCATAGCAAAGTCGATGGGGTTGATGCCCGTAGCAGCTGAAAACTTAATATCTCTATCGAGGCCGTCTTCAGACAAGAGTAAGGCACTTTCTTGACCCCAGAGTCGCGTGCTATTCGGGTATTCCGTTTCCCAATACAGATTGTAATACTCTGAGGTATCCTGTCCTGAAAGCGCCGTTCTGAAGTGCACATCAATGGATACAATGTAATGTTGATTTACACCAGGGATATCTTTGAGCGTAATAACCAGCTCATCAGAAATTTCGCCATAAAGTTGTGTCGCGCCGTAGTTCAATTCGAGCGAGACTTGAGGAGCCGATGGGAATACCTGCGTTGCGCTAACGGAAGTAAAATCGGGATGATTAACGGTGAACACTAACGAATCAGCAGGTGCGCCGAAACGGTCAGGTAGGAGTTCCGTGTAGCGTTCGTATTGATCCATTGTAGACCAATTATAGGTCGTTGCGCCAACATTTAAGACACACTCTGCATTAAAGACACTCTTACTTTGACCTGTATCATAGATGCCTTTTGATGAGGAAACAATGGCACTGATGTTACTGTCTCGAGAATCTAAAAATAGACTTGCGGCCAGCTGGCTTTCGTGGGGCGGCAGATCAATATCGCGCACCACACCATTGACTAAGTTATCGCAACTTGAAAGCAATAGAGCGGCCGGAAAAAGAAGTAGAAATATTCTCATGGCTTAAAATTTTATGCGGTAGGCAACACTTGGAATAAGCGGGAACAAGCCGTACTCTCGCAGGCCAGGATTTCCATTATCGTCCGTTGCGGTTTCAATAAAGAATGGATTCAAATTATTATACGTGTTGTAGGTGCTAAATACCCACCAGCGATCGTAGTTCTTAAGTGTCTTTTTAAAGCTTAGGCTAATATCTAGTCGGTGGTAGGGGCTCATGCGGTACGCGTTTTTATCAGAAGGTCGATCTACAAGTGCACGTGCACCGTCCCACCATGAAAGTCCGTCCGGTAGGCCAGTATAATAAGAATATTCAGGTAGGGTAACAGCGCGTCCAGTACCATAGACCCATGCACCGCTGAAACTGATGTTATCGGTAAAGTCGTGGCTTGCTACGACCGAAAGATCGTGCCTGCGGTCATAGGTAAAGAAATAGCGTTCTCCGCCATTGATATCGTCAAATTGGCGGTAACTCCAACTTAACGTATAACCAATCCAACCGGTCGTTCGCCCTGTTTTACGCTGCGCAAAAAGTTCCATACCATAGCTCTCACCTGAACCTTGACTGATTTTATCCTCCCACGTATCGTTATCCAAAGAGAACAAGAACGATGCTCCTTCTTTGTAGCTCACGAGATTATCCATGGTTTTGTAATACCCTTCCACACTGAATTCATACGGTCCTATGTTCTTCGCTAGGCCTGCGGCAATTTGTTGCGAAGTCTGTGGCTTTATGTTTGCAGTTGACGGTACCCATAAATCAGTGGGAAGACCAATTCCTTCATTCGTCAATAGATTGACGAATTGCATCATCTCAGCATAGGATGCTTTAAATGCCAATCCTCCGGGCAGGCTGTAATTCATCCCAAATCTAGGTTGCAGGCTGTGGTAGCTCTCGCCCTGTACAAACAGATTTGCGAAATGTAATCCACCATTCATCTTGAGGTTTTCATTAACCTTCCATTCGTCTTCAATAAAGGCATAGACTTCATCGGAGAAGACAGCATCACCGCCAATGGTTGTGTCTAAATTGAAACCACCCGATTGAAATTCGAGATTGGTTGCGCCTGGGGAGAACGTGTGATTGGTGTAGTTCGCGCCGTACCTTACGTAATGGCGAGGGTTCAAGGCGAAGTCGAAATCTATTCGAGCGCCGTAATCTTCAATACCGGAAAAATAAAGTCCTGCAAAACGCTCGTCGCTCATACCCAAAGTATCCGGATAATTCGGATAAGCCAATTCTTCACTTATCGCTCTTGTATTGAATACATATTGACTTCTGGTTGCAGTAACATTAGAGAAAAGTTTCGGCGACCACTGGTGGTTCCAACGTGCTGCCGTAATGCTATTGCGCCAATCCAGTCCGAAGTCTATACTGCTTTCGTATCGCTCCGTGCCGTTTTCGTAGGTATCTCTAGATCTTAAACCGAAATCATCTTTTCCTTGGAAGTGGCTAAGGTAGAAGCGATCGTATTGTCCTAATTTATAGTTCACCTTACCGTTCATATCATAGAAATAGTAACGTGGGGATACATTAAAATTAGGATCCGTGCTGTTTAGATTGGCGATAAATGGCTTTGCAAGGACATCTAGATAGGTGCGTCTGGCAGAAAGCATAAAGCTGGATTTATCTTTAATCAATGGCCCTTCAACCGTCATTTTAGAGGCGATCAGACTCACCGTGGCATCACCATGGAATTCTTTCATATTTCCTTCCTTCATGTTCACTTCAAGAACTGAAGAAAGTCTTCCGCCGTAACGCGCTGGAAAACCGCCTTTTGTGATACTTACATTTGAGATAGCGTCGGCATTGAACACGGAGAAAAATCCAAATAAATGGTTGACGTTATAGAGCGGAACACCGTCTAAAAGAATGAGGTTTTGATCGGGCGATCCACCGCGAACATAGAGTCCTGAAGTACCCTCGCCGCCGCTTTGCACACCTGGTAGTAGTTGCAAGGTTTTCATGATGTCTACTTCGCCCATGATGGCCGGCAGTGATTTAAGCTGCTTGATGGGAACCTCCATCTTCGACATTTGTATTTGGTCCTCTATTTTGACGCTGCCGCTTGCGACCACATCCACCTCGTTGAGCAAACTTTCCGCGGCAACCATTTGAAAATTCTTATCGGTATTTGCACGAAGCTCTATTTCAAAATTTTGCGTGGCGTAGCCTAAGTATTGAAGTTGAATGATGTGCTTCCCTGCTGGAAGGGTCAGCGAGTAAAAGCCATAGGCATTTGATGAGGTACCTACTCGTGCATCCGGTGACCAGATGTTTGCCGCGATTAAGGCTTCACCGTTCGCATCATCGCTAATGTAGCCGCTAATGGTAAATCGGTTTTGGGCCGAGATAGAAAGTGTACCCCACAAGAATAGGAGCAAGTAAATGTTCTTCATAGAAATAGCTATTGGCTCTTCTTAAACAATAATTAGACCAATTTTACTCGTAAAAGTTTAAAAAGGAAGAAGCCGTTCGGATGACATGGTTTTAAACCTGCCCAATCCAAGACTGGAAGGTGTACATTGCTTGAATTGACTCTCTGGAATACATCCGATCAATTCACTATCCGGTGCTAAATAGCCCAATGCCAGCGCCTCCAGCTGCACCGTTTGAAAAACTTGGCAAACGCCGGTTTCGAGCGGTTTAGTAAGGTTACAGCTGACTTGGACAACATCAAGGTCCGGAATATACCAACCTATGGATTTGACCCCGGCTAAACCCCCGTCGCGTTCACGGATACGACCAGCGATTTGCTTTGCCGCTAATAGTAGTTCGTTTTTTGTTCCACCGGATAAATTCACATTGAAAGCGACCATGAGTGGTCGAGCCCCCATTGCGGTGGCGCCACATTTTGCGGTCGCAACGTTCCAAATTTTAGGTCCGACATCTGGAAAATCGCCTTGGGCAAACCTAGAGGGGAGTTGTTCGTATTCGCCCTTGCGCACGAGCGCTAAATTTCTTCTTGAAGGCTGTCGGGCACTGTGTTCGTAGGTGTATATAGGCAGGCCTTTGGTACCCATGTGTTCAATGAATCGGTCCACAGCTTTTAAGAATGCTGCTTGAAATTTGTCCTCATCCAGGAGCACAAAAGGACAGACATCTACAGCGCCCATTCGTGGGTGCACGCCACTATGCTTTCGCATATCGATGCAGGCAAGCGCCATTTCAATTAATCGCTCTGTGGCTTTGAATACTGCTTCGGCCGGCCCTATATAGGTGAATACGGTTCTATTTGCACTCAATCCAGGATCGACAAACCGCAAATCTACTTCGGGTACAGCATGTATAGCCGCACAGATTTTATTCAGCACATCGGGGTCCGCTGTACTGACGTTCGGAATACATTCTATGCGGTAGTTTCCGGTCATTCTTCAAAAATGAAGGCTTTTATAAAGTCTGCGGTTAGCAGCGCTAAGGCACGTCCGGCGTGCGCATGGTCCGTGGGATTGGTGATTCGTCCTTCGCAAAGGTGGAAATACAGGGGCTCAGTGTCTAATCTGTACAAGAGGCTTCGTACGTATTCCATGGTAAACCCACTACTGCTTTGGGCGCTTGACGGAAATTGGGCGATCACATCGACATCCAATTCTATTCCGTACCGATCGCCGAGCAGTGATTCAACGCGAATTAGCGTCGCTTCCATGGTTTCTTCTCCAGAGAGGTAATCTTCATAGCTGAGGTATTCCACTTCGTCGTGGTCTTCCATATACTGCCAGATGTATTCTGGCGTATAATTCTCTTGCAGTCCCCACATAAAATAGGCCCCTAAGGCTCCTTCTTCTCTTGCATAAGAAAAGCCATTACCGCTGTGGCGACCTTCAAGCGCACGTAGGTCTGAATGTGCGTCGATATTCAGGCAATTCACAGCATTTCCTTGCGCTTGAGCAGTCCCTTTCAGACAGCCGTAGCTATTGTTGTGACCACCTCCAATAACGATGGGAATGGCGCCACCACTGCGAATGCGCTCAACCACGAATTGCACGGTTGCATCTGTGGCTGCAGTGGCCTCACGAAGTGCCTCCACATGGTCGTTTTCAATCTTTTTCGTGGGTATGATGGCACCTAAAATGGCGACGGAATGCGA
>Ga0102948_1001172_pt1 | contig 10434 bp, 8 predicted proteins | sample SalPonA_A_H2O_MG_FD_78211 | JGI IMG/M metagenome (GOLD analysis project Ga0102948, IMG submission 78211) | Water microbial communities from South San Francisco under conditions of wetland restoration - Salt Pond MetaG R2A_A_H2O_MG | ecosystem: Environmental > Aquatic > Non-marine Saline and... | reverse complement strand
TATCGACATTAATGACACAAAGCCGCCACTTGTCTCGACATTTATAGAAAGGTCCATGACAGCTGTCTTTATTTGCACTAATGTTAAGCGCAATCGACAAAAATACCGCGAGTTTTGGCTCATGGATCAGCTCCTAAAAAATGAACATGAAATCTTAAACTCCCTGCCCGACCCTGCTTTCGTCTTAACGGAGACAGGTGTATACGCAGCGATCTACGGCGGAGTTGATGAGCGCTACTATCATGATGGCAGCGACCTTGTTGGAAAAAACTTATCTGATCTTCTGAGCCCTGATAAAGCCCAATGGTTTCTGAGTGAGATCTCAACAGCACTCAATAGTAGAGGCCTTCATGTTGTCGAGTATGAACTCTCAAACAAGGACATAAAAGGTTTAGAGAACGTTGAAGGCCCAGCTGACTCTATCTGGTTTGAGGGGAGAGTTATTGCGCTATCTTCAAGAGTCAACGGTGAACGCGCCGTTTTATGGGTAGCGAGCAACCGGACAGAGCAGCATGAATTGCAATTGAAGCTCGAAATTCTGAGCGTAACAGACGAGCTAACAGGCTTGTACAATCGCAGACGCTTGTTAGAGTTTTTGAGATATAACCTTGATATGGTGAAGCGCCATGGCATGGATGTCCTTGTACTTGCCTGGGATGTAGACAACTTCAAAGGGATAAATGACGTGTACGGTCATGCCGCGGGTGATGCGCTTTTACAATTCATTGCAAAAAAGTCCCTCCAACACTCACGTTCGGTCGATAGATCTTACCGCGTGGGTGGTGATGAGTTTATCTGTATTTTTCCATTCTCAACTATTGAATCGGGTTCGAAGTTCCACAGACGCTTAGAGAAAGAGCTGTCAAATTTCGTGCATGAACACGATTTTAAAGGTCTCGACCTAGGCCTCAGTATGGGCGCTGTGCTGATCAATAACGAAGATAGAGACGGTGAGATGGTTCTTGATCGAGCTGATCAAGTACTCTATGCAGCAAAGCGAGAGGGTAAGAAATGTTATCGCTCTGAAGAGACAACTAACACTTCAATAAAGAGCCGTTTCGGTTAAGTACTCGCGAACGGCAATTTACGATCCGTGACGAGATATTTTAGCTCTCCTAATAACGCTGTAACTCGTGCAATATTTTCCCTTATGTGAATTTTTCATTAACTCCATTTGTAGAGATTCAGCTTTTTAACTAACCTGCAAGTATTAGCGGTTAAGGTTAGCTATATGGAATTGGATTACAGCCAAACTGAAGTTTAGCTGGAGCGAGTTCGGTCACAAATAGATCGTTTTGTCAGTAAGCACGCGCCGATAATTCACCACCAGATGCATCTAGCATCAGAGTGCAAAGAGATCAAAGCGTGCAATGAATGCAGTTCATGCACAGAGACCAAATTACTTCGGAAGTTGGAACAATTGCTCGCCGACATTGAATTGCGCTCGTCGTTGTTGAAACGGATCACTTTGGTCGGCAGTTTGAAGCTGGCCCCGCCGTTATTGATCAGTTACCGAAAATTCGGGAAGCGGTTGGGGTTGGATTCCCACTTATCTACGATTCAGGCGTAGCGGGTGGTTTGGATGTCATGCGAGGGTTAGCGAAAGGTGCTGATCTAGTCATGGTTGGGCGTGCGTTCCAATATGCTGTTGCTGCATTTCAACAGCGAGGTGTTGAACATCTGATTGACATATTTGAGGCGGATCTAAGAGCCAACCTCAGCCAAATTGGATGCGATAATATTGCTCACTTAGAGAAACACCTGCTTTAAACACAACCCTCTTTGAAGCCAGAACCTGGCACTAGTGGCGAACGATAATATCCAACAAAATTATCTTTGTACGCTCACGGTCGAAGCAAACATCAATTGGGTACGGACGTTTACTGTTCAAAGCACTGAAAAGGGCTATGCTACTATAGTGAGCGTCGAATATTCTTATGTGTATAGCGGATCTACGAGAAAGATGCCCTTTGACGTAAATGTACTGTTAGCTAGAAAGGCGTATCGTGAAGCGTTGCTTATCTTTTCTTTTCAGTTTTCAGGGACACACTTCAAGGCGTGATTTTTGGATTGTAGTTCTAATTTTGTTGATCTGGGGCGACATTTTTAGTCGCCTTGTAGGGTTTATCCAACGGGATGAGCCAGTCACTCTTGCCTTGAGCGCAATCAATCTAATCAATTTTATCGGTGTCATTTGGATCGCACTTGCAGCGCAAACGAAGCGTCTGCGCAATTTAGGCAAGTCCAAATTTTGGCTACTTTTCAATTTAATACCCGTCATTGGTGTCTTAGTTATCGTGATTCTTTGTGGTTTTTTGCGCGGATCATCAACGACGTTTAACAAAGAAGGAAAACCTATATGAATACCTTAAAAGTTGTTATCTCAGTGATGGTGTCTACGATTCTGCTCAACGGCTGTGTAAGCCAGAAGGAGTCGATGATACAACAAGGCTATCCTCTCGCTTACGCGGATGGTTTCGATGATGGTTGTCACTCTGGTCGAAAGGCGGGTGGCAGCATACTTGATGACTTTAGAAAAGATGTGACAAGATTTTCATCCGATACGCAATATGCGCAGGGATGGTCAGACGGGTTTAGACAATGCGAAACAGAGCAAGAAGCCATTCAACGAAAGGTTAGGATCAGTCTTGAACAATTGAAATTGCAAGAGCTGCGCTCACAAGGAAATAATGCAAATACACTTCACCTCGATGGGATAGATACCAGTAATTTCAAATATTTGAAGTAAGCGGCTCGATTAAGACTCGTGCAACTACTGGTCGAAAAAGTTGAATGTGAAGGTGTTTTGGTGAGCAATTGATCGAGCGCGGCGTAACGAAGTAGTTGCAAACGATAGCGGCAACTACTTCCTAGGTGATTGAATAAAGCATCGCTTTCGTAGTCAGAGTAGCTGCTAAGAGAAAGTCGGTTGGTTTGATAGTTAACAACGAGCTAACCACAGTTGCAGATGATCTTTACTGTGCCGTTTACAAAAAAAAGAGAGCGCCTTGCTCTCCTTTTATCACTGTTGAAAGCACTTAGTTGCTGAACACCACGGTGCGTTTTCCGTGAAGAAAAACGCGCTTTTGGATGTGGTAACGCACCGCATTAAACAGTGTAACGCGTTCAACATCCTGCCCTTTAGCCACTAGATCTTCTGGGTAGTGAGCGTGATCAACGGTCTGTATGCCCTGGGTAATGATAGGGCCTTCATCGAGGTCATTGTTAACGTAGTGCGCCGTCGCACCCACCATTTTAACACCTTTCTCCCATGCCTGATGGTAAGGTCGAGCGCCCTTAAAGCCGGGTAGTAAGCTGTGGTGAATATTGATCGCTTTGCCATCAAGATACGAACACATCTCGGGTGACAACACCTGCATGTAGCGCGCCAGTACAGCGAGATCGATTTCATAATCTTCGAGCAGGCGGATAATTTCAGCTTCCTGCTGGGGTTTGGTTTCAGGCGTTATTGGCAGATGGTAGTAGGGAATACCGTGCCACTGGGCCAGATGTTCAAGATCTGGATGATTAGAGATGATCACGGGCACTTCAATCGCTAACTGACCGGTGCGGTAACGATAAAGAAGGTCATTGAGACAGTGATCGAACTTGGACACTAAAATCGCAACACGTGGGCGATGATCTGGCGGCGTCAGCTCCCACTCCATCTGGAACTCTTGCGCACGGGCTGCGAACTGCTGGTTGAACAGCTCGATATTGCACTCTCCCGACTGAGGTCGAAACTCCACTCGGATGAAGAATCGGCCCGCAACGTTATCATCAAACGAGTGAATCTCGTCAACATAGTATCCATTCTCTGCCATGAAGCGGGTGGCAACATCGACTGTACCGAGCACACTTGGACAGCTGGCAGTGAAGATCCAGGAATCTGGTTTTTTCATAAGAATCTCTGGGTAAATGGGGCGTAGCCTGAAGCACAGACTCGCCCTCTATAAGTTTTAGGCTTCTACAACAAGTCCAAACTCTTGGCTGGCACTCTGAATCCAGAGCCAGAGGTAATCAGCAAAGCTGCGGCGAACCACCAGTTCGAACTCAGTCGCGCCCGTGCGACGAATGATTGCACCTGACTTGGCAAAAACGGTAGATACGACCTTGCCCACGGGGAACTCTGAGTCGTGCAGATCAACAGGGGTCGCCTTCTTCAACATATCAACGACTCTGTCGCCACTCAGTTTAAAGAGAGTCATGCCACCGCTACCGTTAACGAGAGAGTAGTGACCACTCATCTCAGCACGGAAACGACTCTCCAAGTCAAAGGATTGATCATTCGGAACAGTAATCAGCCACTCATCAGGCGAAATCCAGCGCACGATTGTGCTACCTGATTCAACACTAGTGAGGGGCTTCAGCGGCAGCTCCACACCCAAAACACCTGCTGCAGCTGCTATCAGATCAGCATTTTTAGGATCACAGCGTAGCGTCAGATGACCTAGCAGCCCCATTTCGCGGAAGTGGACACCCCCGCTTTTTAGTCCTTTCTGCGCTACTGTGCCCAAATCGGCGTGATGCAGCGGTGATTCAGCACGCACGCCCGCAGCTGCGTCTGGCACCTGGTTCATGATTGCAACGTTTTTAGTGTCAGACATTTTGACGCTCCCCTTTAGGATCCAGGAAGATCGGACTACAAATCTCGGCTTCTACGACCCGACCGTCAGCCAGTGGGTAGTAAACCTTCTCACCCATGCGGTCTAAACCGCCTTTTACCAAGCCCATCGCGATACTGTGGCCAAGGTTGGCACTCCAGTAGCTCGACGTAATGTGACCCACCATAGGCATTGGGATTGGCGCTTTAGGGTCGAACACCCCTTGCGCGCCCTCTGGCAATACAACGCTTGGATCTGTGGTTTTAAGACCAACCAACTGCTTACGGTTATCACGCACACAGTCCTCGCGAGCCATACCGCGTTTGCCGATAAAGCTGAAGGGTTTCTGCTGTGATACTGCCCAGCCCATACCGAGATCGTAGGGGTGTACAGAGCCGTCGGTATCCTGACCGGCAATGATGAAGCCTTTCTCGGCACGCAGAATATGCATGGTCTCCGTGCCGTATGGCGTTAGGTTGTACTTGGCACCCTTCTCAAACAGTTTTTCCCACACATGCAGACCAAAGTTCGCCTGAACGTTGATCTCGAACGACAGCTCACCGGTGAACGAGATGCGGAAGACGCGCGCAGGAACACCCGCGACTTTCATCTCACGCCAGTCCATGTAACCAAAGTTCTCATTGGATACATCTGCATCGGTCAGCTCTTCCAGCAGTTTACGGCTGTTCGGACCAGAGATTGTCATAGTCGACCAGTGATCGGTGACCGTGTTGAAGTAGACCTCTAGCTCCGGCCACTCCGTCTGATGGTAGAGCTCTAGCCATTCATAGACACGTGCTGCACCACCGGACGTGGTTGTCATAATGAAGTGGTTTTCGCCCAGACAGGAGGTAACACCGTCGTCGAACACCATGCCATCTTCGCCACACATCAGACCGTAACGGCACTTGCCGACGGCCAGTTTGGCCCAGGCGTTGGTGTAGACTCGACCAAGGAATTCACGCGCGTCCTTACCCTGAATATCGATCTTACCCAAAGTCGATGCATCCAGAATACCGACGGACTCGCGGGTCGCTTTACACTCACGATCCAGTGACTGCTGCATCGTTTCGCCCGCCTTCGGGAAGTACCAGGGACGTTTCCACTGACCTACATCCTCAAACAAAGCACCATTTTCTACATGCCACTTGTGCATCGCCGTATAGCGTTTAGGATCGAAGAGCTCACCACGGTCTCGACCTACCAGCGCACCGAAAGTGACCGGAGTGTAGTTCGGACGGAAGATCGTAGTGCCTGTTTCAGGAATCGTACGCCCGGTCGCTTTAGCCGCGATCGCCATACCGGCGATGTTGCCAAGTTTGCCCTGATCAGTACCGAAGCCCAACGCGGTGTAACGCTTGACGTGCTCAATCGACTCAAAACCTTCACGACACGCCAGCTCGATACCCGCAGCAGTCACGTCGTTCTGATAGTCAACGAACTGCTTTGGCGCTTCAGATGTCTTCTTCACATGCGGAATATGGAACAGCGTCATCGCTGGATGTTCAACACGTTCTTGGGTTGTGGGCAACTCTATGATGGGTTGATCCATACCCAGTTCAGCGCACGCCTTGCGTCCTGCCTCAGCACCCTGTGCAAGCGCGCCAGCAGTCGTAAAGTCACCAGCAATCGCACCCGCTATCAACCGCTTCTCAACTGTCGGCCCAGGCAGGAAACCAGCCACCTTCTCATCCCACACCGGACGGCTTCCCGTGTGGCCAGCAAGGTGAATAACTGGACTCCAACCGCCGCTAGTGGCGACTGTATCTGCGCTCAGTTTTGTCACTGAGCCGTTTACGGCAGAACCGTCTGCACTTAGAGCCGCAATGCTGACGCCGGAAACGCGCTTGCTACCAGCGACATCAATAATGCCAGAGCCTTTGATTAACTGAATGCCGCGTTTGCTCGCCTCTGCTACCTGGGCACCCTGAGGGTTTTGACGGGTATCGACAATAGCAACAACCTTGCGACCCGCGTCCTGCCAGTCAAATGCGGTCTGATAGGCACCGTCATTGGTCGTCATTACGACCAGCTCGTTACCCGGTACGACGCCGTAGCGGTTGATGTAGGTCGATACTGCACTGGCGATCATACAGCCCGGTACGTCGTTGTTGCCGTAGACCAGTGGACGCTCGTGTGCACCAGTTGCCAGAACGACCCATTTTGCTCGCACACGGTGCAGTGTCTGACGCGCCTGACCTGCAGGTGCTTTATCAGCAATGTGATCAGTGTTGCGCTGATGAATCGTCAGAAAATTGTGATCGTGGTAGCCATTAACCGTAGAACGTGGCAACAACATCACATCCTTCATACCAGCCAATTCAGCGGTTACATCAGCCACCCAGTGAGCAGCCTCGTCGCCATTCAGGGTCTCTCGAGTACCCAGCAGGCTGCCGCCAAACTCAGACTGCTCATCAGCCAGAATAACGCGTGCACCTGCGCGACCAGCAGTTAGCGCAGCCGCCAGACCTGCAGGGCCTGCGCCTACAACCAACACGTCACAGTGCTGGTTAATTTTTTCATAACTATCGGGGTCGTTCTCCAGCGGAGAGCTACCCAGACCCGCAGCCTTGCGGATAAATTTCTCATAGGTTTCCCACATCGACTGTGGGTACATAAAGGTCTTATAGTAAAAGCCGGGGGGCATCATTTTACCACCGACCTTACCCACGATACCCATCAGGTCATTATCGACACTCGGCCAGCCATTGGTCGCACCCGACACCAGACCTTCAAACAACTCCTGCTGAGTTGCACGGACGTTGGGTACCTGTGTGGCTTCAGTCGCACCCAACTGCATGACCGCATTTGGTTCCTCTGCACCAGCCGCTACGATACCGCGGGGGCGGCTGTATTTAAAACTACGGCCGATCACATCGATACCGTTAGCCAACATCGCAGAGGCCAGCGTATCACCCTCAAAACCCTTGAACTGTTTACCGTTGTAGACAAAGCTCAGAGGCTTGCTACGATTGATGCGCCCACCAGTCTGGAGGCGGTTTTTCTGTGTCATGACTCCACTCCCTACTTGGCGCTGCCTGAATGAGCGACGACCGATGGTTTTTCACCTACCAGGTAGACCTCTTTAATTTCGTAGCTAACCGTATCGCGCGTAACATTGAAAAATTTGCGACAACCCGCAGCATGCACCCAAAGTTCATGGTGAAGACCGCGGGGATTCTTACGGAAGTAGAGGTACTCACCCCACTCCTTGTCTGAACAGGCATCGGGATCCAGAGGACGGGCAAGGTGTGCCTGTCCCTTTACGTGAAACTCTTCCTCTTCGCGGTACTCGCAGCAGTGAGGGCAGTAAATATGTAGCATTGCTTATTCCTCGTTAGTGAGCCACGCCAGCTGCGCCGTGTTCATCGACCAGGGCACCATTATGGAAACGGAACATCGAGAATGGCTTAGCCAGGGGATGCATCTCACCTTTTGCCAGTGACGCGGCAAAAACGTGTCCGGAACCCGGAGTCGCTTTAAAGCCACCCGTACCCCAACCGCAGTTGAAGTAGAGGTTCTTAACCGGCGTTTCACTGAGGATGGGACAAGCGTCAGGACAGGTATCAACGATACCTCCCCACTGACGATTCATTCTGACACGACTAAAGATTGGGAAGAGCTCCACAATGGCCTGCAGCGTATGCTCAATCGTTGGGAATGAGCCGCGTTGGCCGTAGCCGTTGTAACCATCAATACCGGCACCGATTACCAGGTCGCCTTTATCCGACTGACTGACATAACCGTGCACGTGGTTAGACATCACAACGGTATCGAGGATCGGTTTTATTGGTTCAGAGACCAGTGCTTGCAGAGGGTGAGATTCTAGTGGAAGCTCAAAACCACCCATCTTTGCAACGACACTTGAGTTACCTGCGACAACCGCACCCACGCGGTCAGCCATGATGTCACCATAGCGATTGGTCTTAACACCAACGATGGTGCCATCTTCGATGATCAGATCCGTCACCTCAGTCTGCTGCAGCAAATCCACACCGTGCGCATCAGCACCCCGTGCATAACCCCATGCAACTGCATCATGACGCGCAACGCCGGCACGTGGCTGCCAGGAGGCCCCCAGGACCGGATAGCGGGTATTAGCTGAGCAGTCCATGTGAGGCACTAACTCCTGTACCTGCTTGGTATCCAGTACTTCGCCATCAATACCGTTTAAGCGGTTTGCGTTCACACGACGCTGAATATCGCGCATATCCTGCAGAGTGTGACCCAAATTGAGCACGCCACGCTGAGAGAACATCACGTTGTAATTAAGATCCTGCGACAGACCCTCCCAGAGCTTCATCGCATGCTCGTAGAGATGAGCCGCTTCGTCCCAGAGGTAGTTCGAACGCACAATAGTTGTGTTACGTGCGGTATTTCCACCACCCAGATAACCCTTCTCGATGACAGCAACATTTGTCACGCCAAACTCTTTAGCAAGATAGTAAGCGGTCGCTAAACCATGACCGCCACCACCGATTACGATGACATCGTACTTTTTCTTTGGTGTTGGGTTGCGCCATGCGCGCTGCCAATTTTCGTGATGGCTGAGGCTGTGCTTAATAAGCCCAAAACCCGAATAGTGCTGCATCGTGTCAGCTCCCTCATCTGTGCCCGGTGGCCCTAGCCACCGAGACTCAATCAATTATGCGTAGACAGGATACTCTGCACAGAGCGCCTTAACTTTGCTCTGAACGTCAGAAATTTTTGCTTCCAGCGCCTCCGGCTGATTGAGCACATCCAGAAGGTCCGCTATCCAGCCCGCCAACGTGCGACACTCCTCTTCGCCAAAACCACGCGTGGTAACAACCGGTGAACCGATGCGTAGACCCGAGGTCACAAAAGGTGACTGAGGATCATTCGGCACCGCATTTTTGTTTACGGTGATGTTTGCGCGTCCTAACGCGGCGTCCGCATCCTTTCCGGTTAGCCCCTGTTTAATCAGACTGAGCAGGAACAGGTGGTTGTCTGTCCCACCAGAAATCACGTCGTACCCGCGATCGATAAACACCTGCGCCATCGCCTGAGCGTTCTTTACCACCTGTTGCTGGTATGCTTTGAATTCAGGCAACAGCGCCTCTTGGAAGGCGACCGCTTTAGCCGCTATCACATGCATCAAAGGACCGCCCTGCCCGCCGGGAAATACGGCTGAATTCAGCTTCTTCTCCAGTTCGTTATCGCGCGCCAGAATCAGACCACCCCGCGGGCCACGAAGCGTTTTGTGGGTGGTTGTGGTAACCACATCAGCAAAAGGTACTGGGTTGGGGTAGACACCGGCCGCAACCAGACCGGCAACATGCGCCATATCGACGAACAGGTACGCGCCGACTTTGTCCGCGATCTCGCGGAAACGTGCCCAATCGACGATACGTGAGTAGGCAGAGAAGCCCGCTACAATCATTTTTGGTTTGTGCTCGAGTGCCAGCGCTTCAACCTGTGCGTAATCAATCTCACCTGTGGTTTCATCCAGACCATACTGCACAGCGTTGTAGATCTTGCCCGAAAAGTTGACATGAGAGCCGTGAGTCAGGTGTCCACCGTGCGCCAGACTCATCCCCAACACAGTGTCACCGGGGGCGCAGAGCGCTAAGTAGACGGCAGCGTTTGCCTGAGAACCCGAATGCGGTTGAACGTTAACGTACGCAGCACCGAATAGCTCTTTAGCGCGTTCAATCGCCAGTTGTTCAACAATATCGACATACTCACAGCCCCCGTAATAGCGTTTCTCCGGGTAGCCTTCAGCGTATTTATTCGTCAGGACGGAGCCTTGCGCCTGCATTACCCGCGGACTGGTGTAATTTTCGGATGCGATCAGCTCAATATGTTCTTC
>Ga0102948_1001163_pt1 | contig 10500 bp, 8 predicted proteins | sample SalPonA_A_H2O_MG_FD_78211 | JGI IMG/M metagenome (GOLD analysis project Ga0102948, IMG submission 78211) | Water microbial communities from South San Francisco under conditions of wetland restoration - Salt Pond MetaG R2A_A_H2O_MG | ecosystem: Environmental > Aquatic > Non-marine Saline and... | reverse complement strand
ATGCTGCGTATCTTAAGTGAAAAGAAGACGCGACAGTTTTATGAAAACCAATTAGGTCAGTCCAGACCGGTACTTTTTGAAGGTGAAAATCGCAAAGGCTACATGTACGGATACACTGACAATTACATCCGCGTAAAGACTTTTTGGAACCCTGAATGGGCGAATAAAATCAAAACATTCTCATTATCAACAATTAACCATGATGGAATTGTTATCTTAGATGTACCTAAGAACGCCATCAATGCCACAAATTTTCATCGAATATAAGCCCTTAGTGGGCGAAGACGCTTTCATTAAACATTGGCACCATTGCCGGGCCTCGCATATGAAAGATGGATTAATGCTTAATTCAGAATTGTACAAAATAAGAGAAGGAATGTTTCTTGGAATGATTGACTTCAATCCGAACCACAGGGAAGAAATACTCACACTCTACACTGATCACCGAAAAGACCAAAGTGGCATGCAGACCATTTGTAAAAGCATTCATTTTAAATACGCGGCCCTTCGAAAATAACGAATGAACCTCACCGACATCACGAGCGCCGTTGAAGCCATAGCAAAGGAAGCCGGCGCCTTCCTACGAAAGCAACAAAGCACATTTTCTCAAGAACGCGTAAGCTTAAAAAGTCTAAACGCCTTAGTCAGCGATGTGGATGAAAATACCGAACGTCTCCTAGTGAAACGTCTTTCCGCGTTGTTACCAGAGGCTGGATTTTTAACAGAGGAAGAAACCACGGTTCAAGAACTTCAAAAGGATTTGGTTTGGATAATAGATCCTTTGGACGGCACCACTAATTTTGTACACGGCCTGCCCATATACAGCGTTTCTATTGCGTTAAAGCACAAAGAACATTTAGTTATTGGTGTGGTGTATGAAGTGGGTATGGACGAATGTTTTTCTGCCTTTCAAGGAGGTGGCGCAAGGCTAAATGGCGTTCCTATCACAGTAACCACCACCGAATCGCTCGAAAACAGTCTGCTGGCAACAGGTTTTCCTTATTACGACTTTGAGCACATCGACGGATTTCAAAACACACTTGCAACATTTTACAAATCCACCCGTGGTTTGAGGCGCATAGGCACAGCCGCAGTAGACCTCGCGTATACTGCCTGCGGTCGCTTTGACGGATATTTTGAATACGGATTAAGTCCGTGGGATGTGGCTGCTGGAATCGTGCTAGTTCGTGAAGCCGGCGGAGAAATTTCAGACTTTAACGGTGGCCCTGAGGCTATTGCATCAAAAAGCATTATTGCAACGAACAAAAGACTCTACCCAAGCGTTTTTAAAGTAGTTCGTAAAAACATGGGCAATGCGTGAAGCTAGAGTATGGGTATTACCGGGATTAGGTGCCGATTCAAGAATTTTTAGAAATCTTGAATTCCCATGGTCAGCAACTTTTTTAGAATGGACGCTGCCCGAAGTTGGTGAGTCATTATCGTCTTACGCGGATCGTTTGCTCGCACCGCACGATATTCAAGAGCACGATTTGCTATTTGGCTACAGCTTTGGTGGAATCGTTGCGCAGGATTGGGCAAGCCGTCACCGCGTGCAGCGCGTTGTTTTACTCAATTCGCTTCAGTACAGTACGCCACTGCGTCCTCTTTTTAAGAGAATTGCTGCGACAGGTATTTTAAATTGGGCCCCGAAGGGCAGTATTCGCAAGTTAATTTTCTTCATGGCACGACTCAACAGTCGCCCATCGGCTCATTTTGAAGGCGTGATTGAAATGATGGAGCAATTTCCTTGTGACTATTACCGTTGGGTCCTAAAATCCGTATTGAATTGGGACCGACCTACCCCCCAATGTCCCGTAGATAGCGTAACAAGCGACTGGGATCTTGTTTTTCCTGAGTGCGAACCTTCCGACCGCTGCTGGACGCTTAGTCGTGCGACACATTTGAGCTTCTTAACGCACGCACAGGAAATTTCAACTCTTTTGAAAGAAAAGGTCGACCCTATGCTTTCGTAAGCTTATCCTGCTATTTTTGGGGTATGCAAATCATTGAGACACCATTAGCAGGCTTGCTACTTATCGAACCGCGCGTCTTCGGGGACGAACGCGGCTATTTCTTTGAAAGTTATAATCGTGATGTGTTTGCCGCTCAAGGCATTACAGAAGAATTCATCCAAGACAACGAAAGCTTATCTGATCGCGGCGTAGTCCGAGGACTGCATTTCCAAGCGCCGCCGAAGGCACAGGGAAAACTAGTTCGAGTGCAGCGCGGTAAGGTTTGGGATGTCGCTGTCGACATTCGCAAGGGCTCCCCTACCTATGGCCAGTATTATGGCGTTGAGCTAAGTGGCGAAAATAAGCGCATGCTCTGGATACCGCCTGGCTTTGCCCACGGTTTTGCAACCCTTGAAAACGGAACGGTTTTCTTGTATAAATGTACAGATACCTATAGTCCAGAACACGAAGGAAGTGTTTTATGGAATGATCCATTGCTCGCCATTGATTGGAACGTCGATGTTCCCATACTGAGTGCAAAGGATCAAGATGGACCTGCTTTTGCAGACTTTAATTCGCCCTTTATCTATGAAAAATAAAATTGTCCTATTTGGGGCAGTAGGATTAACACTTGCATTTGTAGGTCTCAGAAGCGCTCAATCCAACGAAGCGCCGCATCCTGTGGAGGTACGTCCAAGCACGGTGAAGCCATTTCCTATTCCTGAGAATCTAGATTTCGCAGGAGAAGCATTGCCGTTGGCTGAAGCCGATGTTAAAGAAAAATTGGACCGCGAAATGCTCGTGAACAGCTATTGGCAGAGTAATAATCTTTTAATGCTCAAGCGCAGCGCTAAATTCTTTCCTATTATCGAACCTATTCTTGCGAAAAACAGAATTCCTGAAGACTTTAAATACCTTTCCTTGATTGAAAGTGGACTGCAAAATGTTGTTAGTCCAGCAGGTGCCAGTGGATACTGGCAAATAATGAAGAGTACAGGACTTGAAAACGGTCTGGAAATAAATAAAGAGGTAGACGAAAGGTACCACATCGAAAAGTCGACCCAGGTAGCTTGCACTTATTTAAAGGAAGCATACGAGAGGTTTGGAAATTGGACTTTAGCTGCAGCTTCGTATAACATGGGGATGGCCGGGACAGCAAGACGACTTGACGAGCAAGGCGTTGATAGTTATTACGATCTCTTATTAAATACTGAGACTGCGCGCTACGTCTATCGTATCGCCGCCGTAAAGCACATTCACGAAAACCTCGCAGACTTTGGCTACGTCTACCACCAGGATCAAGGCTATTCCTTTCCTGAAATGGATACTATTTTAGTCAATACAGGCGTTGCGGACTGGGTAAGCTGGGCGAAATCACAAGGGGTTACTTATAAAACGTTGAGAACATATAATCCTTGGATTCAAAGCCAGCAATTATCGAATTCGACAAACAAAGCATACCAAATTTGGGTTCCTTCTAAATGAGCGAATACATAGAAGTCTTTGGCGCAAGAGCGCATAACCTGCGAAACATTGATGTTGCCATCCCGAGAAATAAATTGGTCGTGATTACCGGCCTAAGTGGCTCTGGAAAAAGCTCTTTAGCCTTCAACACCATTTATGCGGAGGGACAGCGGCGTTACATGGAGACTTTTAGTGCTTATGCGCGTCAATTCTTGGGCAATATGGAACGTCCAGAAGTCGATAAGATTGAAGGACTATCGCCGGTGATTTCTATCGAGCAAAAGACCACCTCCCGAAACCCACGTTCGACGGTAGGAACGGTAACGGAATTGAGTGATTTCTTGCGTTTACTATTTGCACGTGCTTCAACAGCCTTTAGCTACAATACGGGCGAGAAGATGATTTCTTACTCCGATGCTCAAATTGTAGCATTGATTGCCGAACGTTATGTTGGTAGAAAAATTGCGGTTTTAGCACCAGTCGTTAGAGCGCGGAAAGGGCATTACAGGGAATTATTTGAACAGATTACGCGAATGGGCTTTATTAGAGCCCGTGTGGACGGTAAAGTAGTTGAAGTGAGCAGCGGGTATCGATTGGACCGATACAAGACACACGATATTGAAATTGTTGTAGATCGCATCATTGTTGCCGCAACAGCGGAGGCGCGCATTGCTCAAAGTGTAGAGACCGCAATGAATCATGGTGGCGGGACCATAGCCGTTTTGGATTTGGAAAGAGATGAATTGGCTTATTTCTCTAGACACCTCATGTGTCCTACCAGTGGTATAGCCTATCAAGAGCCCGAGCCAAACACGTTTTCTTTTAACAGTCCTAAAGGTGCCTGTCCCCGTTGCGACGGATTGGGAACCACGAAACAAGTGAACGAACGAAAGCTATTCCCGGACCCAAAGAAAACAATCAGGAAGGGCGGTATTGCACCAGTTGGAGAATACAAGAAGAATTGGATGTTCAACCAACTTGAAATTATTGGACTGAAGCACGGCTTTAACATGGATACCGCCGTTGAAGACATTCCTGAAGCAGCCTTAGACATTATTCTCAACGGCAGCAACGAGGTGATGACCATTGAGCATAAGGCCATTGGCGTAACAAAGGAATACAAATTGAACTTTGAAGGCATTATTAACTTCATAGAGTCTCAGGGTAAAGAAGCGAAAAGCAGAAGTATTCAGCGTTGGGCAGACGAATACATGGAACATGTAGCTTGCACAAAATGTGAAGGTGCACGTTTGAAAAAGGAAAGCCTGCATTTCAAGGTAGCGGGTCAAAGCATCGCAGAGGTGAGTACCCAAAGCTTGATACATTTTGGCCAATGGATTGACTCGTTGGAGCATAATTTGTCACCTAAAGAATGGCTCATTGCGGAGGAAATTGTAAAAGAATTGCGCGCGCGAAGCGCGTTCTTACTAAATGTAGGTTTAGGCTATTTGAATTTAAACCGGAGTGCACGTAGTCTGAGCGGAGGTGAAGCACAACGAATCCGGTTGGCGACCCAGATAGGGTCACAGTTGGTGAATGTCCTGTACATTTTAGACGAGCCTTCTATAGGATTGCACCAGCGCGATAATGCAAGACTCATAGATTCCCTGCAGCAATTGCGAGATATTGGCAACAGTGTTTTAGTGGTGGAGCACGACCGAGAAATGATTGAAACTGCTGATCATATTCTTGATATCGGCCCCCGCGCAGGAGTGCATGGTGGAGCAATCGTAGCGCAAGGCGATCTCTCAGATATTCTCGCAAGCGACAGCATTACAGCGAAGTATTTAAACGGTCAGCTTGGCATTGGAGTGCCAAATGTACGACGTCAGGCGGACGGTTGGATTGGCCTTTTTGGTGCGACAGGAAACAACCTGAAAAACGTTGATTTAAATATCCCCTTGCGCGTATTGACGTGTATTACTGGAGTAAGTGGTAGCGGGAAGTCAACATTAATCAACGGTACCCTATACCCTATCCTTAACCACATGATTTTTCGTGCGGTGGGTAAACCGCAGCCGTACCGAAGTATTGAAGGTTTTGAGAAAATCGATAAAATTATCGATATCGATCAAAGTCCCATTGGACGCACGCCGCGTTCGAATCCTGCAACTTACACGGGCGTATGGTCAGAAATCCGGCAGCTATTTGCAGGCTTACCAGAAAGTAAGGTACGTGGGTATAAGCCGGGAAGGTTCTCTTTCAATGTAAAAGGCGGCCGTTGTGAAACTTGTGAAGGTGGAGGACTGCGCGTGATTGAGATGAACTTCTTACCCGATGTTTACGTGCATTGTGAATCCTGTCAAGGTAAGCGTTTCAATCGCGAGACGTTAGAAGTGCGCTACAAAGGAAAGAGTATTTCGGATGTACTAAACTTAAGCATTGAGGACGCCCTACCGTTCTTCGAACATGTACCTAGGATCAACCAAAAGCTGCAAACACTAAGAGACGTAGGATTAGGTTATATCCGATTAGGACAGCCCTCTACCACATTGAGTGGTGGTGAGGCACAGCGGGTCAAATTGGCCACCGAGCTGAGCAAGAAAGATACGGGCAACACAATGTATATTCTGGATGAACCTACCACTGGGCTACATTTTGAGGATGTAAAAGTGTTAATGGAGGTCATCCAACGTCTGGTAGATCAAGGAAATACGGTGCTTATCATAGAACACAATATGGATGTCATTAAACAAGCCGATCATATTATCGATTTAGGGCCTGAAGGTGGATCAGGCGGGGGGCGCATTGTTGCTGAAGGGACACCCGAAGAAATCATCAAGATCAAAGAAAGTATTACGGGTCAATTTTTAGCTGCCGAATTAAAATAATTCATCAGCGCTTTTGCGTATCTTATAGGTAAGAAACTAGTATACCTATGAAGATTCATTCAAGAAAAACCTGGACCGAGATAAAATCAGAAGACAGTTGGGCATTATTTAAAATAATGTCGGAATTCGTACAGGGTTATGAAAGTCTAAGTCGTATTGGTCCATGTATTAGTATTTTCGGATCGGCACGAGATACCACCGAACAACGCTATTTAGATGCAGCTACGGAAATTGCACGCCAGCTAACCAGTAAAGGCTTTGGTATTATTACCGGCGGTGGCCCGGGTATCATGGAAGCCGCCAACAAAGGTGCACAACTAGGCAAAGGTCCCAGCGTAGGCCTTAACATTGACCTACCTTTTGAACAAAGTAGCAACCCCTTTATTGACCACGATAAAAATCTAGATTTCGACTATTTCTTCGCACGCAAAGTAATGTTTGTAAAGTACAGTCAAGCATTTGTAGTAATGCCAGGAGGCTTTGGCACGCTCGATGAACTCTTTGAAGCAATCACATTGGTTCAGACCAAAAAAATTGATCAATTCCCTATTATTCTTTATGGAAGTGATTTTTGGGAAGGATTAAAACAATGGATCGAAAACACGCTGAAAGCGACGGGTAAAATCAGCCCAAACGACACCGACCTTATGCACGTAGCCAACAGTGAGGAAGAAGTTGTAGGTATTATTGAGGAATTTTATAAAACCAAAGGGTTCACCACTAATTTCTAAAACCTGTTCACTTAAGGCAGTAGCATAACTGGGAATGTTTTTGCTTGGGTTTCCCATTGTACACGGAGGTAATACGATCCGTGTGCATAGTTGTTTTTCAATTCAACCCAATCATTCAATAGAACACCCTGCTCTAGCATGCTGCCTTTGCTATCAATAAGTTGATACGTTCCGTTTTCAACTCCGGTCAGTTGAAAGATTCCATTATTAGGATTTGGCTGCAGCACTACCGCCGAATTCGCTACATCTTGAGTACCTACGTTGTTCACATTTAGCAACGCTACTTTTACGGTATCGAACACACCGGCTTGCCATTGGTACGCCGATCTATGCGGTACAAATCCTGCAAGTTTAACACTAATTGAATCCATTACATCCAAATGGGTACCTGCATCTGCCAATCCATCAATACTGCTTTGCAACGTATCGCTAGTGCGATCAAATAATATAACTGCATTGCTTAAAGGTGCACGTGTAATACTGTCGTATACTACAACATGTACGCGCGAAGCTTCGACATAGGTAGGCTCTAGAACGGACAGACCCTCTTCGATGTCTGAACAAACAATGAGTCCAGACTCAAAATACGGATACGCCCCCCAGTTCCCATAGAAACCGTTTCCTGAAAAAGACGGTGACGTGTCAAAATAGCCAACTTCGACAAGCAATTCGGGGTATTTTGCATCCACAATTTGAACCCCAGAAGTATAATACGAAGTCACCACCCATTGACCATAAACATGCGCATTATGAGGAATAACACTAGTGCCCAAAGAGGTCTGAATACGATCCAATTCAGTAATATTCGCTAAATCACTCACGTCATAGGCTGTTAGAAAAGCATTACCAATCTCATCGGTGGTAAACAGCACAGAATTATCATCGCTGATCCAAGTATTATGGGTAAACGCATTGGGCGTGCCGTGCGTAGCTAATGTGATTGTACTGTCTTTTACAGTGGCGTCGACCACTATGAATTTCCCTTGATAAACCGCTGAACCCCAAATGGTATCGCCTCGAACCATACCGTCGTGGAAATAATAATCGTCATACATTCCTACGTAGGTCGGATTCCAAGGATCTGTTGCTACGTCGAATATAAGCGCACCACCGTTACCTACATTTGCTCCAAACAAATAGGCGTACCCATTCTCATCGATGTACAAATTGTGAGCGGTCTTCAAGGTATCCATGATGCCTCCTGGTGTTTGAATGACCGGATTCATAGTCTTATATGTTGGGTTTGCACTGTCCACGCTATCTAAGTCTATAATCAAGAGACCGTGATCTGGAATCGTATTCCAAGCAAACGTATTGTCATGCGTTACGTAAGCATAATGATCCCAAGTTTTCAAGTCACGCCAGATACTATAGGGTCCTTGAACGAATTGCTTCTTTATAGGGTTCGCAGGATTAGTGACTTCCACAATACTTACACCGGCAGTAGTGCCCCCTAATGCAAACTCACGCCCTGTAGAAGAGGTGTAGCCCCAGATATCGTTCATATCATTCAAAAAAGTGCTCTGGCCCTTCAATGAAATATTTAAACTGTTTTGGGCGGTCAAGCTATATGTAAAAACAAAGAGTAAGGTTAGAAGCGTGGGGCGCATATTAAAAATCTAAAGTGATTTGTGGTGCTTTATCGTCTGCATCATAAGAACTCTTTTCATCACGATTTGGTTCAGACGAGGCAGACTTTGATTGTTCTTCCGCTTCAGTGGGTCTTACAGATTTAACCTGCTCAACGTTAGCTGCGGCATCAATCTTTGCGGCGGTCTCGGCTTCAGTACTGGGTTCAACCTCGACAATGGGTGATTCTTGCTCTGCTTCGTTTACCTCTATTCTAGTTTCATCAGGTTCAGGTAAAGACTCGAGCGGCTCTATTTTGTTAAGGGTATCCGAAGTTAATTGGTTCCCTTTTGCCTTAATGCCTTTCACCGAAATGAATGCTGCTAAATCTACTTCTTCAGGATCGCGAACATCGCCCTTTGTTTTACGATATACCATTTGAATTCTAGGCAACGTATTGTTCGAAAGGAAACTCAATTCACTTTTAGGGTGTGCTGTGATTATATTTTCCTCTTTATCACCACCTTCCCATAGGAAGCGCTTCACAAAGTAGCGTGATTTTTCGCCGTCAAAGTAAACGGCACTGATCGGACGATTTTCTTCCAACTTCTCTAGATAAATCATATCTGCATCAAAGTGAAGGGTCAATTCCGGTATAACCACGCGTAATGTCCCATTTTTCATGCCAATCAACAACCTGTCCTCGCCTTTGAAACTTCCAACTAAACGGCCACGTTCGTCACTATTCAAGCGTTGCACGGCCGGATCGAACCATACTTTTCTCGCTTCCAAAGTACTTTCACCCTTTTCCTTGAGCTCAATACGTTTAACCGGGAATTTCGTTACAATATTTCCCTTAGAGCTTCTACCCTTCACCGCAACATTGGCGAAATCTAGATCGATTTTGAGTTTTTTCAGCTTCGCTAATTGACGCAACAGCACCAACACCTTCTCTGCCTCACCATTTGGATTGGATGTGAAGTAGGAAATGTGCGATCCTTTACTTCCAGTGGTCACATCGTATTCTCTGTCGCGAGTAATACTCTGCACTGCAAAACGTTTTACATAACTCACCTTTGAGACGCCGTCTTGGTAAATGGCGTTATATACCGTCCGGTCATCGCCTTTTTTCCAAACGGCGACATGAATGATATTTTTTCCAAAGAAGGCTTTATCCTTCACTTTACTAACGCTGTATTTACCATCGGCTCGAAAAACAATGACATCATCAATATCTGAACAGTCACCAACGTATTCGTCTCGCTTCATGCCGTAACCCACAAAACCTTCTTCGCGATTCACGTAGAGCTTTTGGTTACGAATGACCACTTTTGATGCTTCTACACTATCGAAGGTGGCAATTTCTGTCTTGCGCTCGCGACCTTTACCGAATTTCTCCTTCAGCTCTTTAAAGTAGTTGATTGCGTATTCAACTAAATGGGCTAAATCATGCTGAACGCTCGAGATTTTACCTTCAAGGTCCAAAATTTTATCGTTGGCCTTATCGCTATCAAACTTTGATATACGCTTGATTTTGATTTCTGTCAAACGCACGATATCCTCCTCAGTAACTTCGCGCATCAAGTGGCCAATGTGTGGCTCTAATCCTTCGGCAATAAAGGAGATTACCTGTTCCCAAGTTTCCGCTTCTTCGATATCGCGGTAGATCTTCTCTTCAATAAAAATACGCTCGAGCGAGGCAAAGTGCCATTGTTCCCGGAGTTCAGATAGTCGAACTTCAAGTTCCGCCTTTAAAACGCCTTTTGTCGTCTCTGTACTCCGCTTTAAGACATCTTTTACGCCAATAAACAAGGGCGTGTCTTCGTGTATAGAGCAAGCAAGAGGCGCGATGCTTACTTCACAATTGGTAAATGCGTACAGCGCGTCAATAGTCTTATCAGGGCTTATACCGGAAGGCAAGTGAATAAGAATCTCCACATGTTCCGCCGTATT
>Ga0102948_1001161_pt1 | contig 10509 bp, 12 predicted proteins | sample SalPonA_A_H2O_MG_FD_78211 | JGI IMG/M metagenome (GOLD analysis project Ga0102948, IMG submission 78211) | Water microbial communities from South San Francisco under conditions of wetland restoration - Salt Pond MetaG R2A_A_H2O_MG | ecosystem: Environmental > Aquatic > Non-marine Saline and... | reverse complement strand
GCGATTGAATGCTAGGCTAGCTCATGGGTGATTTAGCAACTATGATTCATGGATGAACGAATTAAAGATTACTCACGTCGATTATCTAAACCCACAACAGGGTGAAGATCTGGTCACACTACTTAATGCTTACGCACTTGATCCCTTGGGTGGTAATACGCCTCTATCCAGTGAGGTGATGCAGACTCTCCCCTCTAAGTTGTCTAAGGTGAATGGCGCGAACAGCTTCATTGCTTATTGGAATGATCAGCCTGTCGGCTTGCTCAATGCTTTTATGGGGTTTAGTACCTTTAAGGCGGCTGCATTGATCAATATTCACGATGTCTATGTGGCGCCTGAAGTTCGAGGGAAGGGGGTTGTGGATGCCCTGTTTGCGGCTATTGAAAATGTGGCGAATGAACTGGGTTGCTGCAAAATCACTCTAGAGGTTCTAGAGGAGAATGGTGTAGCGCAGTCTGCCTACAAACGCCTTGGCTATAAGGGGTATGACCTTGGTGAAGTGGGCGGTGAGGCTCTATTCTGGCAGAAAAAGCTTTCGTGAAGATCTCTATGTTTAAAACGCCCAGTCTCTCCAGGCGCTCCTTTCTTATACTGCTCAGTCTGTTATCGGCATTTACGCTGTTTCACGCTAACAAAAGCTGGAAAACCTATACTGTGCTATCCCATGCAAGAGTGCTAGGTGTGGATTCTGCGGCTGATTTACGGGGTAATAATACGCTGAATGATCTATTGGTTGAATTCCAAGTACCTATCGAGGGGGTGATCCAGCTGTTGGGTGTACCGCTGCCCGATAAGGACTCAACCTTAAAGATCATTGCCGAGAGTCGTGGTGAAGGTGAGTTGGAGTTGGTTGCGAGAATTCAGCCCTTGGTACCTAAAACGTATGAGTCACTCGATGAAGAGGATTCGACAGGGTTTGTTGATGATCTACTGTACGAAGGTTTGGCTCGTTATGGCCTTCCCATCGTTTTTGTAGTGGTTCTTTTTGGGGCGTTAGGGCTGCCTGTTCCTGCAGGACCTATGGTAGGTATTGTTGGGATGATGGCTTTTTCAGGACTGTTTGACGCTCTATTTGCGGCCGTAGGGATAGTGTTTGCTGCTCTTGTTGGTGATCTGTTGTTATTTGAATTGGGTCGACGAGTGGATCCTGCATGGTTAGATCGACATGGCTCTAAACTGGGCTTGACTGAAAAGAATCGACATAGGGTTGAGCATCTTTTTCAGCAATGGGGTTCATTGACCCTTATATTGACCCGTTCTTTGGTGGCGCATGTCAGTGCCGTCGTTAGTTTGATGGCAGGAGCCTCATCTATCAGTCGAGGTCGGTATGGACTCAATTGTTTAATCGGACGATTGGCTTGGTTATTAATCTATTTTGGGTTTGGATTTTTCGTTGGGGGTGATTTGGCTATGGCTGGAAGCTTCCTAGGATATTTGAGTTTGACTCTGTTGGGGTTGTTGCTGATTGCGGTCTTAACCGATCAATATAGAAAACAGAGTGCTCAGGTTGTTTTGGAGTAATTGATGAAAGATGTGTTTGAGTCGGTTCGTTCTCTAACAATGGAGGCGGCTTTAGAGTTAGCACAAACGGTACAGTGTGAGGCCGATTCACAAGGCTTTGCTATGAATGTGGTTGTGGTTGATCGATCCGGTCTACCCCTAGTGGTTCTTAGAAACCCTAAAGCGCCGGATGCCTCTTTGGAGTTTGCTGAACGAAAAGCCTATACCGCTGCGAGTTATGGCTGGCCAACGGCTAAATGGCAAGAGATTGTGGGTGAGCGGCCACTGGTGATGCAGGGGCTATCCCAAAACCCAAAAGTAAGTTTAATTGCAGGTGGTCTCCCAGTGAGCGTGGACGGGGAGACCGTTGGTGGTCTGGGGGTCGCTGGTGCTAAAGCACCAGAGGATCATGCGGTTGCAAAAGCGGGTTTAGAGGCATTCTTCTCTAAGCATTGATCGGCTAGCAATGACTATTTTGTCTGTTGCCAGGGGTTAGCCTCCTAACCTTTTTTCTCCCGATCAAGAGTCTCTTCTACAGCGTTTAGAATGCCGCGTAGCATGCCCATTTCGGTCTTCTCTGGGCGGGTGCGATTGAAGTATCGTTTCAATTTATCCAACACCCGTCCTTCATGCTGTGGAATGATGAAGCTGACTCGACGTAATACCCGTTCGAGGTGTTCAAAGAAAAGAACCATCTCTTGTTGGCGTGGGTAGGGGGCCTCTTCAACGACTTCAGGCGCTTCGCGGCTAGCACGGCGTAACTCATAGCAGACCAGTTGAATCGCCTGTGACACATTGAGTACTGGATACTCTGGGTTAGCATCAATAAACAGATGGCGATTACACATCAGCATCTCTTTATTGTTTAGGCCCATGGTTTCACGGCCAAAAATGATCGCAATTTCCCCTGAATGTGACTCTGTATGAATCTGTTGTGCAGCACTCTCTAAATCTTGCAGTGGTAGATCGAAGGTTCGTTCTCTAGCGCTGGTGCCGACGACTAACTGGCAGTCTGCGATCGCCTCTTCGAGCGTTGCGACAACCTTTGCATTATCTAATAGATCTTTAGCACCAGCGGCACGCGAGGTGGCCTCTTCACTCGGGAATTCGCGAGGGTTTACTAACCAGAGTTGTCCAAGGCCCATATTCTTCAAAGCGCGAGCCGCTGCTCCAATATTTCCTGGATGAAAGGTCTCGACTAGTACTATACGAATGTTGTTTAGCATGATGGGGTATCTGTTGTGTTAAACAATAAAAACGCCCCAAAAGGAGCGTTTTGTATGGCACGTCATCGATTAGATGCGTGACGCTTGTTCAGAAGCATTACCAACGTAAGTGCCAGGTGTAAGTGTGCGCAGCTCTGCTTTTGCGGTTTCAGGGATCTCAAGAGTTTCGATGAAATCGAGCATGACCTCTTTCGTCATGCCCTTACCGCGAGTCAGTGCTTTGAGCTTCTCATAAGGCTCTTCAATCGCGTAGCGGCGCATTACTGTCTGAATTGGCTCAGCAAGTACTTCCCAGCTGTTATCTAGATCTTCATTGAGACGTGCAGCGTTTACTTCCAGTTTGCTAATCCCTTTCAGGGTGGATGCGTAGGCGATAAGGCTGTGGCCAAAACCGACACCCAAGTTACGCAGTACTGTTGAGTCTGTTAGGTCGCGCTGCCAACGAGAGATGGGCAGTTTCATGGTCAAATGACCCATGACCGCGTTAGCGATGCCCAAGTTGCCTTCTGAGTTTTCGAAATCGATTGGATTGACCTTATGCGGCATAGTCGAAGAGCCTACTTCTCCAGCAATGGTTTTCTGCTTGAAGTAGCCCCAGGCGATGTAGCCCCACACATCGCGATCAAAATCGATCAGGATTGTGTTGTAACGGCAGACTAGATCAAACAACTCGGCAATGTAGTCGTGTGGTTCAATCTGAGTCGTGTAGGGGTTGAAGTCTAGGCCAAGTCCTTCGATGAAGTGCTTCGCATTCGCTTCCCAATCAACTTCCGGATAAGCGCTAAGGTGAGCGTTGTAGTTACCAACGGCACCGTTAATCTTACCTAGGTACTCGATGTTATCGAGCTGTTTGATTTGACGACGTAGTCGGTAAGCGACGTTAGCCATCTCTTTACCCAGCGTCGATGGTGAAGCTGTCTGGCCGTGGGTACGAGAGAGCATAGGTTGATTGGCAAAATCTTGACCGATTTTTGCAATGGCCTGCTCGATCGCTTCCATCTCTGTGCGCATAACGGCAACGCCGTTCTTTAACATTAACGCGTGAGAAAGATTGTTAATGTCCTCACTGGTACACGCGAAGTGAACAAATTCACTGATCGCGTTGAGCTCTGCACTGCCTGAGATCTGCTCTTTGATGAAATACTCAACGGCTTTAACGTCGTGGTTGGTGGTTCGTTCGATCTCTTTGATGCGCTCTGCATGCTCTAAAGAGAATTCAGCTACTAATCCGTCCAACAGTGCATTGGCTTCACCACTAAGAGCAGGTACTTCGGTAATCTGTGGGTGAGAAGCCAATTGTTGCAACCAACGAATTTCAACTTCAACACGGAAGCGAATTAATCCGAATTCACTAAAAATAGTTCGAAGGGCAGAGGTTTTGCTTCCGTAGCGGCCATCAACAGGCGATACAGCAGTTAGAGCGGTGAGTTCCATGAAAGGGGTCTCTTGAATAGCATGAATTAAGCACGCGATTATAGCGAAAAACAGAGCTCGTTGGGAGAGTAAAAAAAGGGAGAATTAATTCCCCTTTAGTTCTGCGATACCGTCTTTCATGCGTGACTTGAAGAAGATCAGATGCCAGCGTTGACCGCCCACTTGTCGCCAAAGAATGGCCGCTCGGATACCGGCCAATAGTAGGGCGCGAATACGTGCCGCATTTTCATTGTTCTGTAGGTTGCGTGGGTCGCCCTGCACCTGAATTCTGAAGTTGAAGTTACTGATTGTCTCTTGATAGAGAGCATCAATTCCGGCAACTACTGAGCTGTGTGTGAATCGGCTGGCATCAGTTGGTTCGTCCTCACTGTGGTTGTTCAGCCAGAAGTAATCTGCTTTTTTTGCTAGCTCGTCCAGGCGCTCTGAAATGGTTCTCAGGTAGTCACTATTTTTGGCGAGTTTACGTTCCAAAGTGATCAAGCTCAGTGCGTAACGCATCACCATAGGCGAATAGGCATTCTCTTTTTTATCAATAATGTGTTGAATAGAGTTAAAGCCGTCATTTAAGTTGATTGTTAGGTGCTGTCGACCGCCAAAGATATCTTCAGTAGTTGCGGGGTTCATTTCGAATAGTGATGCAATAGAGGTCTCAAAGCTGCTGCTAGAGCAGCTGCCTTGGCGCGCAATGTGATCGACGAGGTGAGCCGCTTGGAAGATGGCTGCCATTGCGATCGCCTGTTCCTGTTTCGCTCTAGACATTTAACGATCTCCCCAGGTTAGATCTCGTGAGCTGTGTTCAATCACACCTCCGCCTAGGCATAGATCCTCTTGATAGATGACCAGGGATTGCCCAGGGGTGACCGCTCGTTGAGGTTGGTCGAAATAGACCTTATAGCCCTGTTCGAACTTTTCAATTCGGCAAGATTGATCCGCTTGGCGGTAACGGACCTTTGCGGTGCATTGCATTGGTAGCTGGGGCTCTTCGCCATTGATCCAAAATAGGTCAGATGCATAGAGCCAGTCACTGTAGAGCAGTTCATTATCAATGCCTTGCACAGCGATCAGTTCGTTGGATTTTAGATCTTTTCCGGCTACAAACCATGGATCTTCAGAGTAGTTCGCGAGCCCTCCAATACCAAGTCCCTGTCGTTGACCTAAGGTGTAGTACATCAAGCCTTGGTGTTTTCCGATCACGTCGCCTGTGGGTGTGACGATATTTCCAGGTTGTGCCGGAATGTACTGTTTTAGGAAATCGGTAAAGCGTCGCTCACCAATGAAACAGATACCTGTGCTGTCTTTCTTCTTGGCTGTGATGAGATCGAGCTTTTCAGCAATTTCTCGAACGTTTGGTTTTTCTAACTCACCGACTGGGAATAGCGTCATTGCTAGCTCTTGGTGTCCCACTTGGTGCAAGAAGTAACTTTGATCCTTGTTGGGATCCAAACCTTTTAACAGTTCACCTTTTTCGCCTTGCATTCGACGACGGGTGTAGTGGCCGGTTGCGATCATATCGGCACCGAGCAGTTGAGCATACTCAAGAAAGGCCTTGAATTTGATTTCCCGGTTACAGAGGATGTCTGGGTTGGGGGTGCGTCCCGCTTTGTACTCTTCTAAAAAGTGTTCGAAGACGTTGTCCCAATATTCGGCAGCGAAGTTGGCCGTATGCAGTTTAATATTCAGTTTGTCGCATACGGCTTGCGCGTCGGCAAGATCTTCAAGGGCGGTGCAGTACTCCGTCCCGTCGTCCTCTTCCCAGTTTTTCATGAACAGGCCTTCTACTTGGTAGCCCTGTTCCTTTAAAAGATAGGCAGAGACGGAGGAGTCCACGCCGCCTGACATGCCGACAATTACTTTTGTATCTGTAATCGATTTTGTGCTCATGGAATCAGTCTAATTGGTCGTGAATAAAATTAAGTGGGTAGCGTTTGCCTGCTAAATAGTCATCGATGCAGTCTAGTACGAGATGGCTACGTAAACGGTGTTTGTTTTGCTCTACCTCATCGCGAGTCATCCAAATCGCTTGAAGTATGCCTTCATCTAACTCCAGATCAGGGTTATGCGATAACGCATTTGCAATAAACGTGACCCTGTGGAATGTGAGATCCAACTCAGGGACTCGATATACATAGAGACCTAGAAGGGAATTCAACTCAACACTCCAGCCAGTCTCCTCTTCGGTTTCACGCAGTGCAGCTTGAAACAGGGTTTCACCGTTCTCTACATGACCAGCAGGTTGGTTAAGTACCTTTTGATCGCCATTGATCATCTCCTCTACCAACAAAAATCGATTCTCTTTTTCAACAATCGTCGCAACGGTCGAGTGTGGAAACCAACGGTTTGATTTGGAGTCGTGCATCGTTTAACTATCTGCAATAAAATAGACGTACATCATATCAGATATTAAGCCGTTTCCAGGCGGTGTTTCTTTATTTTGAGGTCAGAATGCAAGATCGCATTGAAGTCGTTACGCAGCCGATTGATAGTTCACAGGGTTTAGCTTGGTTAAAGGAGTTACCCGAGGGGGTGGGGGCTCTTGTCTCGTTTACGGGGTTGGTGCGCGAGTTACCGGATGCCGATCTTGAGTTCATGGAGCTTGAACACTACCCCGGTATGACAGAAAAAGCGCTAGCAAACATTGCTACACAGGCAAGAGAGCGATGGCCGCTAAAGCGAATCTATATTGTGCATCGAGTGGGTCCTATGGGGCTTGCCGAAGAGGTTGTGCAGGTGGCTGTGAGTTCGGCGCACCGCAACGCTGCATTCGAGGCGGCTAGCTTTATTATGGATTATCTTAAGCGCGACGCACCCTTTTGGAAGCGAGAGGTTAGCGATAAAGGATCCGTTTGGGTCGAACAGAAAGCTAGCGACGTCGAGGCCGCGGAGAGCTGGGGCGACCGTTAGTTCGCCTGTTTTTGTAAGAGTGTGTGGCTCTCTTAGGGAGAGGCGTTAGTGTTACGTCTAGCTTTCGCCACTCACCTGGCGCTAAGCCATCTATCGACCACTCACCCACCGCGTAACGAATCAACCTGAGTGTGGGAAAGCCGACGGCCGCTGTCATTCGCCTTACTTGCCGATTACGTCCTTCACTGATGATCAACTCAATCCAACAGGTCGGTATGTTTTTTCGCTCACGAATGGGCGGGGTTCTTGGCCAAGGTTCATCGATCTGAATGATCTTGGCCTTGGCAGGGCGGGTAATACCCTCTTTGAGATAGACCCCTTTTCTAAGCTGCTCTAACGCTTCTTCAGTGATGTTGCCTTCAATTTGAACCCAATACGTTTTTGGAAGTTTAAACTTAGGGTGGGCGAGTCGGTGCTGCAGTTCGCCGTCGCTGGTTAATACCAGCAGTCCCTCGGAGTCGTAATCGAGTCGACCTGCGGCATATATCTGAGGAACGTCAATAAACTGCGCAAGGGTGTCTCGCCCCTGATCATCCGTAAAGGTGGGAAGAACATTAAACGGTTTATTTAAAAGATACAGGCTAGACATCGATGTAGAGTACTTAAACGTGAATGTGCAGTGTACGCGATAAGCTTGTGACTCCCAAGTCCCTGAAAAATCACTTTGTCGTTATTCAGCTTATCGATTTGATCCCGTGCAAGATCCTCTTCAATGCAATCTGATCTGTAACATGAGAGCGTAAACTGGTTAAATGAACCTATCTTTTTTTGTAGTTATATCAATTTGGTGAACATGAGTATTACTAAGCGTCACGCACTGCCTGAGATGTCCGATCAAGATGATGAGCAACAACACCCGCCTGGCCTGGCTGCTGCGGAAGCGAAACCAGAGTTAAAGCAGCCCTCTTTGTACCGTGTGTTGCTGATGAATGATGATTACACACCGATGGAATTTGTCGTCCAAGTGTTGATGGGGTTCTTTAATATGAGTGAAGAGAAAGCCACTCAAGTGATGTTGGCTGTTCATACTCAAGGCAAAGGTGTGTGTGGCGTCTATACTAAAGATGTTGCTGAGACAAAAGCGGCACAAGTGAATCAATACTCACGTGATAATAAACATCCGCTACTCTGTGAAGTAGAGCAGGCATAAGGAGATTCTCTATGTTGAATCGAGAGTTAGAAGATACGCTAAGTCAGGCTTTCCAATCGGCAAGTTCGTCTCGTCACGAGTTTTTGACCGTCGAGCACCTGCTGTTAGCCTTGATCGATAATCGCCATGCATTTGAGGTGTTGGCTGCTTGCGGAGCTGACTTTGATGCTCTGGTTAACCAACTACACAACTTCTTAAAAGAGACCACGCCGCAGCTTCCAGAGAATGTTGAAGCCAGTGAAACTCAGCCAACTCTTGGTTTTCAACGAGTGCTTCAACGCGCTGTTTTTCATGTTCAGTCGTCGGGTAAAACGGAGGTAACAGGTGCCAATGTTCTTGTCGCCATTTTCAGCGAGCAAGAGAGCCAGGCCGTTTACTTCCTAAAGATGCAGGGTATTGAGCGTCTGGATGTTGTGAACTTTTTGTCGCACGGTGTTTCGGAAAGCGAGTCCGAAGATCTACAACAAAGTGCTTCATCCGAATCGAAAGATGAGAAAAAGCAGGAGAGTGCACTCTCTAAATACGCCATCAACTTAAATAAGCAGGCAGCAGAGGGGCAGATCGATCCACTGGTGGGACGCGATGCAGAGGTTGAACGTGTCGTTCAGATTCTATCTCGTCGTCGTAAAAATAACCCTCTCCTAGTGGGCGAGGCGGGTGTTGGTAAGACAGCCATCGCAGAAGGCCTGGCTAAGCTGATCATCGAAGAGCAGGTCCCTGATGTGATTGCCGATTCGGTCGTCTATTCGCTTGACTTGGGTGCGTTGGTTGCGGGCACCAAATATCGCGGTGACTTCGAAAAGCGTCTTAAATCACTCCTTAATGAGATAAAAGATCAACGCGAAGCGATACTGTTTATTGATGAGATCCACACCATCATTGGCGCTGGCGCGACATCAGGCGGGTCTATGGATGCCAGCAATCTACTCAAGCCTCTGTTAAGTTCTGGTCAGTTGCGTTGCATTGGGTCAACAACCTATCAAGAGTTTCGTGGCATTTTTGAGAAAGATCGTGCCTTGGCTCGTCGTTTCCAAAAAGTCGACGTATTGGAGCCCAGTGCAGAAGATACCTACCAAATCCTTAAAGGTCTTCGATCACGCTTTGAGGAGCATCATGAAATTCGCTACACCGATGCTGCTCTAAAATCGGCAGCAGAGATGGCGGATCGCTACATCAATGAGAAACACCTTCCTGACAAGGCGATTGATGTCATTGATGAAGCTGGCGCTTACCAGAGGCTTATACCTGAAGAGGATCGAGTAGAAGCTATTGATGTGCCTCAGATTGAAGCGATTGTGGCTAAAATCGCTCGGATACCGCCTAAGTCTGTCTCAGCTTCTGATAAACAACAGCTGGCTAAGCTCGATACCAATCTGAAAATGGTGGTGTTGGGTCAAGATGAAGCGATCGATAATCTCTCTGCGGCTATCAAGCTATCACGTGCCGGACTTAAAGAACCTAATAAGCCGGTTGGCAGCTTCCTGTTTGCAGGTCCGACAGGTGTTGGTAAAACCGAGGTGACCTCTCAGCTCGCACGTATTTTAGGCATTGAACTGATTCGGTTTGATATGTCGGAATATATGGAGCGTCACACGGTCTCCCGTTTGATTGGTGCGCCTCCTGGTTACGTCGGTTTTGATCAGGGTGGTCTATTAACCGAGGCGGTTACAAAATCACCGCATGCAGTTGTTCTGCTCGATGAGATTGAGAAAGCGCACCCTGAGGTATTCAATCTTTTGTTGCAGGTGATGGATAACGGTACCTTGACTGACAACAATGGTCGTAAAGCCGATTTTCGTAACGTCATCTTAATCATGACCACCAACGCCGGTGCTGAGGATATGGGGCGGGCTAGTTTTGGTTTCGCCAAGCAGGATCACAGCAGTGATGGTATGGAGGCGATCAAACGGCTCTTCACGCCTGAGTTCCGTAATCGTCTGGACTCTATTGTTCAGTTCAAAGCGCTGACCAGAGAGATTGTACGTGGGGTGGTTGATAAGTTCTTGATGGAGCTGCAAGTTCAGCTAGACGACAAAAAAGTCAGCATACATGCTAGCAATGAGGCTTGTGACTGGTTAGCTGAGCATGGATATGATGAGAAGATGGGTGCGCGTCCAATGCGCCGTCTCATCCAAGAGAAGATCAAAAAACCTCTTGCCGAGAAGATCTTGTTTGGTGAATTGGCCGAAGAGGGTGGTTATGTTGAGATTATTGTGAACCGGGACGGTGAGCTTGATCTAGAAACCAGCACAGAAACAAAAATGGCCACTGTATAGTGGCCATTTTTTTGTAGGTTTC
>Ga0102948_1001160_pt1 | contig 10512 bp, 7 predicted proteins | sample SalPonA_A_H2O_MG_FD_78211 | JGI IMG/M metagenome (GOLD analysis project Ga0102948, IMG submission 78211) | Water microbial communities from South San Francisco under conditions of wetland restoration - Salt Pond MetaG R2A_A_H2O_MG | ecosystem: Environmental > Aquatic > Non-marine Saline and... | reverse complement strand
TGCTGCTACTTTCGGGCGGACGATATCCATGTAGAGAGCGAGCTTTACGCCCTGACTCATGCCGAAAAACATCTGGAAGGTAAGCACCGCGATCCACCAGGAGGTGATGAGGGCTTCCTCGCGCGGCCAGTAGCCATTGACCGCTTCAGGGAAGTGCGCCCAGCCCGCGGCTTTGAATTGAGAGGCCATCCAGAGGCCGGGGAGAATCGTCATAATTCCAGCGAAGGCCAGCACGAGTTTCCGGCTGAAGCGGTCGGAGAGCCAGCCGCCGAGCAAGTTGAAGGGGATAAAGACGCAGAGCACGCTTAGAGTGCCGAGGGTCGCGATTTCCTTATCCGTCATCCCGATACGGGGGCCGATCAGGGTGGAGAGGTAGAGGGAGAGCGCCAGACCGCCGATCGGCGTTAAGGAGAGGACAATACCGAGAAAGCCGTTGCGGGTGAGAAAGACCTGGAACCAAAGGGTCTTGAAGTAATCCGTCATTTGGCTGAGGAAAGTCTTCAGGCCGCTGGTGCCCGGTTCCGGTGCAGGCAGTTCTCCGTCGGCGATCTTTTGTGCGGCGGTCTTTTCGCGAACGAAAAAGACGACACAAGCCATCACTCCGACCATGAGGCAGATGACAAAAATACTGGCGAAGCTGAAGCTGGAATTGGCGATGGCGATCGCCTCGACTGATCCGCTGTCGAGACCTCCCGCTTGTTCGACCCGGGCCTGACGGATGGTATCCTTGATCCAGAGCACCCCGTAGCCACCCACCAGGTAGCCGGCATAGGAGCAGCTGCTCATGATACCATTGGCGAGGCCGCGCTCGTCCTCCTTCAGCTCCTGGCAGGCGAGGGCATCGATGGCGACGTCCTGCGTGGCGGCGAAAGTATTGTGCAGCGCGAGGAGGCCGCCGAAGAGGGCGATGCCGGATAGCCAGAGGCTATCGATGGTGCCCAGGAGGCCGTCCTTATCGCTTTGCACGACATCGATGCGGTCCGGCATGTTGAACATGGCGAGCACGAAGGCGCCGATCATGATACACTGTGCGGTCACGATCCACTGTTTACGCGCCCCGAAACGGTTCACGTAGATATTATCGACGAAGGGTCCAACGACAAACTTCCAGCCCCAAGGCAGCGCAAGCAGGGTGATAAAGGCGGTATACATACCCGAGCCCTCAAGCCCGCGGCGCTGAATCTCCGTGGCGATCGCCATCATGAGGAAGCCACCGGGGAGACCCTCGCTGAAATAGAGTGCGCCGAAGGTGAATAATCGGCCTTTTCTGGATTCAAGTAAGTTCATCTGAAGGGAGCGATAGCAGAATTTTTTCTGCTTGGATAGAACGTTCTCAATTTAATTGGCGACTGCCGTGATCGCGCACTGGGCGTGCTTCGCCTAATTGAGCAGGCCGAGGAGTTTATCTTTTTCCGAAGCCGGAAGGTTACTCTGGTTGACCATGGCTTCGGCCTCCTCGGTTTCTCCATCCGATTTCATTTCCGCGACAACTCTTCGGACGCTGCGATAACGGTCTCTTTCATCTGCGATGGTCGTCGCCCAGGTGAAGGCCGCCTCCGGAGCCGAGCGGTAGACTGCTGAGACCAGATTGCCAACAGCGCCATCGCGCGCCGGGCCGGCTTCGAGTTGAGATATCCAGATCGATGCTTCTTCGGAGTTGTGCTGCAGCCACTCGCGGGAGACCTGCTCAATCGCCTTAGTCCGGGTATCTCCAGACAGGCTCAAAGCCCAAGTGGCCGCGGCGTTGACATCGGTCCTGGCCCAACTGAGAGCGATGGTGTGGGAGTGTTTTTCAAGTAGTTTGGCTTCTCCGGAGGTTTCAAGATAGGCGATTAAATCCTGAGGGTCCTGTGCGGCCCATGTCGCCAGGGCGGTTTCCGAGGCTTTTTCAACCAGATCCTCGGTCCCGAGTGTGCGGGTCCAGAGCAGGGCTTCCTTCGGGTCTTTGTTCGCGATCTGCTGGGCGATGTGACCGGCGAGTTCGCTCCGGCCTTTTTCGGAATCCATTTGATTGAGGTAGACAATTGCTTCATCGAGCTGGTTCTTAGCCAACCCGCGGTAGACGGAAGAGAGGGCGCGTTCCTTCTCCTCGCTTTCGTCCAGAGAGGAAGCCCAGGCCAGGGCGGCAACAGGGTCTTCATTGCCCCATTGGCTGGCGATGGATTGGATGGTTCTTGAATAGACACGGCCAAAGGGAAGGGTGGCGGCCAGGGCGGCAGCTTTCTCCGGTTCCTCGCGGGCCATCTGGCTAATGATATTTGAGATCGCATTATCCTGGGCTTGACCACTCATCTCGGTCTGAACGAAGGCAAGCGCCCGTTCCGGATCGTTTCGGGCCAAGCCCCAGATCGAGCCCTGAATCAGATTATTTTTATCCCTACCGGGATCGAGCGTCTGCAGGAATTGGAGGGCTCCCTCCATGTCCTGATTGATCCAGTTATGCATAACCGATTGGAGCGCCTGATTGCGTTCGTCCTCGCGTTCCAGGGAAACTGCGAACTGAGCGGCTTGCCTCATGTCCTGCGCGGCCATGCCTCCGATCGCGCCGGACAGTGCGTGTGTGCGTTCCTGCCCGTAGTCCATCGTTTCAATTTTTTGCAGCGCGGCGTCGAGGTTCTGACCCGCCCAGAGACGAAAAAGCATTTGATACTGCCAGGAGTTGCTTGATTCACGGGAGGCCAAAAGCTCGAAAGCACGATTCGGGTCTTTGCCGGCGATGGCCATAGTGACCGCGCCATAAGCTTGTTCCTGTTTCTGCTTTTCCGAAATTTGTTCGATTGCCGCGAGCGCCCCATCGGGATCGATTGAGGCCCACGACGAGAACAGGGCGTTACCATACATTTGCTGCTGCATCGGGTTTGCCTCTTCCTGTAGGAAGCGATAAGCGTTCTGTGGATTCTTTTCGACCCATGAGGTGAAGGCGTAATAGGGAATCATCCAATCATTCATGCTGCCCATGCCACCCTGTGAGAGGTCGTTGAGCATGGTTCGCAATTCCGACTCCGACATGCTGGCGATGAGCTGAAGCGTCCGGATCGAATTATCCAGAGAGGCGGTTAACTCCAGTTGATCGATTGCCCTGAGTTTCTCATCGAGCGAAAGGTTGGCGAGTTCAGCAGAGACGGCGGCTCTTTGCCCAGAGGAGGGCGCCGGCTCCAAAGCGCCACCGGGCCGGGTGGTCTGCTCCGGACCCGTCGCCACATTTCCGGGCTGCGAGTCGATGCTTTCTCCGCCGGTTTGATGGGGCGTGAAGAAACGGCCGGTAAGAAAACCCGCGAAGATTGCCAAGAAAAAGACCAAAAGAACAGATTTCCGAGACATTTCCCGAAAATCGAAGCTGACGTTTGAAAGTAAAGTTCAAAATCAGGCGAACCCGTTGGCTGGACATACGCTGTGGGGGGGCAATTCTTTTAAGATTAAAACTGGCACCGGGCGGGCTTGTTGTTTTTATCGACACAACGGGTTCTATGCTGCCTCAAGATATCATCGCCAAGAAGCGTGACGGTTTTGCCCTGACGCAAAAAGAGATCGAGACCTTCGTCAGCGGTGTGGTTTCCGGCGCATTCACCGACTACCAATCCACGGCGCTCCTTATGGCGATTTATTTAAACGGGATGACGCACGAGGAAACGGCGCAGCTGACCTCCGCGATGATGCGCTCGGGGCGGATCGTCGAGCTGCCCGAGATCACGCGGCCGAAAGTGGACAAGCACTCGACCGGCGGCGTGGGGGACAAAGTATCGCTCATTCTCGCCCCATTGGCCGCGGCCTGCGGACTCTGCGTGCCCATGATGAGCGGCCGGGGCCTAGGCCATACCGGTGGGACGCTTGATAAACTGGAGTCGATCCCGGGATTCTCTGTTGAGCTGGATGATGCGGCTTACCGTCGACAGCTCGACGCGATCCACCTCGCGATGATCGGCCAGTCGGCAGATATGGTCCCAGCGGACCGGAAACTGTATGCCCTGCGTGATGTGACGGGCACGGTAGAGAGCATTCCTTTGATTTGCGCGAGCATTCTGAGTAAAAAATTGGCAGAGGGTATCGATGCGCTGGTCCTGGATGTGAAGTGTGGTAGCGGAGCCTTCATGAAAACGGAGGCGCGGGCGCGTGAGCTGGCCGAGGCGTTGGTGCGGATTAGCCGTGGTGTCGGTAAGCCGACCTCGGCGATCATCACCCGGATGGAGCAGCCGCTGGGACGCGCCGTCGGCAATAGTCTCGAAGTGGTAGAGACGATCGCATGTTTGCAAGGAGAGGGACCGGAGGATTTGATGGAGTGCACCTTCGCCTTGACGGCGGAGATGCTGCGCCTTGGCGGCATCTGCCATAGCGAGGCCGAGGCGCGTCACTGTATGGAATCTGCAATAGCCGATGGGCGTGCGATGGAGGCCTTTCGAGAACTCGTCTCCGCGCAGGGCGGGTTGATCGAGGTGATCGAGCATACCAGCCGATTACCGCAGACCCGGGAGCGGCGCGAGGTTAGGTTTACGGGGGAGAGCACGGCTTTCGTCTCGGGGCTGGACGCTCTCGCGGTGGGGGAAGCGGCCCGCCTGCTCGGAGCCGGACGGGCCAATGCAGAAGCGGTTATCGATCCGGCAGTTGGCATTTATTTATGGAAAAAGACGGGAGAAACAGTTGCGCCGGGCGAGTGTCTGGCAACCCTCCATTATAATGATATTAGGCACCTTGAAGCCGCGCAGCAGCGCTTGGCAGGAGCCTTCACCTTTTCGCAGAATCCACCCGAAGTGCCCGCTCTGATTATCGGGCGAATCGACGTATGAAGATCCCCGACACGATTAAAGCATTCAGCCCTGAGCTTGGGGTCATCCTTGGGTCCGGTCTCGGTTTTTTTGCGGACGACCGGATCGAGGTTGAGGGGCGGTTGCGCTACGACGCGATCGAAGGGTTCCCTGTCTCGACGGTGCCGGGCCATGTCGGGCAGTTTGTTTATGGGCGGCTGCAGGGTAAGCGGGTGCTCTGCATGCAGGGCCGCTTCCATTTCTACGAGGGCTATTCGATGGCGGAGCTCACGATACCGATTCGGTTGATGAAGGCGGTGGGCGTGACAGGGCTTCTCGTGACCAACGCGGCCGGAGGCATCAACCGCGACTTTAGTCCGGGTGATTTCATGCTGATCCGCGATCACATCAACTTTCTCGGCACGAATCCCTTGATTGGTGATCGGAGTGGCGAGGGCCCGCTTTTTCCCGATATGTCTGAGGTCTATGACTTCACGTTGCGGGCGGGCCTCAGATCCTGGGCAAAGGCGAATACGGTTACCCTGCGGGAAGGCGTCTATCTGGCTACGACCGGACCCAGCTTTGAAACTCCGGCGGAGATCCGGGCCTTTGCGAATTTGGGAGCAGACGCTGTGGGTATGTCGACGGTGCCCGAGGCGATTGTGGCACGCAAGCTGGGCCTGCGTGTGCTCGGCATTTCCTGTATTACGAATGCTGCGGCCGGTATCTCCCGAGACCTGCTGACCCATGAAGAGGTTTCCGAGACAGCCGAGCGGGTGCGACCACAGTTTGCCGACTTGCTTGAAGCGGGCATTTGTCTTTTTTAATCCACACGCATATGGGAAAAGATCTCTCCGACCATCCTCTCGTGCAGCATCACCTGACGATCCTGCGCGACGTCCGCACCGAAGCGCCGGCCTTTCGCCGTGCCTGTTCCGGGGTGACACAAGTGCTGGTCGCTGAGGCGGCGAAGTGTCTGGCGGTGAATCCGGTCCGCGTGGACACGCCGCTTGAAACCACGGATGGAGGGGCGCTTTCCGGACCGATTGTCTTCGTGCCGATCCTGCGGGCCGGTCTCGGGATGCTCGATCCTGCCATGGCGACGATTCCTGGCAGCAGTGTCGGCTACATCGGCCTGGAGCGAAACGAGGAGACCGCGGTCGCCAGTTGTTACTATGCCAAAATGCCGGACCTCGTCTCGGCGACGCACGTTTTCGTGCTCGACCCGATGCTTGCGACCGGAGGCTCGGCCGTGCAGTGCATCGACGAAATCAAGCAGCGTGGGGCGACGCTGGTTTCCATGATCTGCATCATCGCCGCTCCCGAAGGCATCGAGTGCCTGGAGGCGGCACATCCCGATGTTGCAATCACTGCGGGGAAGATCGACCGCGAGCTGAATGAAAGAAAATATATCCTGCCAGGATTGGGTGACTTCGGTGATCGCCTGTTTGCTACCTAGGCGGGTTGAGGGCTTTGATTTGCTCGAGGACGCTTCGCACCAAGTAAAGTTTTCTCGGGTTGAAAATGAATTGGGCTGCATTGAACCGGCCCTCTCCACAGGGGAAAGGAACGATCAGCGCCGGTAGAAAAGCGGCACTCAGGGGTGCGTTAAGGAAGGTGAGCTGCTCTTCAAATGCGGTGTCCCACTCCGCTTTTTGCGGGCTCGCCAGCGGGCTTACGGGTAGAATAACGTAGTCATAATTAAGGAAAAAACTGATCAAACTAGCCCGTAGGTTGATTTGGACGTGAGAGGCCTCTTCGCAATCGGCCGCGCTGTAAGTGCGACCGGCCTCAATCAATTTCAGTAACTGGGGATCGTAGTAATTACTGTATTCCTCAATCAAGTATTGATGAACCGAATACAACTCCCGGTTCCGGATGATTTTGAAGGCATCGAGAACCCGCTGGAAGAGCTTATGGAACAGCTTGTCCATGGCTGGATCCTCATCAATGTCGAGGGGGCGGATGAGCTGCATGAGGCCGGACTTGGTTTCAGAGCTACAGGACTGCAGGGTCTCGCTCAGGAGATAACCTCGTGGATTTTCACGACTTGGATCCGGCCCAAATTCGTAAAATGCGTCGAACACCGACATCAAATCCCCGGGGAGCTTGGTCATCCATCCGACTGAATCGAGGGAAGGGATGATCGGAAAGACGCCTTCGCGGGCGAAATTGTTATGTTCCATTCGAAAGGCATACAGCCCGTGAAAAGCGGCTGGGATTCGGATGCCTGCAAAACTGTCGAGACCGAAGGCGACCGGCAACCAGTCGTCGGCGACTGCATGCGCACAACTCCCGGCTCCCCCGCCGCAGACGAAGTGCGGATCCCGCGCGTTTGGGCAGTCTCCGAAATGCGCGTTCAGGCCCTGGAGGTCGACGCCGAATTCGGAGGGCACGAGCTTGGCCAGACAGGTGGCCCCTTTTTCTGTCAGGCTCGTAACGAGAGCGCTATTTGCTTCTGCGAGGGCTTCAAAGGGTTCGGCAAAACGTGCTCCACAGCGGGTGGGCAGACCTTGCAAATCGAAAAGATCCTGCAGCCCGTAGGGTAAGCCCCGAAGGGCGGCATTCGACTCCGAATTACCTGACTGAAGGCTCTGCGAGAGTCTGGCCCGACCAGGTGCAGCTGCCCGAAAAGCGCTCTTGGCCTCTGGAGTGAGCATTTCGAACCGGCTGAAGAACCTTTCCACAAAATGATTCGGATCTTCGGCGCACTTGGCGCGCCAGGCTTCGAAATTCACTTCTTCGGGGGCGGGGTCAGGCATCATCATGATTTTTCGAAATAGCGTTCCAATTCGTTCCAACGGATTTCTTTGAAGGTTGGCTTACCAGACGGCGAGGTGTGAGGAACCTCACAGTTCAGAAGATCACTCGCAAGCCTCTCTACACTCTCAAATGTGATCGTGTCGCTTTTTTGAAAGCTTCCACGAACCGCCAGCCACGCAATCGCCTGCCAGATGAGCCGTTTGTCAGCCTTGCGGTTCGCGCGCAGTTCGTCGATCGTATCACGCAAAAATTCCACAGCCTGTGCGGGGTCGAGCCAGGAGGGCACGGCCTCGATTCGGTAAAAGTTGCGCCCGAATTCCTCGACGCTAAAGCCCTGCTGATTGAGGAAATTGAGATTTTCCTGCAGGGTCGCAGCGGCCATTGGTTCCAATTCGAGTGGTTCCGGGACCAGTAGCCCCTGACGCGGAGACAAGTCGTCAGGGCGGTAGCTCTTTTCGATCTGTTCAAAGCGCACGCGCTGGTCGGCGTGGCGGAGGTGCAGAAGGACGAGCCCCCCGGGCGTATTGAAGAGTCCGTAGCGATTTTGCAGGAGGCGGATGAGTTGCCAACGGGAGGGTGGCCCTGCCTCTGGCTCTTGAGGCGGACTCTTTGGTTTCGGATGCACGGCAGTGGCCGGATCGTGGGTAACGGTTTGCCCGTCAGGACTTCTTTGCGCCGAAGAGGTCTGCTTCACCGGCTGTGGTCGCGGTGGAGGGGCGGGCCTGGTGGCCGGTTTCGGGGAGACACTTTTGTCTATGGCTTCGGCAGACCCGCTCGACTTTTGTGTGACGCGGGCGGCTTCGTGCTGCTTCGCAAGCGCCTCATTGATCGCTCCGAGGACAAAGCGCCGCACCTCTCCTTCGTTACGGAAGCGCACCTCCCGCTTTGCGGGATGGACGTTGACATCTACTTCCTGCGGCTGGATTTCCAAAAATAAAAAAGCAGGAGGGTAACGACCTTTCTGAATACGGCCATGATAGGCATCGAGCACGGCGAATCCAAGGGTGCGGCTGTCCACCGGTCGCCGGTTGACGAGGGTGACCAGCTCTCGGCGGGTCGAGCGTCCAACGCCTGGTTTGGCCGTAAGCCCGCTTAGCCTAAACTTGCCATCAGGAGAATCGACCGCAACCGGAATAAGGTCTCTGGCAAGTGCGGGACCCCAGATCTCGGCGATCCGGTCTTCCAGCTTCTCACAGGAAGGCGACTGAAAAATAACGCGGCCGCTATCAATCAGCCGGAAGGCTACGGCCGGGTTGGCAATGGCAAAGAGCCGACAAAGGTAGCTGATATGCGCCGTTTCCGTGGCGTCGGTTTTGAGAAATTTGCGGCGTGCAGGCACCGCGTTGAAAAGTTGCGAGACTTCGATCACCGTTCCAACTGGCATACCGCAGTCTTTTTTATTCAGGAGTTTTCCGCCGTTGATGAGAACCTCTGTGCCGTGATCAAAATCGGCCGAACGGGTGCGCAGGAGGAAGCGCGAGACAGATGCGATCGAGGGTAGGGCTTCTCCGCGAAAGCCGAAACTGGAAATCTCGTTCAAATCCTCCGCTGCTTTGATTTTACTCGTTGCGTGGCGCTCCAGTGCCAGAAGGGCTTCATCGGGACTCATGCCGCTGCCATTGTCCTCCACACGGATGTAGGATTTGCCCCCATGCCGGAACTCGACTTCGATTCGGCTGGCTCCGCTGTCGATGCTGTTTTCGACGAGTTCCTTGACCGCGGCGGCCGGACGCTCGATGACTTCTCCGGCGGCTATTTGATTGGCGACCCGATCGGGTAGTATGCGGATGGATGACATGCTTGTTTCGAAAGCAATATCCTGTCGGATGAACGTGCCGTCCTGCAAAACAAAACGGAGCCAGCCCTTAGCCGGTGGTTAAAAACAAATTCGTTCCTGGGCCGGATGAGCGCCCTGTTCAGCAAAGGTTTCGCGGCTGGTGCAAACTCTATTCGTCAACGACATGATAGAAGCGGTCGGAGGCCAGATTCCGGTATTTCCCGGTGCTCCGATCGCCATCGTCATAGCGGAGGTCAAACCTGTTCAACTGTTTTTCGCTGACCGTGTAGCGGTGCACGCCGATCGCCGAAGTGACATCAAACTGCTCTTTTTCAACATCCCACACGCCTCCGATCGGTGCACCGCCTATCCATTTATCCGTCTGGATGTATTCCTCCAAGCCGGCAGGAATTGCACCGGAGCTGGAGTCTTCGGGATAGTCGCCTGATTCGAGAGCGAAGGTCTCCAAGGCTCCCGAAAAGGCCCGAAAGTCGTTCAGCAGGCGGGAGTTTTGGCTGTTCATCTTCGCATTCGAAATTGCAGGTAAAGCCAAGACGGCGAGCATTCCGACAATGACGGTAACAATCATTATTTCCAGGAGTGTAAAACCGCATTTATGCTTTGCGAGATTGCCTGCTCTCATGATGTTGGAAAGGTTAGACAGAGTTCATCAAAAGACGATCGTAAAGTTGGGTTTTGGTTCTGTTTCATACTTTATTCAAATTTGAGCGAATGCTAAACAAACTATCCAAAGAAAATAGCCTGTATCTGCGCCAACATGCCGCGAACCCGGTCGAGTGGTATCCCTGGGGTCCGGAAGCGCTAGCGGCTGCCGAGGCGGCGGATAGGCCGCTGCTGGTCTCGATTGGGTATTCGGCCTGCCACTGGTGTCATGTCATGGCCCATGAGTGCTTCGAGGATCCCTACATCGCGGGTCTGATGAATAAGCATTTCATCTGCGTTAAAGTGGACCGGGAGGAGCGCCCCGATGTGGATCAGGTCTACATGGAGGCGGTGCAAATGATCCAGCAACAGGGCGGCTGGCCGCTCAATGTTTTTTGTCTGCCTGACGGGCGTCCGTTTTTCGGGGGCACTTACTTTCCGCCGGAGGACCGCGGGCAGGGCATCATTCCTTGGCCCCAGTTGCTGATGCGCATCGCGGATTACTACAAGCGTTCGAAACAAGAGCTGGTTGAGAATGCCGACTCGATTCAGAAAAACATCCTCGCGGGC
>Ga0102948_1001159_pt1 | contig 10516 bp, 6 predicted proteins | sample SalPonA_A_H2O_MG_FD_78211 | JGI IMG/M metagenome (GOLD analysis project Ga0102948, IMG submission 78211) | Water microbial communities from South San Francisco under conditions of wetland restoration - Salt Pond MetaG R2A_A_H2O_MG | ecosystem: Environmental > Aquatic > Non-marine Saline and... | reverse complement strand
TTTAAAATTGAAATTTACATACCTTGCTTTTATTTCTTTTTGGCATGATTCAAACGAACTGTTTAGGTATAAGACGCGTTGATGTAACGTAAAAAAGAGGAAAAATCCACATAAAACACAAACAATTAAAACAACAATCCTAACATTGCAAGAGGTATATAGATATATTTCTGTACTTCTGTCTCATTTATGTGCAAACATACCAACCGTAATAATTTGTAACATACAATTACTGCAATTTTCATTTGTGGATGGTGTGCAAAAATTAATTACTAGTAAAATACAAAATGTTCAGAATGCAGCTGCACATCTTATCACAAAGATGCAGCTGCACACCTTATCACAAAGACAAGCCGTTTTGAACACTTTTGAACACGTAACACCCATTCTTAAAGATATTCATTGGCTACAAATACAAGATCCTTATTCAAACATCCAATGGTTTTCATGGACAATCTCCTGTTTACATTAGAGATTTACTGGAGGTGTATGTACAAAATAGAAATCTGAGGTCTGCAAATGCAGCAACGACCCTTGTACCACAAAAAGGTCGACTGGTCATATGTGGTGATAGATGTTTTCGAGTTGCTGCTGCAAGGTTATAGAATTCTTTCCCTTGAAAATCTCAGAAAAGAGACGGAGCTAAATTCATTCAAAAGAGCTCTTAAGACACATCTTTTTAAACTTTCCTATTAAACATAAATAACAGCAAACTTAAGGAATTTTGTCAAATAATATCTATTAATTAATCAAATAAATATATTATAATATATTAATGATCAAAGAAATTGCAGTTTTTTTAGGTTCTTCAGAAAAAAGGTCATCAGTACTGTCTTATACCTTTGAAGATTTAGCTTGATGTGGTAATTGTACTGCTAAGTTATCCATTTTGTATGTTTCACGAGAGTGCATAGAACTCTTGGAAACAGCTAACCATGAGGTAATGAGCGATTCGCTGACGTTATCCTTGGTTGTATTATTTGTACAATGGAATGTATAGTTTTAAATAAGGACATGTGGGTAGATGAAGCCCTGCGCGTTTGGACTGGCCAGAAGCTGGTAGACTCTACCCGGGCAAAATGATTTTAAATATGATTTTATGCATAATTTATATATTGTACAGCACAAATTTTATACCAATAATATTTTTGTACTTCAACTACATATTATGCAATAACGTTTATTATTGTTTTTTGCATATCTACGATATGTCATTTGTTCGACTGTAAAGCGCCTTTGAACATACATATTTGTATGAAAAGGGCGCTCAATAAATCAGGTATGTATGTAACAGTAATAATAATAAAAAAAGATACACATGACCGTTCAATAATAAATTATATGGTAAATTGGATATTTTTATATTGGTAAAAAGAAATGTAATTTTATACTACATAAAGAAAGACATAAAACTAATTTAAAAATCATAATTATGCGACCATTACATTGTTTTACCGTAAACCACCTGATTAACATAGGGGTCATAGGTTAATAAGCAATATACAAGTGATAATTAATCATGCGTTACATACAATGCTTGCATGTACATAATGCTTGCATGTACATTGTATATAATGTTGAATCAGCATTCCCATGATCTTTCCACACATTTTTAGAACTAAGTAAACTATAATGCATCAGATATATATTAAACACACACTAACATAAGTTTCATAAGTTTTTAATCACTCTGTAGGTTGCTTTCCCACTAATTTAGAAACATTTGTTTGTTGAATCTGCAAAGCCCTGCAGAATTGATGTGCTTTTGGGGTACAAACTAAACTGTTAAGTTGTTGTATAATTCCAAATGAGGGCTACACGCAAACAAAACTCTAATGATTGATAGTAAAGACATAACAATGTCTGCAAAAGCTGGACCGTGATCAAGTCCCAGGACCACCTACTCTCTCGCAGTTACTATTTAACAGCTACTGCGGAAATATCAAATTAGTTTAGGCTCAGTTAGGTCTAGTCTGGTGAAGGCTAGTTACGTCTAAGCTCAACAAGTTAGTTGAGGCGCAGATAGCGTGCTGCTACCTGTCGACCATGTCTGAAATCAGACCGGGATTTTACAGATCCGTTTGACAGACCTTAGAATGTTTGTTAGTACTAATTAGAAATCAACGCGAAGTAAAAGATGAACAATTAAATTACGATCACACCTGCAATGTTGTTGTTGTCCATTGTGCTATACCACGGCTACGTAATATTAACAACCATCTCCTAATGCAGTGAACAATACCCATTATTATTTACACATAAAACACATGAAATTATTTTTATAATAAATGTTGCGAGTTTTTAAGTCATAAAACATGCTTTAGAACTTGATTTAATTAATTTTATCGTTGGATAAAATATACTTAAGTTTATTAACATCCGTCATGTCGATGCTGGCTGAATACGATTTGAATCATTCGCCTCTAATATGGTTATAAGCTGAACAACAGTGTAACAAATGAAGTTCATTTCCTACATTAGTTGTATTACACATTTGACAAAGTCTTTTTTCAATAGCAGCATTCTCATACAGCCTAGTTTCTACTCTTAATGGCGCAACACTACATCTAAATTTGGTTAGTACTGATTTAGGCGTCGGTGGCAGTATCGTAAACATTTAATTCTCTGTTTCAAAATTCTGCTTAAATAATCTGTAAGTTCTGAATTTGTTACCACCTCGTCCACTTACTCCGGTATTACTATTTATCTGATTTTTCCAGAAATTGACATGTATACAATCATCAAGTTCTTACAATTGTTGCCACTTATAGATAAGCACTTGAATAAGAGACACTAGTGGTATAATTATATTTATTATTGACAAATTTTTCTGCAGGCCTGAAAACTTGTTTCACATTTTTAATAAGGTATTTTTGCCATGGATGCCATTTGGTAACCTTGGTGGTAAAGTACTTTAACTGGGGTCTGACATAGGTTTTATATACATTTTATTTTGGACTCTTCTGTTCATGAATTAAATATTTCATTTCAGAAATCTTAGATCAGCATATACAAGGTGGTATTGGATCATTCACAACATTAATACCGTGCTATTCAATCGGCTTCGTTGTTGGAGTTTTCAGTTGTTAGATATTGTGACGGAATGGACTGCACTACCCATCAAAGACATCCTCACAACAGCCCAAAATTGAACGAAATGGAGGAAAATATCTGCTGACTCATCCCTCGTGCTTCTCCAACGACCAGACCAGTCGAGGGCATAATGAATGAATGAATGAATGAATGAACTGGTATAATTTTTGTCATTAAAGATAAATCTTGCTGCATACCTTTTAATTTGCTGTACTTTATTAAATAAAGTATTTTGTCATTAATCACATTTGGTGGTAAAGTATCTTAATTTAGCAAAGTCAGCGATTTTTTTTTAATTTAGTGCACTGTTAAAATGCATCTTGTAAAAGAATAAGAAAGAATTACACGGTCCTTTAAAAAAATCCTGGAGATAATTTCATAGATCAATTAGACTCAGTTTTCATGACTGGAAGGATCTATCTGTAAAATTTAAACATCACATTTGAACTGACCGTATTGTAGCCGGTTGCGTAATTAGCAAACAGCCTCAATTTGTCGTTTACGCTATCTGGTAGATCATTTATGAAAGATAGGAATACGAATGGTAAAAAGACTTAACCTTGAGTGACACCAGAGAGGAAGAGAGAGTTTTCAAATGATGAATAATAAAAAGCAGTTCTAAAAACGATATTGCTCCAAACAGTAACTTTTGGTTCATATCTTTGTACCTTGAGAACTAATGTGATCTACCTTGTCAAAATGCTTTTCTGAAATCCTTGGCTATTATGTCTTATAGTTGACCTGATTTTAAGTTGTCAATTATTTATTGAAAAAAAAAACCGTAGAGGCCTAATTTTACAGACCTGATGTCACGTCAATGAAGTCTGAATTGTTAAACTGGTGGACATAACATTGGAGACGAGGTTGTGTTCTATTAACCCTTAGCGTGCTGCGGGCGATTTTACGCATTTGTAAACAGCTTGTTATTCGGCGTCTGGTCTGGTTCGAAGCTGTTTGCTATTCAGACTGTATTTCTTAAAAATTTGGAGAAAATTGGTTGGAATTATGAAATTAAGCAGACAACATTTTGACCAGACGACAATTTACTCAGCATACAGAAAGTTTAATAGATTCGATGCATGTGTACTATTGTGTAGGATGTTGGATTATGATTAAGTGTTTAATTTCATTGTCTTTTTATATGTTATGATTGCTTTTTTTTCAAACTTACTAGTGGATATTATACCGGTTCAATGACTGCTTCCTAGGTCTCTAATGGACTAAGCAGTGCTTGCGCCTATTTGCGCATTGACAGGGATGTGAGATACAAACTTCGTCGTTCTTTGGATACTAACCCACCACTTCTAGAACTGGAGTTTAGTTAACAGTTGACTCTGGTTATAAGGTGTACATGCAAAAACTCTTGTACCAAACCGAATTCTGCCTCGATTGTGCACGCTAAACCGGGTCTTTAGTCTGTTCGCTAACCCACTATATTAGTTTTCAGATGGGCAGTCTCATATATGATTTTATAATATCAATTTAGGATTGCACTGTAAACACATTATGCTTGGTTTGATTTACACTGATTTCTGTTTAAATTTACGGCACTAAAACACGGAGTCACTAAAAGAAATACCCACATTACTAGCATATGCTCAGATGTTGTTTTATCATTGAAGGCAAACGATACGACCGATTTTAAATATCATGATCCAGAAAACGCTTCTATCCTGTTTCAGACATGAAAACTAAAATCATGCGGGTATTTACGCTGTCACAAAACCGTCATAATTTGCACGCATATCTGGTTTACGAATCTTTTACCCGTTACTTGGAAATTGAAAAAAAATGGTTGTTTGGAATATCAAACATATGTTTCTTAATTTGTCGGATAATTGTTTGCTTTTTTCGTCTTTATCTATCGTTTTGAAATGAAATTGAAACTTTACAAATGAATTTTTGTTTTGCTTGTTTGTTTTTCTTTTGTTTGTCCCATTGATATATCAGTTAACAGTCCCACATCATTAGGCTGAATGCGACATAACATTTAGCTTTTTTTTGTGTAGCTTTTATTTATTCCTCGTTTAGAACAAATACTTTGAAGATTGTATATTTCGGGAACAAATATGCTATTGCGTTGTACTGAAACTTGCATTCAAACGCATATGATTCGCTGGAATACTGTCGCGGGTATAGTTAGTTCGTCTGTCTCTGTAGTAGCCACTAGCCAGTCTGATAAAAAAGCACTAAAAGTTACATTTTATAACTGTATCTAGAATCAACGAAAAAAAAACCTGTGTCTATTCGCTAGTCTCAGAGTTCGAACCAATTTTGTGGGTGTTATACATCTACTTGTCTTCGCCAGTCCATAAACAAATTATCTCACCTTTTAAACCCAGGAGAAAATTTTGGACAGCTTGTCTTATTACACTAGAGTGCCAAATGCCTCGTTTTGGTTGGCAGACAGGAGTATTTACTTCGGGACTAATTTTCGTTATGACGATAATTTTTGGTACGAAAATATTACTTCAGCCTTGAAGTAGACACTTAAATTTCGCAGCCGATTTCTCAATCAGAAAATTACAGTTAATGAGAAAATAAATATATCTATCTATCTTCCATTGACGTCAAACCTCTTGCGAGAACGTAGACGTTTAATACTCAGTGTGGCCAATTACGTGGTTTTTGACGTCACGCCGTAACTTTCGCGCCAACCAGACTTAGTAAACAAAACGGAGAAAATTCGTCCTATATATCTTAAATATTATATTACTTATTTTTCGAAAAAAGTCTACCTTGTTGCAAGTCCTTATATCAATGGGAACCCCCGGTCATCAAACATTATTCCGTGTCGACTTTAGTTTAGACGGAGTTCGGGGCATAATCTGGTGAAACTCAGTTTGTCCTGAACTCCATCCAAACTAAATAGACGTGGATAAAGGTTTGATGTTTATTGGCTTTTATTAATATAAGGCCTTGCAACAAGGTGAAGACTTTTTTCAAAAGTAAATAATAAAATACTTATGACGAATTTTCTCCGTTTTGTTTATCAAATCTGCTTGGCGCGAAAGCTTCGGCGAGACGTAAAAAACACGTTATTGACCACACTGATACTCTGGTAATTCCATCTATTCTAGGGGTTAAAATCGTTTATTTTTATCCAAATTAAACATTTAAATGCATAGGTCATTATTAAGCATTAAAACAATATTTCTTGATATAAAGATACAAAATATTTCATCTCCAAACGACAATCCAATAAACACCAAACCGGAAGTAAATTAATTGCACGCGTCCGTGTAATCGGATACCCTCGCATATGGCCGTTGAGACATCAACTTCTACGAGAGGAGGTTTCACTGTCACAAGATATTGTGTAATCTCATTAATTCTGCGGGTGGGACAGGACAAAATGAGAAATGTATTCGAAAATTGTTCCATGCATTACCATTTGACTGTCAACGAACTTTGATGTTTGTTTATTAATTGCTCATGCGAGATTTGCTTTTTTCTACACCCTACCTCCCGCCGGGACAAAAAAGAGGCACGTATTGAAATAGTTTTGGAACGCTAGGAGAAACAAAAGTGTGAAATGATTAATTCTTTTAAATAGGAAAAAAAATGTAGAAAAAAACCCACAAAATACGAATAGTTTATCGTTTTTAAATAGTGAAAAAAACAATATAAGGATAGAATTTACCTTTTTTATAATACACCTAAAGGAAAAATGCAAAAGCCTCTAAAAATGAGGCAACAGACAACCAATTATTGATCAAGCGTTTTGGCCTAGATCTAATATCCTTTAAATATTACAAAATAATTCACAAATAATATTTATGTGCCGTCTATATAAAAAATAAACATGAATTCATAAGTACTTTTGCTGCTGGTGCTTGTGCTGTTGCTTCTAATTGTGATGATGTTGGTGATGCCTATGGTATTGCAGCTGATGCTGCTGCTGCTGACACTGCTTTTGTTGCCGCCGCTAACTTTGTTGTCGTTGTTTCAGCTGCTGCTGTTGTTTATTAGCAAATTTGAAGTGTTGTCTCTAACATATAGATCCTATTAATTCCAAATGAAGTAGACCAGCTCTAATGCGAAAAACGAACTTGAGAATTACTTCTCTGTGTATATACAATGTTTGCTATGAAAAAAATGACAACCAGGGTCAAAATTTGAATGCCCTATTTCGCAATTAACCCAATCACCGCCGTGGCACGTCGAATCCTTACTGGTAATGTATTATTACATATCTACTGCAGTAGCCCGTCAATCGTGATGACTTGGGTTAAACTTTGATTCGTCATAGCAGACGATTCTATTCCACTCTCCTATTTGCCAACGAAAATGTTGTCGTGTCTAGTTCAAACGGGCATCACGGTTCGTAAGGAGTCCTTACTAAGGACGTCTCGGTCTAATGTGTCGGGCACAGCCACATCAAAACAGTGTCCCTGCTAATAGAGTGCTGTCTGATGTACCGAGCACAGTGATGAAGTCACATCAGAACAGTGTCCCTGCTAATAGAGTGCTGTCTGATGAGCACAGTGATGAAGTCACATCAGAACAGTGTTCCTGCTAATAAAGTACTATCTGACTGTAACGATAGTTATTTGGAAATTGCGTCTCGGTATGTGTCAGTTCTAAATGACAGTTTAATCTGACGACAGCAACTAGGGTGATTCCAGTTTTAGAACGGTCGGAAACGGTCACAGTCTGTTGGAAGCTTACACAGATATTGTTAATAGTGTTTTTAATGGAAACATTACCAACAGAGTTCCTTAAGAAAAAATGAGGGTCAATTTGACCAAATGCACATTAGTTGTGCCTGTGCGCGGGCACATCACGCAAAACGCGTGTATTAATACGTTTAAGTACTCTTACAACCGGTGGTACATGCATATGCGAGCGCTTTACGTTCAAAAATTGGCCATTCGTAAAATACACGCACGTGGAACGTACTTTTTTAGGTGGACGCAAACAAGACGCCAAGCACGCAGACCAAAAACTGGCTGGCCAGTTTTTTGCTACGACCTGTCTGCAATAATTAAAACGCCTGGAGCACGCAGGACAAAAATACTGAGTAAGTGCGCTAGTTGACGCACGGGTGCCTTGCTTAACACTTCGTGTTCATTACATTTCTCTTACGTTTCTCTTACTTCGTAAGTACGATTTCTGAAAACGTACGCTTCACTTACAATTCACGTACGATTATCTCACTCACTGTGTGCGACACAAGTACAGATCGTACGTGCTTCTTACTTCTTCCTACTTTCAAAAAGGCGTACAGACCACTTGCAGGCCACACGTTTAGAGTACGACACACCCACTCATAAAGTGCTTACTACTTACGCCCGCTGCGATTTAATTTTCATCCTGCGACAACGCTGCGCCTGACAAGAACTTCGAGGACGCACGACCTCAAGCACGCACGAGGCGTTGTAAGAGAACCTTTAAGTGGCATTTAATCTGAAACCAATATACTGTTTTAAAACATTCGACGACATCATTTATCACAAAAATATCCTTATCTGCGACTTGAGAACAAATCACGGGACAACGATCTCCAACATGTGTGAGACCAAAGGTAAAGTGACGTCATTAAAATAAAAAACAACGACTCCATAATGTTTTGGTCAAATATTAAATCAAATATTAAACTTGGGAGCACTTTATGTATTTTATTTGTATATCTAGTAGGTCTGTGTGATAAATCGAATCTGTCAATCGTTATTTGATACAATTTTTTTGAAACTCGTCAGAAAAAAAGGGTTTTAAGCGAGCCAGACTCGTTACAGAAAACATTTTATCACATAAATATACCTATCTGTGACTTGAAAACAAATCACGGAAAAACGATCTCCAACAAAGGTAACATGACGTCATTAAATTGAAAAGCGACGTCATAATGTTTTGGTCAAATATCAAAACAAATACTGAACTTGGGAGCATTTTATGTTTTTTTTTTTACTATTTTATTTGTAGTATGTGATAAATAGAATCTGTCACTCGTTGTTATTTGATACAAAATTTTCTGAAACTCGTCAGAAAAAGGTTATTAAGCTCGCCAGAGGCTCGCTTAATAACATTTTTCAAGACTCGTTACAGAAAATTTTGTATCAAATAACAACTCATGACAGATCCTATATTTCCTCTATGCATGTCACATATAGCCCTAGTCATTCAGTCTTTCCGATATTATGACAGGATTCGAACGCCGGGGTTCTTAATTACCAATTCAGAATGCTAACCTCTGGACCACGGCGGTACATCAGATTCCCCTTTCAAAATTAAGTAAATATTAAATCTCATCGTCAAATGCAAGCAAAATCATTTATTTATTTTTTGTGCGTGTGTTTTTAGCTTTGCTTTTCATTTTGCTGTTTTGTTTTAAATTGTTCTCTTTTTTCTCTCTCTCTCTCTCTTTTCTTTTAATTTGGTTTTCATGAAGGTGGAAGCGAGGGGATTTTATACAAAGCTGTCTTCATGGTTTCCTACTGTTTTATAATAGACGACTTTTACTAACAACAACCAAAGCGTGAGAAAATATTAGAAAAGTGTCGCATACATATAGCAAAAAAACAAATTTAACACCCGCATTACGAACCGAGAATAAAACAGAAGTGTCCACTGTATACAACTGTACAAGAGGAGAACGTCAAAAACAGCAGGAATAGATAAAGCAGTACACTACACGAAAAAGAAAGTTGCAAAAGGAACTGAGCAAAGCAGCAAAATAACTGTTACATAGTTGTTATGCCCTGCTGTTTCTACAGATTGCTGTAATCCGGATATTTTGAAAAGAAGGATTTTATGGTGAAAATCAGACTTATATTTCATCAGGTCAAGACAAGTCAAGTCAAAAAGTTTATTGGCATAAACAAGTAATTTGTTTTTCACCAAGTAGCAAACATTTTGGCGATTTGTTTAACAAAGTCCACTAAAAAGTATAAAATATCAAAAGTTTATATACAAACATGGCAAGTGAATAGTAAAACATGTATACAGAACAGTCAACGCTGTTCAAAAATTTAATTGTTTTATCACACATACCCTGAAAATTTATACACAAATACTTAAAATTGTTAGTATACACGTACTGAAGATTCGTATTCTTTACTGTCAATATAACAAAAAAATCACACATTACAAAAAAGTACACATGTTCTGTATTAATTACTATTATTTCTAATTTTCATCGCTAGGTAAATAAATTTTGCCATTTTAACAATTACAGATTTCTTTGAGGAAGACATTAATTGACTAAATTTTCTGATATTAGGCCACGTGTAATAGTATTTACTTATCAAACTAATTCTTAAATTTCTATAAAATGGACATATTAGCAAAAAGTGGTATTCAGTTTCTACTTGATTCATGTTACATTTAGTACACAGTCTGTCAGCTTTATCAATATTTCTACGTCGTCCCGTTTCTATTTCCAGATTATGAGACGACCAACCAAAACGTGATACTTCTTTTC
>Ga0102948_1001156_pt1 | contig 10526 bp, 3 predicted proteins | sample SalPonA_A_H2O_MG_FD_78211 | JGI IMG/M metagenome (GOLD analysis project Ga0102948, IMG submission 78211) | Water microbial communities from South San Francisco under conditions of wetland restoration - Salt Pond MetaG R2A_A_H2O_MG | ecosystem: Environmental > Aquatic > Non-marine Saline and... | reverse complement strand
TTTTCATCAGGGCTGCAACTATGTATCGCCGCTAACGCCTTCTGCGCGAGACCTTGCTGAATAGCAGTAGCAACCTCAGCAACTTGTCCTTTGAATCGTTGTGAAGCTTGCAACGTATGTACCCACGTTTTGGCATTTTCATCCACGGGTAACAAGGGCAAGTGCGGACAAAGCGTGGCAATATGTTGACGCAGAAAAGTGGGTATGGCCCCTAACATTTTCTCGCTGGGGCCCTCTGGGCTATGTACGCTTTCAACCAACTGTTCCAATACATTACCCAGTTCGACCGCAGGAAGTTGATCGGCATCACCAATAAAGTACAACGCTGCATGCGCAGGCAATGCACGCATAATGCGCGTCATAAGGGCAAGGTCGACCATACTGGCCTCATCAACAATAAGTACATCTAACGCTAGAGGATTATGTGCGTTATACCTTGTGGCGATGGTATGCTCTCGTAAGCCAAGTAGTCGATGAAGCGTTACAGCCTGTGTGGGAACACGGTTTAACAGCGTGTCGTTTACTGCCCCTTTAAGGCCTTCGATACTCGCCACGATCGACTCTGTCATTCGCTGTTGCGCTTTCCCTGTAGGCGCGGCCAATACGATGTTTACACTTTCATCACTGGCTAAAAGCGCAAGTAACAAACGCAATACGGTATAGGTTTTTCCCGTCCCCGGACCACCGTTTATAACACTAAAATTCTGAACAAGGCTTTTGGCGACGGCGATTTGTTGCCAATCTTGGTGTGGGCTTGCCTCTGTGGGAAACATAGCAGGCCATAACGCTTTAACATTGACAGAAGCCATGTCGCTTAATGGAGTAAAGCGAGTACGTTTATGAATTTGCTGCGCGACCTCTTGCTCAAACTGAAAATACCGACGACTGTATAGCCTTCCGGTATGGTACACAAAAAGTGGGCTAACATTGGCAGCTTCAAGTGCGTTTTTTATTGTGCCAATAACCACAGTAAGCGTTGGAAACGTATAGCCTTTCTTCACTACCACATTGCCGGTTGGGTTTTCATCACCCATGCGAGTGGCTTTCTCTTGTTCACCGTTGTTAACTTCATCACCGCTTGTTGGCTCATCAAAAACCGTCTTCCCCGCAATAGCCTTAACGGGTAAGCAGCTGTGCCCGTTTCGCTGCATAAAAGAAAGTGTCACCAGTAAATGTAACCAAACGCTATTTTGCTCTTCGCTCAACTCGGGCAGCGGTGTAAATTCAGCAGCAACAAATTTATCTATTGCTTCAATGCCCGCCAATTGTTCAAAACTGGAACTGAAGTTGGTTTTACGTTCGCTCATTCGTGGGTGCCTTGGGTATCATCAAAGGAAAACTGCTGCTGGCCACCGTTTTTACTTTCACTGTTTGTAACGCCGTTTTCACCGCTTTCAAACACCTTATCGAGCTGACTCAGCATATGCGCAGATATTGAGGTAAAAAATACCCCCTCACCCTGTTGGTTTTCTGGCTGCATGCCACGTAAATACATATAGTAAACGCCACCAAAATGCGTATTAGGATGGTAATTGGGGATCGCATTTCTCAAATAGCGGTGTAGCGCTAAACAATAAATAAGATACTGAAGGTCGTACATGTGCTCCTGATTATTTTCAAATAACGCAGCGAGTTGATAACTTGCAATCTCATTCCCTAGCCATGTCGACTTGTAATCAGCAACGTAGTATTTGCCATTACATTCAAATATTAAATCGATAAACCCATGCATCATACCGGCTAAGTTGGGTGTCATAAGGCTTGGAACCGTTAATGCAGGCGCACCCAAATGGGTCGCGACATGCGCCCTATGCTCAGCTAATACTCGACTCAATGAGGCCCATTTGCTGTTGTTCATCGGAAAATAAAATTCCGCTTCTCGTAATGTTTGTGTAAAACCTAAGTCACTTAGCGCTATATCGGCATGAGGAAATAGAGGCGTATGCAATACTTCATCTAACCACTCATAAAGCGGCGTTACATTTTTTGTGTCCAACCCAAAGCGATTGACTAACTCAGTGCCGTTTTCATCCCACATAGGCGCACTAAAATCGTTAACCTCAAGTAAATCATGAAGCAAGTTACCTGCACTAGCGCCTTTGGTTAATGTAAATCTAATTTTATCTGGCGACTCCAGAGGACTTACTTGGGCTTTCTTGTCGCTTTTTCCTGAATAATAAGGGTCTACCCTGTTTTTAGACGTGTCTATTTCTTCATCCCTTACCGTTTGTAAGACGGGTATTGTCTGCATATTTTGGGAAGGGATAGCAACATTACCGTAAGCGGTCAAACGGCTAATGGCAGAGAACGATAACAGTCGCCAGTCTTCTCTGTCGGTACCGGTAAATACTAAAGTAGATAATTCAGTGGCATGGGAGCCTTGTACAACGCCGGTATAGATTTCCTCAATATCGTCCGCCCTGATATGACAGGTAAACGCATCTCGCTCATTATTAATAGTAGAAAGCGCCGTCATCCAATCAGTTGTTTCTTGTTCATTGCAGGTTGGCGAGCCTACCCCCAACGCTCTGGCTAACGGGCTTTTTTCGTTACCATCAAGAGGAATAATACCCATATAGCAACGGTGCGCAGCACGGGTAACGGCTACGTAGGCGAGGCGCATATCTTCTGCCTGGCCTTCAGCACGCACCCTCTCTATCGCCTGCTTTGTTTGGCCTAGCTGCAGCTGTAATGCTTGTTTATCTTCATCATAGAAGGTGAATATCTGCGCCATCGACTTACCGTTTTTCGCAGGGTCTTTATAGCCCGTTGCGTAAGGAATAAATACAATGGGGTACTCTAATCCTTTCGAACCGTGCTGAGTGATCAACCGAATAAGTTGGCTGTCGCTTTCGAGGCGCAGCGTCATTTCCTCGTCAGCATCAGGTTGGTGTATTTGTTTGTGCAGCCAGTCCAATAATTGCTCGGGGCGCTGATGAGTTGTGCTTGCCTTTTCCAGAACCTCAGCCAAATGTTGATAATTCGTCAACGCGCGCTCTACATCATTACCATAAGGCTGGTAACTGGTTTGCATTAAGTGCAATAACACGCTCATACACCCTTTTTGTAACCACATATCACGCAAGGATAATACGTTTTCGTACGCGCCATCCCATAATGCATCATCCTCATGATACAACAGGTCGATGAGAGTTTGTGGGCTATACCCCCATAATGGCGAGGCTAGACTAGACGCTAATTTGCTGCTATCGCTCGCATGCCAAATGCCATTTAACAGCCGCAAAACATCTTTAGCCTCTGGCGTAATAAACAAATTGCTCCTGTCACTTAAATAAACACAAGCCAAGCCTTTCTGTTGAAGCACATATTTGATCACATTGGCTTCGGTTCGATCTTTTACCAAAATAGCGATATCAGCTGGTTTTACTGCCGTCGACCTTTTATCTGCATCGCAACCTTCAACAAACGTAGCCTCATTTAATAAGCGATAAATCTCTTGCGCTATCCACTGTGCGATACCCCGTCGCATCGTGTTTGTATCTTGTTTCTCTTCAAGGCCCATACTTATAAAATTCATCGCATTACGATGATGATGAGGGTCATGCAATGGCGCTTTTGCTGCTGCAGCATGTGAAGAAAATTCGACTGGATTGTATTGGATGTTAAACCCAAATACGTCGGTAGAACGCCCACTTGCAAGGGGAGCACCATAAAATAGTCGATTGTACGCCGCTACCATTCCTTCAACGGAACGCCAGTTAGTGTTCATAACCCAACGGTAATCAGCGTGCTGCCCCGCTTTTAAATACGTAAATATGTCACCACCACGAAAGCGGTATATCGCCTGTTTAGGATCACCAATCATCAGCAATGCGTTACTTGTTTTTTGTGCATCACCCTCTTTACCATCGCTTGATATCTGGCGCTGGACGTCAGTGTTATCGCATGTAGCGTCGCTAAGTTTGGCATAAACCGCATCTAAAATTGCGTACTGTTTTGCATCAGTATCTTGAAATTCGTCAATAAGGGCGACAGGAAACTTTTTCCGTAGTTCAGATACAAGCGTATTATTTGGTTTCACCACCTCATCGGCAAGCATGTGTATCAAGTCGTCGAAATCTATTACACCAAGCTGTTTTTTCTGTTTGGCGACACGCTGTTTAATAAAAGAGATGGCTTGGTTCACTAACGTAAACACGGGTATTTGCGCGAGTGCGTCTTGCTTTTCCACGACAGCGGTTTCCACCGCTTTTACAAAATCTTTAATCGGGCTAAGTAGTTCTTTTACCCCAGTCTTATTGCGCGCGTAACGCCTGCCATCTAAAAACGCTGTTGCTGCCGGCGGCGCCGAAGTGTACTGCGCGGCGCCTAACCACTCTTTAAGTGCATCTAATTCAGCGGGTCGCGTTTGCTTATGGGCAGCCTTTTTCATGAGCTCTTTATCAATAAGGTCTGTACTTTCTTCAATACGTGATAAAAAATACTCAAACTGACTGTATGCGGTGTCAGGGTTATTGTTCATTGCCTCAGTAAACGATGCCTCAATGGAATCTTTATCAAGCAAAAGTGGTGTTAACGGGCTTTTAATACTGCCAAGAAATGTGGTTAATAAACGCGCTGGAACATGCCAGCCTGACTGTGCTAATAGTAGAAAATCGTCGTCATTCTGACTTACCTTTCTTATCCAATCTTCTGCAGCTTGAAGGTATAATTCGCTCGTATCTTTACTTAAGTTTAGCGACATTGCAAAGCCGCTATTAAATGCCAACTGCCCGATAACGTGCTGGCAAAAACCATGAATAGTAAACACTGAGGCTTCGTCGAGTTCTAGTTGTGCAGCCTTTAGTCTTGCCAAACTATCATCTACATCACAGTGGGCAAGAAGGTGTGCATAGACGGGGTCGATATTTCGCGGTGCTTGTCCATCATTATCTTTCGTTTGCTGCCATATTGCTGACGCCTCGCGAAGCGTTTTTGCTATTCGTCCTTTAATTTCTTCGGTGGCGGCTTTGGTAAACGTCATGACCAAAATCTCTTTCACCGTAAGTCGCTTCTCCAGTAAGAATCGCAAATACAAGCGCGTTATGTTGAACGTTTTGCCTGTTCCAGCACTCGCTTCAATGAGGTGTCTGCCATGCAGTGGCATGTCTGGTACATTCAAGGGAGTAGCGCGGACGATGTTGCTTGTTGTCGATAACGTTGAACCATCGTCATTGCTACCAGAAATGCCAGTACGCTTTGGTGCGGTATCTTGACTCATAACGTTTCCTCATCGGCTGCGTTTATCACCATAGCAAACAAAATAAAGCCCTGTGTATAGGGTAAGTCAGTCCACGCAATGCCTTGCGGGAATAGCCACTTAATATAAGGGTTATTGGCTATGTCAGAAGTAAAGGGCCCCGAGGATTGAAGCCAATTTTTAAGAAAACGTTCGGCATCGAAATCATCAAATAGCGAGGTGACATTATTAATGAGAGAGGTCGAATTCTCTGAGACGTCATTACGCGCTCCCCCATTGTTAGTAACCGTTTCCGATTGCGCTAATAACGCCTCGACAATCTCAGCGAAGCGTTCGGGTTTTATTTCTTTAACCAGTGTGGCGCTATGAGAATTGCGTTTACCTGGCACGAGGTCGTTGAATGCGCTTCGGTACAGCGGTGTCGGTGTCGTGTAAATAGCGATATATAAACGTTCAATAAAGAGCAATATTTGTTGTGCAACCTCTCTCTCAAATGCCTTGAAACAGCGTTTAATCAAGGTGGTCTCACCTTTTTCCCAATCGCAATAGAATACGTCTAATGGATAACCACTATATGACGTGCTCGTTTCGCTGCTACAAAAGACAAGTTGAGAGATAAAATAGTGCAGTGCTCGAGTGTCATTTATTTTACCTGCACATAGCAACATCAAACTGTCTGCGCCTTCAAAAGCACTGGCCGTGAATGTGATATGTTGCCCCGTAAAACTTGCGCTCTTAGCCTCTACGTCGTGAGGGCCCATTGCCTGTGTCAATGCCACCGCTCCGTCTCTCCACATTTCGAGTTCTTCTTGCGCGACCGGGTTAGCTGGGATATCGCCGCGCATTGCCGCAAATGCAATCACTTGTTCACTGTAGTTGTCGTTAGCGTCGCTTTGCGTATTGCCATGGGGGGAGGCAAAAATTGCATCGAGTACTTGATAACGCACTAACGCATTAGTCTCAAAGGGTTCACTGTTTTCAAGCAAAGTGAACGATTGTTGCAGATTCACGCCTAAACGCTGAATTGAAAAATAGGCGAGCGGGTCTTTAAACGCCCTCGCAACTTGCATGCCCGACAACCGCTCATGCTGATCATCATCAAGCGACAGCAAGGACGATGCAGTCGCGTGACTCGCTGTACACAACCGGTCGGTATTATCATCATCAACGTTATCATTACCCTGCTCGTGCGTTGTTTGCCTAAGTGCATCTGCAAGCCTTAGCCACCCAGTTTCATAACTTGGTAACACTCCTGTAAATGCACTTTCGCTAAACGGGTGCAACGGTGCATGCTTTACATAACGTGAAACGTTAACCATGTAGCCTTCTTGCAACATGTCAAGAAACTCAGCTAACACGAGACTAGGCTGACGCTCACTGTTGTTTTTAACGTCGTTACCTTGATAACTGAGGTACAGGCCATCTCGGCACGAGATAATCGCTTCTAAAAATAGATATCGGTCCTCTAGTCGTCTTGAGCGGTCGCCGATACGCCGCGCTGGGCCTGCCATTAAATCTAACCCGAGTGGTGTGGATTTACGTGGAAATTCACTGTCATTTAGGCCCAAGATACACACTTTTTTAAAGGGAATACTGCGCATAGGCAGCATAGAGCATACGGTTACCTGCCCGGTCATAAAGTGGTTGCCCGCATCGGGCGATGAAAAGCGATTAAGGAGTAAATCTCTTACCTGTCTTAGACTTAGCGTGTGTTCATAACCGGCCTCTTCGCAACGGGCAGCTAAATCAGCGGCTACTTTCGCAATCAGGTCCCAACTCTGTTCTTGCTCACTTATCGGCATAAAGCACGCATCGCGCAGTTCAATTAAGTCTCTTGCCCACATCTCTGGCGTGCGAGGTGTCGTTAAGTCATTCGCAAATTGCCCTAGTAAGTCGATTACCTGCACCAACTTTCCAAGCGTAAGTACACTTTGTCCTTCAACGTCCGGAATTGTTAGCACATCACTAACGACCACTTCTGTGTCGGGCGCCAGCATGCCCATGAGCATGCGGCGTATGCCCCACCACCAACTGTAGGTGTCTTGCTCGGTTACACCTTCCGACACTGCCGATTTATGCTCGCTGTTTAATCCCCAATGGATATGTGCCTGCTTAAGCCACACCGCCATCTGATCAATATCATCTTGTGAAACCGAAAAGCGTTTCTGTACGGCATCAAGCTGCAAATAATCCATGATATCTGACACGCCAAAGCGGCTATCAGGAAGCTGTAACAACGCCATGTATGCCGCAATCAGAGGCTCTGCATCCATGGGGCTTCTATCGGCAATAGAGCAAGGTAGGCGTGTGAGCCCGCTGCCATGAAGCGCCTTAGTGCCCACACGGTGAAAAACCGCATCAACAAAAGGGGCATAATTTTCAATTGCTGGGCACATTACTACAATGTCTGATGGCGTTCGGGTTTTATCTTTTGATAACCAATGCAATAAATGGTCGTGTAAAACCTGTACTTCCCGTAGCGCTGAATGCGCACACATTATCGTAATGCTATCGTCTTCATGTCTTACGTCGGCGTCAGCAAGTGGCGATGCTGGCGCGGCATGCAATATATCATCATGAATACGCGCCAACAGTGAAGGGCTATCCTGTCCATTCACGGCCTCATTCATAGAGGGGGCATCGAAGGCACTTATTTCAAACGTATCTAAGTCAGTTAATAAATTAAATAACTCTCTTCCTTGCTTCCCTAAATTGCCTAACAGCGGGTTACTTTGCTCGTGCTCCATCCATTTTTCGAGCCCCTCCATTCGCAATTGCTTTGCCAATTCACTGTCGCTTTTAGCATCTCCCCAATAATTCACGCTGGGGTTTAGATGAAAAATATGAATATCGATGTGCTCTGCTAGCGCATCGAAAAATGCAATTAACTGAGGGGCCATCGTATTAATTGCAAATACGATAATTCGATTGGGTAAATTCGCTGGAATATGACCGTCTTGCAGCGCCTCGAGTGCCATATGATGTAGTCGAGCTGGATGAAGTGGTTGTGATGCTGCCAGTACACGCCATATTTCGCTTTGCCACGCTTCCATATCATCGAAAACGACCCGTTCATTGCGCTCCCAAGCAAATAGCCAGTCAGGACGATATAGCAAGTATTGTTCGTAAACATCCGCCAGCGCCGTTGCGAGTTGCAGGCGCTGCACGCCTTGTTCCTGTTCCGTGCCCGCACTTTCCCAATACTGTTTTACATGAATAAAAGCCTCTTTTTCCATTAACGCTTCATCTTGTAAAATATTATCGATGCGCCATGTAAGCACCTCTCGCCGATAAGGCGACTGTTTTGGTACGGTGTCACTGCCCAATACCGTGCGCGCCGTATTCCACATAAACCGCACTGGTAATGGAAAGTCGATGTTCATCGACACCCCTTGCTCATTTGCAAGTTGCATACTAACCCAATGTTGCATTCCTGGGCTTTCAACCAAAATAGTTTCGGGTGTAAACACTGCCGTAGGCTGCTGTTTAACCAAGGTCGTTAACAGAAAACTGAGATGTTCTAACTTGTTCGAGGGATAAAGCGCTAACAATCGTAAAGTCCTTTATATAGCGAGCAGAATGAGGTTACTCGTAAGATGCAACCGTCTCTCGTTTGTAGGGATTTAGTGTATCGCAATATGACGCAGTGTTAAGTCGTATTTGTAATAAAATGGCGATGACCCCATGTTCGAATGCGCTGGGTAGAAAATGAAATCGCTGGGATGATAGGAAAAAAACCCATACAGACATCAGGACACGAATAATCTGTATGGGTAAGGTTTACGAGCCACACCGTAACAATATAAAAAGCGTTGCCTGACGGTTTTTATATTCGCGCTACGGCATCACACAGTTAACGTTGTATATACAGCATATTAAATGCCAGATTTTAACGCAGTAGGCTCCTATTAATTTTCATTAAAATCAACGCCTTAAAAATACTTATATTTTTATAAACAAAATATTTAGTTTGATAATGGTGCATCTGCACCATGACGCTGCAACAGAAAAAGAAATGAAAGGTTCACTGCACACCTTCAGTAACGTACAATTTTACACTAACAATTACATTTACCATTGTCGTGCTTTTGAAAGGTTTACTATGCTCACACAACAACAACTCGCTACCATGCTCTCTCTCCAAGATAAAATGAATACCAAAGTTAATCCAGCGTGGTTAACTGCCGGGTATGGATACCTGCGCGCCGCGATGGTCGAGTCAGTTGAAGCCATTGAGCATCACGGTTGGAAATGGTGGAAAGCGCAAGAAAAAGACCTTCCTCAACTTCAAATGGAACTGGTCGACATTTGGCATTTTGCGCTCTCTGCTTGCATTATCGATTTTAAAGGTGATATCACGGCAACCGCGTCAAAAATTGCCGCTGAGTTGGCTAGTGGAGAACAATCTGTGACCTTCGACAGCGTCACCTATGCGTTCGCTCATCAATCTTTGTTGAATAACCTTGAATTGATGACAGGGCTTTGCGCAGCAAAACGTTTCAGCGTGCCATTATTTATGAAAATTGTAGAGCAGTGTGAAATGTCGGCGGATGAACTTTACCGTCAGTATGTCGGCAAAAACGTACTCAACTTCTTTCGACAAGATAATGGCTATAAAACGGGAACATACATAAAAGTATGGAACGGCAAGGAAGACAATGAGCACCTTGTAGAGGTAATGGATGCCTTAGATTTAAACGACGTGAGCTTTAGTGACTATGTGTATGAAGGGCTAAACACACGCTACCCGTCAGCATAAGAAATACTGTCAAAGTAGTTAAAAAAAACCAGACATATGTCTGGTTTTTTTATTCATTATGCAAAGTAATTAGGCATCAACCCACACTACTTTATCATTATAGTTACCCTGAATAACGTCGATAAATCGTTCTTCCAAAATATGACGCTTCACTTTAAGCGTGGGGGTGAGCAAGTCATTCTCGATGCTCCACTCATTCTTCATGACGACAACGCGATCCATGACTTGGTGACTTTCTAAGTTTGCGTTAATTGCTTCAAAGGTACGCTTTAAGCTAGCTTCAACCGCTGCTTTATCTTTTTTCTGCGCATCTTCACTTAGCACCAACAGAGCAACAGGCTGGGGTAAGTTGTTACCCGTCACACACACCTGTTCAACAATAGGGTTTTCCATGAACTTCGCTTCGATGGGCGCTGGCGCGACATATTTCCCTTTAGCTGTCTTGAAAATATCTTTGAGGCGACCGGTAATCTTGACGTATCCGTCACCGTCAATTACCCCCTTATCGCCGGTTTTAAGATAGCCATCTTCGGTAAATACTTCAGCCGTTTTTTCAGGCTCTAGGTA
>Ga0102948_1001155_pt1 | contig 10528 bp, 10 predicted proteins | sample SalPonA_A_H2O_MG_FD_78211 | JGI IMG/M metagenome (GOLD analysis project Ga0102948, IMG submission 78211) | Water microbial communities from South San Francisco under conditions of wetland restoration - Salt Pond MetaG R2A_A_H2O_MG | ecosystem: Environmental > Aquatic > Non-marine Saline and... | reverse complement strand
TCAGATCAACTTTTACGCCCAAACCACTAAAAATGGAGGCATATTCGCTACCGATAACACCCGCACCATAGATGACAAGTGTGCGCGGCGTATGACTCAGTTGCAGGATGGTATCTGAGTTGTAGATACGACCTTGTTTAAAGTCGATATCGCTAGGAATCCAAGGGCTCGAACCTGTGGCGATGACAATATTTTTAGCTTTGAGTGTATCGACCGCACCCTTACTTGATGTGACGCTCAGTTCGCCCTTAGAGACCAACTCCGCACGACCAAAAAAGACATCAACGCGGTTACGCGCATAGAAGTTTGTCCGCAGCATCACTTGGTTAGCCATCACCTTCGCAGCGCGACTCAAAACACGCGGAAAGGAGAACCAACGGGGCTCACCAATATCTCGAAACATCGAGTTAGTATTGAACTCGATGATCTGCTTGACCGAATGACGCAGGGCCTTAGAGGGAATTGTGCCTTTGTGAGTACAGTTACCGCCAACCTGAGACTGCTCTTCGATCACAGCGACTCGGCGGCCACGTTTGGCCGAGTTCATCGCCGCGCCCTCACCTGCAGGCCCAGACCCGATAACTACAACATCATACTCATACACTGCCATCTATTTCCCCTTCTGTAACGGCAATGGGCGCCACGGCGCCCGATAGAACTCTTCAATCAATCGCTGGCTATTGCGGTGTCACTTGATCTCGTAGGCCAGATCTGGAGCGCCTGCCTTGCCTTTTCCTTTAACGGCAGGCTCATCGCCTTCGCAATCTTCTGGGCGTCCGCCACAGATATCACAGACGGTATCCATCCCAAGTGCACTCATACCACCGCATGAACCCTTGATCGGCTTTCGTCCCAGAATTACGCCTACAGACATAGCGACTACGATCAATAGAAGACCTGTGAAGGTCAGTACCATCACTTCCATGATTTACTCCTGTACAAAGGCCTCAAACTCCGGAGTCGCTTTCGCGATAAACCCCTCAGAGTTTGCATCTTTAACTAGAAAGAAGGCGGCTATTCCCCTCTCTTCTGCATATTCAAAACCCGCTTCATCTCCCAACACCATCAGAGTCGTTGCCAACGCATCCGCCTCCGCACAGGTAGGACGTAGCACCGTCACAGAGGCCAATCGATGAGTGATTGGACGTGCGGTCGACGGATCAATTGTATGACTGAAGCGTACGCCCGCCTCTTCAAAGTAGTTACGGTAGTCACCGGAAGTCGCGATACCGGTATCTTTAACGTTGATGACGCGTCCGATTGAGCGAGCCATCGTATCTGGCGACTCGATTGCAATGCGCCAGTGCTCACCTTCAGGCTTCACCCCGCGCGCACGCAGCTCACCACCGATCTCAACCAAGTAGTTCTTAATCCCGGCTTGTTCGAGCAGTTCAGCCAGCTGATCAACGCCGTAGCCTTTGGCGATAGCTGACAGATCGAGATACTGATCGCCAGATTTCTTTAACCGAGTAGGTGCTTCTAGCACGCTGATGTTGGAGTAACCAATACGTGGGCGCAGCGCTTCGATCTCAGCCTCAGTGGGTGCTTTTTCAACGCGCCCTTGCGGCCCGAACCCCCAGAGATTCACCAGTGGTCCAACCGTGACATCAAAGGCACCCCGAGACTCCTGGCTGATACGCAGGGCTTCACGCGTCACGAACGCCAGCGCTTCAGAGACCTCCATCTCACTACCGGCGGGCAGCGCGTTGAAGGTTGAGAGTTCAGAGGTTGGATCGTAGGTGGACATCTGCTTGTTGACCGTAGCCAGTAGCTGATCGGCACGGACCTTCAGGCCCTGTACTCGAGCCGAATTTTTGTCGACCCATTTAACTGAGTAGGTAGTCCCCATGGTTTGGCCTTCAAAGCCAACCACAGTCTCTTGATAAGCGAAGTCGCAACCAGTTAGAACGAAAACGGCCAGTAGCATTGCTACCGGCCATCTAACTAGGCGTTTAAAGCCTGCAAACATGCTTAACCACCGAAGTCGTCTAGCAGGATGTTTTCACGCTCAACACCCAATTCCAGCAACATATTGATGACAGCTGCGTTCATCATTGGCGGCCCACACATGTAGTACTCACAGTCCTCAGGCGCCTCGTGGTTTTTGAGGTAGTTCTCGTAGAGAACGTTGTGAATAAAGCCGGTGTAGCCATCCCAGTTGTCTTCTGGCAGAGGATCTGAGAGTGCCAAATGCCACTCAAAATTCTCATTTTCAGCCGCCAATTGATCGTACTCTTCACCGTAGAATGCTTCACGCATTGAGCGCGCGCCGTACCAGAAGCTGATCTTGCGCTTCGTGTTCAAACGCTTGAGCTGATCAAAGATGTGCGACTGTATTGGTGCCATACCTGCGCCACCACCGAGAAAGACCATCTCGGCATCTGTCTCCTTCGCGAAGAACTCACCGAACGGCCCATATACCGCGATCTTGTCGCCTGGCTTCAAGCTGAATACGTATGAGGACATCTGGCCCGCAGGCAGATCATCACGACCTGGAGGCGGTGTAGCGATACGGATATTGAACTTTACGACACCACGCTCTTCCGGGTAGTTCGCCATCGAGTAGGCACGAATAACAGGCTCAGTTACCTTAGAGCTGTAGCGCCAAATGTTGAACTTATCCCAATCAGGGTGGTACTCCTCTTCAATGTCGAAGTCTTTGTAATGCACTTCGTGCGGAGGACACTCGAGCTGCACGTAACCGCCAGCACGGAAGTCAACGTTTTCGCCTTCGGGTAGTCGCAGCGTCAGCTCTTTGATGAAGGTAGCAACGTTCGGGTTTGATTCAACCGTACACTCCCACTTCTTCACACCAAAGACATCATCTTCAACCTGAATCTTCATGTCCTGTTTAACAGGAACCTGACAACTTAGACGCCAGCCCTCTTTCGCTTCACGCATGGTGAAGTGCGACTCCTCCGTCGGCAGCATAGAACCACCGCCTTCGTGCACTTCACACTTACACTGTGCACAGGTACCGCCGCCGCCACAGGCTGACGCCAGGAATACACCCTTGTCTGCCAGTGTCTGCAGCAACTTTCCACCTGCTGGGACGGTGATTGTCTTCTCCGGGTCACCATTAATTTCAATGGTCACATCGCCGGAGCTGACCATCTTAGCGCGGGCAGCGAGGATAATGGCAACAAGGGCCAGTACCACCACTGTAAACATCACCACGCCGAGGATGATTACTTCTGCATTCATAGCTTAATCCTTCCTAATTTGACCTGGTTGCTTAGAGCTGTACGCCAGAGAAAGACATGAAACCGAGCGCCATAAGACCAACGGTGATAAAGGTAATACCCAAACCACGAAGACCTTCAGGAACATCGCTGTACTTCAGCTTCTCACGGATACCTGCCAGCGCAGTAATTGCTAACGCCCAGCCGATACCAGCACCTGCTCCGTAAACAACGGATTCGCTAAAGGTGTAGTCACGCTCAACCATGAACAGCGCCGCACCCATGATGGCACAGTTAACTGTTATCAACGGCAGAAACACACCCAATGCGTTGTAGAGCGAGGGTACGAACTTATCGAGGAACATCTCAAGAATCTGTACGATCGCAGCGATAACTCCGATGTATGAGATGTAACCGAGGAAGCTCAAATCGACTTCTGGGTAACCCGCCCAAGCGAGTGCGCCTTCACGCAGCAAGTGGTTATAGATCAGGTTGTTGACCGGAGTAGTGACAACTAGCACCACGACAACAGCGATACCTAGACCCAACGCAGTCTGTACCTTCTTCGAGATCGCCAGGAACGTACACATCCCCAAGAAGAACGCCAGCGCCATGTTTTCAACAAATATAGCCTTAACAGCTAGGCTGATGAGCTGTTCCATTAGTGCGCCGCTCCTTTAGTGTTCGGGGCCATTTCGTACTCAGGCTTCTCGACCTGCTCTGGTTTCCAGGTGCGGATGATCCAGATAAAGATGCCGATCAGGAAGAAGGCACTTGGCGGTAGCAACAACATACCATTACTCTGGTACCAACCACCGTTGGTGACCAACGGCAGAATCTCAAAACCAAACAGTGATCCGGCACCGAATAGCTCACGGAAGAATCCGACAAACAGTAGGACCACGCCATAACCTATACCGTTACCAATACCGTCCATAAAGCTCGCCAGTGGCGGGTTCTTCATGGCGAAGGCTTCTGCACGTCCCATAACGATACAGTTGGTGATAATCAGACCGACGAAGACAGACAGCTGCTTGGAGATGTCATAGGCGTAGGCTTTGAGGAACTGGTCCACAACGATTACCAGCGACGCAATGATTGTCATCTGTACGATGATTCGGATGTTGCCGGGTATATGGTTACGGATCACTGAGATAAACAGGTTCGAGAACGCTGTTACTACAGTCACCGCAAGGGCCATAACCATTGCAGTAGCTAGGTTTGATGTTACAGCCAAAGCTGAACATACACCCAGGATCTGCAGTGCGATCGGGTTATTCGCAACGATAGGGTTCGTTACGATCTCTTGAGTCTTAGCCATACTTAGGCACCTCCTGCACGTAGGTTAGCCAGGAACGGTGCATAGCCGTTCTCGCCCATCCAGAACTGCACCAAGTTAGTGACACCGTTAGAGGTCAACGTCGCACCTGAGAGTCCATCAATCTTGTATTCAGCATTCGGTGTAGAGGAGTCAACTTTACCTTTGATCAAGCCGAGCGCAGGCTTCATCTGATCGTCAGCGTAGACCTTCTTACCCGGCCAAACTGCTTTCCAAAGCGGGTTGTCGACTTCACCACCGAGTCCCGGAGTCTCCGCATGAGAGTAGAAACCCAGACCCACAACTGTGTTTAGGTCGCCCTCCAAGGCCAAGAAACCGTAGAGCGTAGACCACAAGCCATAACCATGGACAGGAAGAATCACCTTGTCCATGCTGCCGTTTTCACCCTCTACGATGTAGACCGGCATGTATTTCGGCTGGCGTTTGATCGAAGCGATATCCTCTGCACGATCCAACACAACTGAGAGCGCAGGATCCTTAGACGCCTTCTGAATATCGAAGGTGTTGCCGTCAACCGCATCAGTAAACTTGCCAGACTCCATATCGACCATACGAGTGGTGATCGCTTTGAACTGCTCATCCACCGAAACGCCCTGCTGGTAGAGTCCAGCCGCCATTAAGATGTTCGATTTACGGTCGTTATCTTTGTTGGCAACCTGTTTTGGTTTAAGTATTACTGCCGCAGCAGCCACTACCACCGAACAGATTACACACAGCAAAACTGTGACTGTAATTGTCTTGCTGATTGAATCGTTACTAGCCGACATTACGTGCGAGCCTCCGTTTGATGTTTGCCTGAACAACAAAGTTGTCGATCAGCGGAGCGAAGAGGTTTGCGAACAGAATTGCCAGCATCATTCCCTCAGGGAACGCCGGATTTACAACACGAATCAACACTACCATTACGCCGATCAGTGCACCGAACACCCACTTACCGGTGTTGGTCATTGAGCCCGATACAGGATCGGTCGCCATAAAGAACATACCAAAAGCGAAGCCGCCTACGACTAGATGCCAGTAGAAGGGCATAGCAAACATTGGGTTAGTCTCAGAGCCGATCAAATTGAACAGCGTCGACATTGCGACCATCCCAAGGAACACGCCGCTGACGATACGCCAAGCCGCTATACGGGCATACACGATGACAGCACCGCCAATCATGATTGCCAGCGTGGAGACTTCACCAATAGAGCCCTGAATCGAACCGAGGAAAGCATCCATCCAAGTGACGTTAGCCGCCAGGATTGCATCAATACCGCCCGATGCAGCCAGACCTAGAGGGGTCGCACCTGAGAAGCCATCAACCGCAGTCCAGATCGCATCACCCGACATCTGTGCTGGGTAAGCAAAGAAGAGGAATGCACGGCCAGTCAGTGCTGGGTTAAGGAAGTTTTTGCCGGTACCGCCAAATACCTCTTTACCGATAACCACACCGAAGCTGATACCTAGCGCAACCTGCCAAAGTGGCACAGTTGGGGGCAAAATCAAGGAGAAGAGGATCGAAGTTACGAAGAAACCTTCGTTCACCTCATGGCCACGCTTCATCGCGAATAGCACTTCCCAGAAACCACCCACAATAAAGGTTGTGGCGTAGATCGGCAGCCAGTACATCGCACCATGGAGCATGTTGTCCCACGTACTTGAGGCATCGTAGCCTGCAAGCGCAGAGATAATGGCACCACGCCAGCCTTCAGCTTCGGTAATACCCAGAGCTGCCATCGCTGTATTAGCTTGGAAACCGACGTTGTACAACCCGACAAATACTGCAGGGAAGGTACACATCCAAACCAAAATCATCATACGCTTGAGGTCAACGGCATCGCGAACATGAGCTGCTGCGCGAGTCACTTTGCCCGGCGTATAAAAAATCGTATCTACGGCTTCATAGAGCGCGTACCAATTTTCATATTTTCCGCCCTTGTGAAAGTGCGGTTCCATATTGTCTAAGATCGAACGAATACTCATATCAGACGCTCCTTAAGCTTCTTTCTCAATTCGAGAAAGGTTATCGCGCAGGATTGGACCATACTCATACTTACCCTGACATGCGAAAGTACACAGGGCGAGATCCTCTTCATCCAACTCCAAACAGCCGAGTTGCATTGCGGTAACGATGTCACCGGTGACGAGGGAACGCAGAAGCTGAGTTGGCAGAATGTCTAGCGGCATCAGACGTTCAAACTGACCCACGGGCACCATTGCTCGCTCTGAGCCGTTGGTGGTCGTAGTGAAGTTGAACTTCTTATTAGGGGTGAACATCGAAGCGAACATCTTCAAGACAGAGAACTTCTCTGTACCTGGAGCTACCCACCCCATGAACTCGCGCTCTTTACCTTCCAGCAAAACACTCACTTGAGTGGCATAACGCCCAAGATAAGCCAGCGCACCCTGTGCTGCCATTCCGTTCCAAACCGAACCGCTAATAACTCGGTTTTCACCCTCTTTGAGGCGACCGGCAGTCAACTCATTCAGGTCAGCGCCTACGCGGGTTTTGAGCAACGTAGGCTCTTTAACCTGAGGACCGCCAAGTGCGATGACACGTTCAACATCAAGTTTTCCGGTGGTGAAGAGTTTGCCGATGGCGATGACATCCTGATAGCCCACGTACCAAGCCTGCTTGGTGCGCGTAACCGGATCCAAGAAGTGGATGTGAGTCCCAGGGTTACCTGCAGGGTGTTTACCCGCAAAGGTCTCATGCACCACGCCCGCAACCTGCGGAACGTCTAAACCGGGAGCCGAACAGAGGTAAACCTTCCCAGCACCTAGACAGGTGAGGACTGCCAAACCCTGCGCAAAGGCGTCAGACTGTTCAGAGATCACAACCTGCGGATCAACCGCTAGCGGGTTGGTATCGATCGCGGTAACGAAGATTGAACTGGGCGTCGAGCCTAGAGCAGGAATCTTGCTAAACGGGCGTGTGCGCAGCGTTGTCCACATTCCTGAAGCGACTAGATTCTCTTCGACCTGTTGACGGCTCAGTGAGCCAAGCTGACCGGCGCCGTAAGAGGCAAACTCGACCGACTCTTCCACGTCGCTCAACTCAATCACTACCGATTCAAGCACACGGCGTTCACCGCGGTTGATCGCTTTGACAACGCCCGCGCCTGGTGCAGTAAACACCACGCCGTCGTTCTTCTTGTCGGCAAAGATCACCTGTCCCAGTTTAACCTGGTCGCCTTCTCTGACAGACATTGTCGGTTTGAGCCCAACATAATCTGTACCCAGAATAGCGACAGAGCTCACCGCCACATCCGCCGAAACGACCTGTGCAGGCTCACCTGTGATAGGTAGATCTAGACCCTTGTTGATCTTGATCATCTGCTATATCCAATCCCAAAAATTTTTCAGGCTTGCTGACTGCCCGCTTATTTTGTAATAAACCGACATAATTTAGACAAACCCACCCTAAATTCGCGCAGCATTATACCTGAGCACAAGGTTTTACCGCTACTGCACAACCAGCAAAGACGCCCACATTTCGCGGGGTAAAGGACCAAAAGCACCAACTAATTTGGCATAAGTTTGTTTGAGTTTGTTATATGTAATTAAGTTACATACACGCAACGCTTGAGAGAAAAGAGCCCAGCAAGGCTGGGCTTAGATGCAGATCAGTTTAAGAAGGGGCTCCAGGCGGGCTCACGCACATCACCTTGACGCGCCGGCATACGGAAGCGCACGAAGCCGTCTAATGAAACGGCTGAGAGCACACCCCGGGTACCCTCTTGCGTAGCGTACAGTACAACGCTGGCATTAGGTGCAATCGTCGGCGACTCCTCGAGTCCGGTCTCGGTCAGTATATCCAGACGATCGGTCTTGAGATCCAGAACCGCGACCGCGAACTTATTACCAGAACCGGCGGAGCGGTGAATCAGGGCTAAAAAACGACCATCAGGCGTTAGGCTCGCTTTGGCGTTGTAATTGCCCTCGTAGGTCAAACGCGTCAACTGGCGACTTTGAAGATCTAGGCGATAGATCTGCGGTGAACCGCCTCTGTCTGAGGTGAACACTAATGATCGTCCATCAGGCGCCCAGCTAGGCTCGGTATCGATGCCGTAATGATTTGTCACTCGCTGCAGATCATTGGTAGTGGTATCCAAAACGTAAATCTCGGGGTTACCATCCTTAGAGAGCACCAACGCCAACTGACGCCCGTCTGGCGACCAGGCTGGTGCACCGTTGATTCCTGCAAAGGATTGAATACGCTCGCGCTTCCCAGAGGCTAAATACTGAACGTAAATTGCAGGCCGGCCCGACTCAAACGAGACATAAGCGACCTTCTTGCCGTCGGCTGACCAACTTGGAGACATGATTGGCTCTTGTGACTCCAGAATGATCCGGGGCCGGTTGCCATCCCAATCAGCCATCTCTAGACGATAGCGACTACGCTGATTGCCAAATTGCTCAGCCGTGACGTAGACAATACGGGTCGAAAAGGCGCCTCTATTGCCCGTCAGCTTTTCGTAAATTTTGTCAGCCATAAAGTGCGCTGCATCGCGCAATTGAGAGATGTCGGCCTCCAGCGGCTGAATCATCAAATTTTGCTCTTTAAGCACATCATAGAGCTCATAAACGATACTCACACGAGTCTCGCTTACCGGCTCGATACGACCAATAACCAGAAAATCGGAGCGTGTCATGCGCCAATCACGAAAGAATACCTGTTCACGCACAGAGGGCAGCCCTAGCATGGCCGAGCGCGGCAAGGTGCTAAACAGACCTGATCGACTGAGGTCCTCATCGATGATCTGTGCAACATCCTCAGCAAGCGGCGCCGCACCCGAATAGTTAAACGGCACGACAGCGACCGGCGTGGGCTCTGATATACCCTGAGTCACCTCAACCACCAGCTCTGCTTTTGCCACCATTGGCAGCCACAGAAGCGCCAGCAGACCCAGCCTCAAAACACGTAAAATCACCATCTCAACCCCTCTGGTCTAAATGTTACCAGTATGCGCCTCAAACGCCGCTCAAACATAATCGGGTCGACGTCTGAAACTCGCTCAAACCGCTCGACCCGGAACACAGCCTGCAGCGCAGACCGATCGAATGCATCATCACCACTGGATGTTTCTATATAGGCCTGATCAATCTCACCGCTTGGAAAGAGATTGATCGCTACAACCGCACTCATACCGTTGCGTGCGGTCGAAGGTATTCGCCACGCCTGCTGCAACAGGCCCTGAATGTACCCTTGGATATCACCTACGACTCGATTCGCCTGCTCCTCGGCAGCGGCTTGTTGACGCGCGGCTTCCTCTGCTCGGCGTTTTGCTTCTGCTTCAGCTTTCAACTTAGCTTCACGATCCGCTTTAGCCTTTGCTTCCGCTTTGCGCTTCTCTTCAGCCTTACGCTTTGCCTCTGCTTCGGCCTTAGCTTTAGCATCTGCCTTCGCTTTTGCCTCGGCTTTTGCTTTGGCATCGGCTTTCGCCTTGGCCTCAGCCTTAGCTTTAGCTTCGGCTTTGAGGCGAGCCTCCTCTTTTGCTTTAGCATCTGCTTTGAGTTTTGCTTCAGCCTGCGCTTTTGCCTCAGCTTCGGCCTTACTCTTGGCTTTCTGCTCAGCTAACTGCTTTTTCTGAGCTTCAGCCTTAGACGCCGCTTTCTCTTCGGCCTCTGCGCGCGCACGCTCTTGCTCCTTCGCCTTCGCCTCTGCCTGCTTTTGCTGCTGCAACTGCCGCTCTTTTTCAGCACGTTGTTTTTGCAGCTCAGCCTCTTTGGCTTCTGCCTCCTCAGCTAGCTTACGTTGCTCGTGCGCTTGATCCTGAGCCTCTTGCTTGTCACTCAAGGATGCCAAATCGACCATCTGCGCTTGAATATGTCGAGGCCGCTCTGTTTGGCTTTGTGCCTGCCCGATCCAAAAGCCGGAGATAACGACCAGCACAACCAGATGAACGAGCGTGGCAAATGCGGCGGGTAGGATGTAACTCTGATCAAAACGCACCGGCTACTCCGTCACCAGCCCGACCCGCTCGGCCCCGACTCCCTGCAGCAGCCCCATCAGGCGTACAAC
>Ga0102948_1001153_pt1 | contig 10535 bp, 10 predicted proteins | sample SalPonA_A_H2O_MG_FD_78211 | JGI IMG/M metagenome (GOLD analysis project Ga0102948, IMG submission 78211) | Water microbial communities from South San Francisco under conditions of wetland restoration - Salt Pond MetaG R2A_A_H2O_MG | ecosystem: Environmental > Aquatic > Non-marine Saline and... | reverse complement strand
TGGTCTTAAATGAAGACACCTTTGAAGAAAAGGTGTCCTTTAAGCTCTCTAGGCTGAATGTTTTTGTGGTAGGCACCCTTTCTGCTGTTGCTTTAATTGCGGCTACGATTGTGCTTGTGGCTTTTACCTCCCTTAGAGAATATATTCCAGGTTACGCCTCAACAGACCTTAAAAGACAGGCTGTTTCTCTAGTAGAAGTTACGGATTCTTTGAGCCAGATTATCTCTTACAACGAACGTTATATTGAGCGCATTCGTATGGTGCTCAAAGGAGATTACGCGCCTAGCCAAATTGAGAACGATTCTTTGGACCTTCCTTTTAATTTAGACACCACTACTGTAGTATTGACCCCTATTCGTGAAGACTCTATTTTACGCGCTAGGGTAGCCTTAGAAGACAGATATAATTTATTTGAAAGCAACACCAATGCCCTGGAAACTGCTTTGTTTCCCCCAGTAAGTGGTTTAATCACTCAAAGATTTGACCCTGAAATAAAGCATTATGCTATAGATATAACCGCGGTAGAAGATGCCCCCGTTAAAGCCATTACCTCAGGTACTGTGGTCTTTTCAGAATGGACTTCAGATACGGGTTATGTGATTATGATTCAACACAGAAATGGTATGTTGTCTGTTTATAAACACAATGGGGCCTTGTTAAAAAACCAAGGCGACCAAGTATTGGCGGGTGAGGTGGTAGCTGCCGTGGGGAATACAGGAGAGTATTCTACAGGCGCACATTTACATTTTGAATTGTGGGAGAAAGACCGACCGGTAAACCCCCTAAATTATATAGATTTTAATTAACCTATGGGCTTAAAGCAATTTGCAGCAAAGATATTTGCTAAATACATCGTACAACAAACCGCCCAATGGGCCAATGAGCCTGTAGCAACTCAAGAGGCGGTTTTTGCCTCTCTAATAACCCAAGCCCGCAATACGCAGTTTGGGAAAGACCATGGTTTTGATCAGATAAAGACCCATGGGGATTTTATAAAAAGCGTTCCCGTGAGGGATTATGAAGACCTAAAGCCTTATGTTCAAAAAGTAGTTGCTGGAGAAAAAAACATACTCTGGCCAGGACAACCGGCTTATTTTGCCAAGACATCAGGCACAACCTCTGGTGCCAAATACATTCCCATTACCAAGGCCTCTATTCAGGAACAGGTAAAGGCCTCAAGAGACGCTATTCTGCATTATATACACCAGAGCGGAAACAGTGATTTTGTGACCAGAAAGATGATTTTTTTACAAGGGAGTCCTGTTTTAGACACCTCTGGATATATTCCAACAGGAAGGCTTTCTGGAATTTCTGCCCATTATGTTCCGGCCTACCTACAGCGCAATAGATTGCCTAGTTGGGAGACCAATTGTATAGAAGATTGGGAGACAAAAGTAGAGGCCGTGGTTAAAGAAACCATTGCCGAAGACATGGGCGTGATTGCCGGAATACCCTCTTGGGTTCAAATGTATTTTGAACGTCTCAAAGCAGCCAGCGGCAAACCAGTAGGAGACTTATTTAAGCATTTTAACCTCTTTATTTATGGGGGGGTTAATTATGACCCGTACCGGGCTAATTTTGAAAATTTAATAGGAAGAAAAGTAGACACCATTGAGCTTTTCCCTGCGAGTGAAGGCTTTTTTGCCTACCAAGACTTGCGCGATGAAAAAGGTATGTTACTGCTCTTGAATAGCGGTATTTTTTACGAGTTTATTCCCGCAGATCAGTTCTATGAAAAAGACCCTCCAAGATTGACAATTGGGGAAGTTGCTATGGGAGTAAATTACGTATTAATCCTTTCTACCAACGCAGGCTTGTGGGGCTACAATATTGGAGACACGGTTCAATTTACTTCTTTAAAACCTTATAGAGTAATAGTTTCAGGACGTATTAAACATTTTATTTCTGCTTTTGGAGAACACGTCATTGCAAAAGAGGTGGAATACGCCATGCAGGAGGCCATAACAAAGACAGACGCTAGGGTATTAGAATTTACGGTAGCGCCTCAGATAGCACCTAGTACCGGATTGCCTTATCACGAGTGGCTGGTTGCTTTTGAAAAAGCCCCTTCAGATATTAGTCTATTTTCCAGTATCTTAGACCAGTCTTTACAGGACCAAAACAGTTATTATAAAGACCTCATTGTAGGGAAGGTATTGCAAGGCTTAAAAATCACTTCACTTCCCACAAACGCTTTTACCCAGTTTATGAAAACAAAAGGCAAATTAGGCGGACAAAACAAAGTGCAGCGCTTGGCCAACGACCGAGATATTGCAGACGCTTTATTAAAAATTAAAGACCATGTCTAACAATAACACAAGGGCCAGAGAGTCCACCAACGCCATTGAGCGTATTTATATTACCATGAGGCACCTGTTTAATAGGGGCTTTTACAAGCCGATGGGGGTCTCCGGAGAGACCCTAAGAAATGCCCTCTTACAACTCAGGCCGGAAATTTACGGAAGTATAGCAGAGGAAAAAGCAGAGCTTAACGGACTCATTTATGTATTGGAGCGTTTGCCGGAAGGTATTGAGGAATGTCGTTTTATAAACCTTACCTCAGATGAAGGCTATGGGGCGGCTCATTTTAAAGCCATTGTGCCCCCAAAAAGGCGCAGGAATTGCTTTAGAATAGACCACGAGCAAATGAATGTAGAAATTACTAGAGGCCGTTCGGATATTTACGATATTCTTACCCACCTGACCTTCTTGTTTATAGAATCACACAAGATTTTAAAGCGTGTTTACTTAGAAGACAGTCAGAAAACGACCAGAGATTGGACCAAGTTTTCAGAGGCCATTGCCAAAGGAAAACTCACTGTAGCAGAACGTGAAACTGCCTTAATTCATATGTCTAATTTTCTGGGACGTTCTTTTCTAGAAGTCTCAGAGATGCATAAAAAGTTAGCGACTAAAGCGCAGCCAGAGCGCTTTTTAAAAGTGATTTACTGGCTGGGTAATTTGGCTATTGAAGAAGAAACTACAGGAGAAAAACGCACCATTACTTTTAGCCCATTATTGAGAGAGCGTCTGGGGCACCATATTCATGGAGAAAGATGGGCTAATGCCATTAAAGAATCGCTCATTAAACAAGATCTTATGGGCAGGCCTTTACATATTATCAGTGCAAATATGCACTCGGTAATGAACGCTTTGTTCGCAAGAAAAGCCTTGGGCAAAGCATTTGAAAAAAGCAACGATTTAGCAATTTACGAAGCCCTCAGCGCTCCTTAAAACGAGCCCCTTAGGGCCCAGGTTACTGAATTTGCCACAGCCCATGGAATGACTGTTATTCCAGACCAATCTGGAACCAATATAGATATACAAATATTTGATCTAGCCAAAGCAGTAGGGCAGAGTCATTTTGTGCCTAAATTTACAGACCCTACAAAAGCCCCTGTTATTTTTGTGATGGATTACGCCTTTGGAGAGCAGGCCTATGAGACCATGGACGAGCTGTTAAAGCCATATAAAGCCAATAAAAAAACACCTTTGTTTTTAGATGTTCATTCTATCTCTATCATGGGGAAAGCAGGAATTTTAGAAGGCGGAAAAGGAGATTTAATGATTCCAAATGCCCATATTTTTGAGGGTTCTGCAGACAACTATCCTTTTAAAAACCAGCTTTGTGCGGCAGATTTTGAAGGCCATGATCTACTAGTGTTAGAAGGGGCTATGATTTCTGTGTTAGGTACCTCGCTTCAAAACAAAGACATCCTAACTTACTTTCATGAATCTACTTGGAACGTAATTGGCTTAGAGATGGAAGGAGTGCATTATCAAAAAGCCATTCAATCTGCTTCTAAAGTACGCAGGAGCATTCGAGAAGACGTAGAAGTTAATTACGCGTATTACGCCTCAGATAACCCATTGGAAACTGGGAGTACTTTAGCCTCTGGGGGGCTTGGGACAACAGGGGTAAAACCTACTTACCTCATTACAGAAAAAATACTCACCCAAATATTAAATAATTAGACATGTCATTACTCATAACAGGTGGTGCTGGTTTTATTGGATCCCATGTGGTGCGTTTGTTTGTCCAAAAGTATCCCGACTACCATATTATTAATTTAGACGCACTGACTTATGCAGGTAATTTAGAAAACCTTAAAGATATAGAGCAGTTGCCAAATTATACCTTTGTAAAAGGCAGTATTACAGACAGTTCGCTTTTAGAACGCCTTTTTACACAATACGACATTAAAGGGGTCATTCATTTAGCGGCAGAAAGCCATGTTGACCGCTCCATTAAAGATCCTATGGCATTTATAGATACAAACATTAAAGGTACCGCAGCGCTTTTAAACGCTTGCAGGGCCCATTGGAAATCTTTTGAGGGAAGGCGCTTTTATCAAATTTCTACTGATGAGGTGTTTGGCGCTTTAGGCGCTACAGGTTATTTTACAGAAGAAAGCCCTTACGCACCTAATTCTCCCTATTCAGCCTCAAAGGCAAGCGCAGACCACTTGGTGCGCGCCTATGGAGAAACCTATGATTTGCCCTATGTGATCTCTAATTGCTCTAATAATTACGGCCCCAATCATTTCCCAGAAAAACTCATCCCGCTTTGTATACACAATATTTTAGAAGGCAAAGACTTGCCTATTTATGGCAATGGCTTATACACCAGGGATTGGCTGTATGTAAAAGACCATGCCTTGGCTATTGATCAGGTCTACCATCAGGGAGAAAATGCAGCAACCTATCTCATAGGGGGGCATAATGAATACACCAATATAGACCTTATTCGTCTTTTGTGTGACCAAATGGACGCCCGCTTAAACAGACCCCAAGGAACAGCACAGAAGCAGATAACTTTTGTAAAAGATCGTCCAGGACACGACCTTCGTTATGCTATAGATGCTAGTAAAATTGAGCGAAGCTTGGGTTGGACTCCGGCCCATACTTTTGAACAAGGACTGGCCGCTACCATCACATGGTATTTAGAAAATCCAGATTGGTTAAGTCAGGTTACTTCTGGCGCTTACAAATCCTATTACGAAAACCAATACAAATCGGAATAGAAAGTGTTATTTTAGCGATAGGTTTTGAGTCGTCACAAAGCGTCTTAAAACCCTTTTAAAAAAAGAAAATGAAAGGTATTATTTTAGCAGGCGGGAGCGGAAGCAGACTACACCCCATTACTTTGGCGGTAAGTAAACAACTCATGCCTGTCTACAATAAACCCATGATCTACTATCCTATTTCTACCCTGATGTATGCGGGTATTCAGGAGATCTTAATCATTACCACTCCTACAGATGCACCGCTTTTTAAACAGTTATTGGGAGACGGAAGCGCCTTGGGCTGTCGGTTTTCTTATGCTGTTCAAGAGGCACCAAATGGATTGGCGGAGGCTTTTATTATAGGAGAATCCTTCATTGGAGATTCAGATGTGGCCTTGATTTTAGGAGACAATATTTTTTATGGAAGTGGTTTGTCAAAAACCTTACAAGCGGCTAAAAACCTACAAGGAGGGACTATTTTTGCCTATGCTGTTCAAGATCCTCAGCGTTATGGCGTAGTGACTTTTGACGACCAACAAAAAGCCCTTTCCATAGAAGAAAAACCGGAGCATCCGGCCTCTAATTATGCCGTTCCAGGTATTTATTTTTACGATGCCTCGGTAGTGGCCATTGCAAAGTCTATTCAACCTAGTCAACGGGGAGAGTTAGAAATAACAGATATTAACAGCGCTTACTTAAAGGAGGGAAAATTAAATGTTCAAAAACTAGACGCTGGGATTGCCTGGCTAGATACAGGCACCTTTGACTCTCTAAGACACGCTGCTCAATTTGTAGAAGTCATAGAGACCAGACAGGGACTCAGCGTGGGATCCATAGAGTTGGCGGCTTATGAAATGGGCTATATAAGCAAAGATGCTTTTATTGCCTTGGCAAAACCACTTGAAAAAAGTGGCTACGGGAAAAATTTATTGAGAAACCTCCAACAGCATCATGAATAAAAACACTATGAACGCGACCTTAATGGAAAAACCCCTTTTGGCATGGCCTATATAGAAACCCCTTTAAAAGGTTGTTTTGAAATAACTCCTACCCTATTTAAAGACGCCCGCGGTTCTTTTTTTGAGGCTTTTAATAAGGCCCATTTTCAAGCAGCTACAGGAATTTCTTTTGAGGTAGCCCAAGAGAATCAGTCTACTTCTGTGAAAGGGACCATTAGAGCCCTTCATTACCAAAAAGGGGACTATGCACAAGCCAAATTGGTTCGGGTATTAGAGGGAGACATTATAGATGTAGTGGTAGATTTAAGGCCGGGTTCTCCTACCTACGGCATGCACCATCGAATACAATTAAGCGCTTTGAATCTCAAGCAGCTCTATATACCCAAGGGCTTTGCCCATGGATTTTCTGTGTTGAGTAAAATTGCTACAGTGGTGTACGCCTGTGACGCGCCTTATCAAAAGGATCAAGAAGGCGGGGTGTATTACGCAGACCCTTCCTTAAATATTGACTGGGGCCTTGGAGACAGAACCCCTTTATTATCTGAAAAAGACCAAGCCCTTCCGCTTTTAAAAGACATTTTTTAATGGGGGGGTTGCTACAAAAAGAAACTGTATTGGTCACAGGCGCTAGTGGCCAGTTGGGACAGTCTTTGCAGTATGTTTTACAGCAGCAGCTTGCCCATCAAAAGACTTCCGTTGTTTTAGACAGTACTCCCATTCATGAGCAAATGGCTACATTTCCGGCAGGACATGACTATGTTTTTTTAGACAGAAACCAGTTAGATTTAAGCCCTAGGGAAAGCCTTTCTCAGGATATTGACAGGCTTATAGAGGAGCACAGGCCTAAGGCCTTTTTACACGCTGCAGCATATACCCAGGTAGACGCGGCAGAATTAGATGAGCAAGCCGCTTTTCACCTGAATGAAACCGCCACTGACTTGTTAGCCAAAGCCTGCGCCGCTAGAAACATTCTATTTATTTATCTCTCTACAGATTTTGTATTTGGCGGAAAAAACATCCATCAAAAACCCTTTTTACCCTTAGATCCTATTGCACCAGAAGGCGTATATGCCCGCTCTAAAGCGGCGGGAGAAAAGGCGGTACAAGGCGCTGCAGGACCTCATTATATTGTGAGAACTTCTTGGGTTTTTAGTCCCTTTGGGCACAACTTTGTAAAAACCATGTTGCGTCTGGCGCAAGAAAGACTTTCCCTTTTATCTGAACAAAATCAGCAAACGTCAGATCGCAACCCTCCAACTATTTCTGTGGTAGCAGACCAATTTGGCTGCCCTACCTCTGCATTAGATTTGGCCAGAGCTTTAATCTTACTGATAGCTACAAAGGCTTCTCCTTATGGCATACATCATTACAGCAATACAGGCACTGCCCATTGGGCTCAGTTGGCTGGCGCGATTTTTGAACAGCGTAATTTACCCATCACAGTAAAACCCATTAGCACAGAAGACTTCGCAGCACCAGCACCTCGCCCTCATTTTAGCGTATTAGAAAACACACTAGACCCAAAAGCGAGACATTGGAAAGAAGCCTTAGCTGAGACGCTTAGCATACTAAAGACCGCTTAACACCCTTATAAAGTTCGTTTTATATGACGCATACAACACTGACAAAAAAGAGAATTTTAATCACTGGAGCCGCGGGCTTTTTAGGGTCCCATCTCTGTGATTTTTTTATAGCAAAAGACTTTCATGTCATTGGCATGGACAACCTAATCACAGGAGATTTAAAAAACATTTCCCACCTGTTCTCTTTACCCAATTTTGAGTTTCACCACCACGACGTCACCACCTTTGTACATGTGCCTGGTACATTGGATTATATCTTACATTTCGCTTCTCCCGCAAGTCCTATAGATTACCTTAAAATACCCATAGAAACTCTAAAGGTAGGCGCCTTGGGTACTCACAACTTATTAGGCTTGGCCAAGGAGAAAAATGCCAGAATTTTAGTGGCTTCTACCTCAGAAGTGTACGGAGACCCTTTGGTACACCCACAAACAGAAGACTACAACGGGAACGTGAGCCCTGTAGGACCTAGGGGTGTCTATGACGAGGCCAAACGCTTTATGGAATCTATTACCATGGCCTACCATCGTTTTCACGGTTTAGAGACCCGTATTGTGAGAATCTTTAATACTTACGGTCCTAGAATGAGGCTCAATGACGGTAGGGTAGTCCCTGCTTTTATGGGACAGGTACTCCGGGGAGAAGACCTCACCGTATTTGGAGACGGCAGCCAGACAAGATCCTTTTGTTATATTTCAGATCAGGTAGCGGGTATTTACAGCTTGCTTATGTCTGATTATGCGGAGCCTGTCAATATTGGAAACCCTCACGAAACGACTATTCTAGAATTTGCCCAGGAAATTCAACGCCTCAGCGGTACAGATCAAAAAATAGTCTTTAAGCCCCTTCCTCAGGACGACCCACTCCAGCGAAAACCAGATATTTCACTGGCTAAAAAAGTATTGGATTGGACCCCTAAAGTATCTAGGGAAGAGGGTATTGCCAAAGTTTTTGACTATTTTAAGTCCCTGCCTTTGGAAGAATTAAACGCCAAGGCACATAGAGACTTTAAATAAATTTACGCAGAGCCAAAGGGTTTCTTTTACAAAGTGTATTTTTACAAAAATTTTACCCTCATGAATATTCTCATTCTAGGCGCCGGAGGGCGTGAACACACCATTGCGTGGAAGCTCAAAGAAAGCCAAACCCCTACCCAGTTGTTTGTAGCTCCTGGAAATGCAGGAACAGTTCAGATTGCGACCAATTTAGCGATTGGTGTTACTGATTTTCCAGCGATTAAGGAAGCGGTCTTAGCCCATGACATACAAATGGTTGTTGTTGGGCCAGAAGACCCGCTAGTATTGGGCGTACACGACTTTTTTCTAGCAGATCCAGCCCTTGCGGATGTTCCAGTGATAGGCCCTCAGAAAGCTGCTGCTGCCTTAGAAGGCAGTAAAGATTTTGCCAAGCAATTTCTTATGCGTCACAGCATACCAACAGCAGCATACCAAGCTTTTACTGCTAAAAACTTAGAAATGGGCTATGCTTTCTTAGACACATTGAAGCCTCCCTATGTGTTAAAGGCAGACGGTTTAGCGGCCGGTAAAGGGGTACTTATTTTAGAAGACTTGGCAAAGGCTAAGGAAGAATTGAAAAACATGTTGGTAGACGCCAAGTTTGGTGCAGCGAGTACCACTGTGGTGATTGAAGAGTTTTTAGACGGGATTGAACTATCTTGTTTTGTCTTAACAGATGGTAAAAACTATAAAGTACTCCCTACAGCCAAGGATTATAAAAGAATTGGCGCTGGAGATACAGGACTCAATACCGGTGGTATGGGCGCTATTTCTCCTGTTCCTTTTGCAGACCAATCCTTTATGGATAAGATTCATACAAGGGTAGTGGAACCTACGATTCAAGGCCTTGAAAAAGATGGCCTCCCTTATAAAGGCTTTATTTTTATTGGCCTGATTAAAGTGGGCGAAGATCCTTTTGTCATAGAGTACAATGTGCGTTTGGGAGATCCAGAAACAGAGGTAGTCCTGCCTAGGATAAAAACAGATTTAGTGGCGGTGTTTAATGCCGTAGCCAAGCAAACATTAGATCAGATTCAATTAGAAATGGACCCAAGAACAGCCACCACAGTGATGAGCGTTGCAGGCGGCTACCCAGAAGCATATGAAAAGGGGCATGAAATATCAGGCCTAGACAGCCCTAGCGATTCTCTGATTTTTCATGCAGGAACGACAATTCAAAACGGCAGGGTGGTAACCAATGGAGGAAGGGTACTGGCGGTAACAAGTTTTGGAAACGATTACAAAGAAGCTTTGTCCAGGTCTTACGGTCGATTAAAAGGCATTTCTTTTAAAGACATATACTATAGAGAAGATTTAGGTTTTGATTTAGATTAAGACCCCAAAAACACCTCTGACTTTCTGTAAAGTCATTAAAAAAGCCCGCTGAAAGCGGGCTTTTTTAATATGTTGTATGGCCTAAGCCATAAGTATTAAATATAAGAGTGTGCAGAAACGTCTTTATTTTCTTCTCCTGAATCACTGAAACCTTTTAATTGAAGCATCCAATACACCATGGCGACAGCACCAATGAGCATAAAAACCCAGTTAAGTGCGTTGGCTCCCCACCAGTTGTCCATACTGCGTAAGGCGTCAAAAGGCAAGAATAAAAAATCTACAAAAAGACTTTCAATGGCTTTAAAAAGAGAAATCATCATGATCATTTATTTTATATCGCCCTGGTAAACAAGACAAAATTTTTATTTTTTAGCGTAACTTTATCCTAGAGGAGGGAGTTAAATATCCTCTCATTCTACAAAAGTATAAAATCTTCTCATGATAAGCCACATTTTTAGCAAAACAAAGCCTGTAAACTTTTTACTGCTTACCTTCTTATTGGCTGTTTTTATACTTTCTTTCGAGGGCTTTATAGGAATTGGTTCACAAGACAGTCGTGGTTTTTGGGCCTATTTACTGCAAAACATTGGTTTTTTCCTAAAGGGCTTGGCGCTTTTTGTTCCCGTACTCTTTCTT
>Ga0102948_1001151_pt1 | contig 10537 bp, 6 predicted proteins | sample SalPonA_A_H2O_MG_FD_78211 | JGI IMG/M metagenome (GOLD analysis project Ga0102948, IMG submission 78211) | Water microbial communities from South San Francisco under conditions of wetland restoration - Salt Pond MetaG R2A_A_H2O_MG | ecosystem: Environmental > Aquatic > Non-marine Saline and... | reverse complement strand
GCCGGGAATCAGATAAGCTCCGCTGGTCGAGTTTAAGCAATAAAGTCGTAGCCGTAAGGTGCGCGCATTTCGCGGGCGATGAACTTATTGGCCTCGGCGGCGTTATCGCCCGTGAAGACCTCGCGGTCCGGATCCCAGTTGAGGGTCTTTCCGCCGGTGCGCAGGGAGATGGCCCCGAGGTGGCAGACCACGGATGAGAGGTGGCCGGTCTCCACATCGCAGATCGGATCCTTGCGGGAGGCCATGCAGTCGAACCAATTCTTGCGGTGGTCGTTACTTTCGTAGAGGCGCTCGGCATCTTCCGGTAGAGGTGTGGTCAGACGTTCGCGCTCGCTCGCCTTGATCGAGTTGCGGCTGACCCAGAGCCAGCCCTCGGAGCCGACAAACTCGATCCCGTTGCGCTGGCCATCCTCGTTGACGATGTGTCCGAAGGAGTCCTCATCTCGGGTGGACTTGACGTTAAAGACGATGCCGTTCGGGTAGGTGAACTTCACTTCGTAGTCGGCGATCACGGAGTAACCTCCGGGCAGTGGCTGGCTGAGCGGCTTACTCTCGATCTTGGTCGGTGCGGGCAGGCCGATCGCCCAGTAGCCGATGTCCATGTGGTGGGCACCCCAGTCGGTCATGGTGCCACCGGAGTATTCATACCAGTAGCGGAACCAGACATGGCAGCGTTCGGGCATGTATTCGGCAGCCTCGGCGGGGCCTTGCCAGAAGTCCCAGTCCAGAGTCTCGGGAATCGGGGCGGTATCGAACGGGGCCTCACTGAGCGGGCCTTCCTTCCGGCCAGCGGGAAGCCAGACATTAACCTCTTTGAGCTTACCGACGCGGCCATTGCGCACCAGCTCGCAGGCGAGGCGGAAGCGTTGGCTGCTGCGCTGCTGAGTGCCGTTTTGGAGGATGCAATTGTTATCGCGGACGGCCTTGATCACATGGCGGCCCTCATCGATCGTAAGTGTAAGCGGTTTTTCCGAGTAGATGTCTTTTCCGGCCCGTGCGGCAGCGATATTGATGAGAGAGTGCCAGTGGTCCGGGGTGCCGTTAATGATGCCGTCAATATCGTCGCGGGCCAAAAGCTCGCGGAAGTCGCGGTAAGTGTCCGGGTTTCTTCCGTCTTTAACGGAGCGTGTGATCCAGGCATCCATCCGAGCGGAATCGACATCGCAGATCGCCACGACATCGCCGAAGCGCATCGCGTTTCTGGCATTACCGCCGCCTTGGCCGCCGCTGCCGATGAGGCCGATGCGGGGGCGATCGTTGGGCGACTTGGTGGATGCGAGTGGCGACTCGGCGCGGGCGACCTGCTGCTTCACATACCAAAGCGGCAGTCCGGAAGCAGCGGCGATGGCCGAGCAACGGCGGATGAAAGAACGGCGGGAGATGTAGAAGGAGCTATTCATGGTAAGTGTATATCTCTGGAGACTCAGTTGATTTCGTGATGTTCCCGAGGGTCGAAAGGAATCGGGTCTGAAGCAAGCGCAGTTTACGGATTGAGGCCGATAATCCCAGCGATTCCTGCGGCAGAAATGGAAGCCCGTTGCTGGATAGCCTCAATCTTCCGCCTCCGGCAGAATAAGTGCCGCGGGCACGGCGATTCCGATCGCGACGGCGCGGAGGAGTTCCACCTCATCGATGGAGGCTTTCTGATCGGCGGCGACGATGCGCTCGCAGAGGCTGAGAAACTGCTTGCGGATGCCGAGGGGAGTGCGGGCGAGGATGGAAAAAGCGTCGCTGACCGCGGGTAGTTCGCGGGTCTCGACCGTCCGCAGCAGATTCATGAAGAAGGGCGCCTGTTGTGAGGCGCTCCGCAGGATGGACCCCGCGTCCTGATGCTCCCCAGTGGATTCGCGGAGAAGGAGCGAGGTCAATATGCTGGCTGCTTCGATGATGGCCTCATTGTCCTGCCGTGACGGGGCGAAATGGCTTTCTTTGAGCAGGCAGCGCCGCACGATTTGCAGGCAGGCAATTTCGAAGGGGAGGATCTTATCATCAGCTTGAATAAGGGCTTCGAGTGCTTCGATAAATTCCGGGCGCTCGGATTCGACGAGGGCCTCCGGGAGGCGGTCGGCGAGGACTTCGGTCAGGATCAGTCGCTCCGAGCGGCTCAGGTCCTGCAGCTCTGCAGAGCGGCTCTTGACTGCGTCCAGCCAATCCGGAAAAGCTTCGCTCAGGATGGCGTCCTGTTTGGCTGTATCGGATGCGGTATGATCGTAGACGAGGGCCAGCAGGAAGATCGGGCTGTTCGTGGTATCTTCATAAACTTCCGGCCGGGTAGCTTCCAACTCCTCGCGGATCACCCGGGCGCGCTCGACACTGTTGGCTTTGAACTGGCCGAGGCAGCGCATGAAGAGACCGGCCGTGAGCATATTTCTGAAATCGCCCGAGCCGGTCCCCGAGCCTGAGCCCATCGCACCGGTGAAGGGGTTTTGCGCGGAGCGTTTTTGTTTTTTCGGCGACTCCTTTTTCGCCGGCTTCGGTTTCGGGCGGGGGGTCAGGAAATCGCCCTTCCAGTCCTGAAGGATTTTGGAGATACGGGTCTCCAGCGGTGGGTGAGTGGCCCAGATGGAGACGGCCCGTTTCCGGGAATTGGCGAAGAAGCTGTGGGCGAACTCGCCGGCCTCCGGGTGGTGGAGGCGGGCGCGGCGGGTGGAGCCACCGATCCGGCGGAGTGCGTTGCCGATGCCCTCCGGGTTGCGGGTGAACTGGACGGCCGAGGCATCAGCGAGAAACTCCCGCTGGCGGGAGACGGCTGACTGGATGAGCTTGGCAAAGAACTCGCCGATGAAGCCGATGATAGTGATGAGGACGGCGACGAGGATGATGGCGATGATGATGGCACCGCCGCCCTTGCTGTCACCGCCGCCACCTTTGCTGCGGCCTCCGCCGCCGCCGACGTAGACTCCACCGCCGCCGCGACGGCCCGACCGGTCGCTTCCGCCGCCGATCAGCCGCCAGAAGCCGCGCCCCAGCAGGGTCAGCATCATGATGCCGTGGATCCAGCCACTGAGGGCCGTGTTGAGACGCATATCGCCATTCAGAATATGGCTGAACTCGTGGGCGACGACACCCTGGAGCTCGTCGCGGTCGAACTGCTCCAGCGCCCCCCGGGTGATGCCAATGACTGCATCGTCGAAATCGAAGCCGGCGGCGAAGGCGTTGATACCGGCCTCGCGTTCGAGGACGTAAACGCCCGGCACCGGCAGGCCCGCCGCGATGGCCATCTCCTCGACCACATTGCGCAGCTGGCGCTCTTTCGGGCGGCGGCTGGAGGCGCTGACCCGGCGGCCATCCAATGCTTCGGCCACGCCTTGGCCGCCTTTGCGGCGGAGTTGCGAAATCTTCCAGAAGCTGCCCATGGCGATCATGGGGCCGACGATGAGACCAGTTATGAGCAGACGCTTCAGATCAAAAAGGCCGGGTGCCGGACCGGACCGGACTTCGAAATGGTAGTAGAACACGCCGGCCGTGACGGCGAGGTAGACAGCTACAATGATCAGCACGACGGCAGCGGCGAAGTAGCCGACGAGCCATTTCGAGCGTGCGAGTGCATCATCCTGAGCCTGAAAGAAATCCATAGCGGAGGCGTGGGCCCCTGGGGCGGGATCAGAAGCTTACCTTGGGCGCTTCCTTCTCGGCCGGATTCTCGATTTCGAAGAATTCCGCCGGTCCGAAATTGAGCGCACCTGCGAAAACGACAGCCGGGAACTGTTCGCGGCTCGTATTATAGCGCATGACGGCATCGTTGAAGGCCTGGCGCGCGAAGGAGATTTTATTTTCGGTCGAGGTGAGCTCCTCGGTCAGTTGCATCATGTTCTGATTGGCCTTCAGATCCGGGTAGGCTTCGGAGAGGGCGAAAAACCCGGTCAGGGCACCCGCGAGAGCGCCCTCGGAGGCCTTCAGGCTCTTCATGCTTGAGGCGCTGTCAGGATTGGCGGCAGCGGCCTCGCGCGCGGAGGCCGCCTGGTTACGGGCCTTGATGACATTTTCCAGGGTTTCCTTTTCGTGGCTGAGGTAGCCCTTGGCGGTTTCGACCAGGTTGGGGATGAGGTCGTGCCGGCGCTTCAGCTGCACATCGATCTGAGCGAAGGCATTTTTGAAACGATTCCTCAGCTGGACGAGGGAGTTGTAGATGCCGATCACGTAAAGAACGATGCCGACGAGAATCAGGACCAGGACGCCGAGAATAATCCAACCAATCATGGTTTGGGACGTTAGCTCTGAAACGGTGCTTAGCCAGAGAAAAATGCCTCAGGTATCGAGGGCGAGCTCCAGCTGTTCGAGCGAGTCGCTCTGTTCGGCGAAGCGCACGCCGAGGCCCAGCAGGCGGATGTCGCGGCCGCTGCGGCCCCAGGCATCGCGCAGCAGTGCGCGGAAGGTGGCCAGTTCCGGCTGCTCCGCTCCGGTCTCAGCGGTGGTGCGGCGGAAGTCGGAGAACTTGAGTTTAACGAAGAGCTTGGCAATCCTACGGTCCGGGGCCTGATCGCGCAGGTCCTCAATCAGCTCGCGGTGTTGCGCCACGAGGGCCTCGATGCAGCGGTCGAAATCGTCCAGATTTTCGGAGAAAGTGCGCTCATTACTGAGGCTCTTGCGGATGCGGTTGGGCTGGACGGGGCGGTCGTCGACGCCGCGGCAGAGGTGGTAAAGTTCGAGTCCGAAGCTGCCGAACTTACGGGCCAGTTCCGTGCGGTCGAGCTTTTGTAGGTCGGCGCAGGTATGGATGCCGCCGGCTGCCATGCGCGCGGCACTTTTCGGGCCGATGCCCCAGATGCGCTTCACCGGGAGGTCGCGCATAAAGCCTTCGACCCGCGAAGGTGGCACCACCAGCTGGCCGTCCGGCTTGTGCCAGTCGCTGGCGATTTTGGCGACCAGTTTATTGGGTGCGATACCGGCCGAGGCGGTGAGTCCGGTCTCTGCTCTGATCTCGCCGCGGATGCGCTCGGCGATCTTGGCACCCGGTTCTTTGAGGTGGCTGACATCGAGGTAGGCTTCGTCGAGAGAGAGGGGCTCAATCAGCTCGGTGTAGCGGCGGAAAATGGCGCGAATTTGGGTTGAGACTTGGCGGTAAAGTTCGAAACGCACCGGCAGGATGAAGAGGTCCGGGCAGAGCTGCCGCGCTTTGAACACCGGCATAGCCGAACGGAGGCCGTATTCGCGGGCGACGTAATTGCAGGTGGTGAGCACGCCTCGGCCCGAGGCGCCGCCCACCGCGACCGGTTGATCGCGGAGTTCCGGCCGCTCGCGAATCTCGACCGCCGCGTAGAAGCAGTCCATGTCGATGTGGATGATGCGTCGCCAGGGTTTCATGGAGGCCAGAAGTAAGTAGTCTATCGTCGGGATTCCCCGCGCATTTGCAAACCGGGAGCGCCGGTAGGAGAGGCTTTACGCCTCGACCGTCGTGATGGCGGACGTGCGGGGTTAGGAATGGAGATGAGACGGGTGTTGGAACGTCGTTGGTGGGATTTGGAATTTCTTTGGGTGTGAAAGGCTGCGGTGTTGGCGGGTCGAGGCGTAAAGCCTCTCCTACGGGTGAGACTGTCGAGATGGGAGTCGAGGGGTAAAGCCTCTCCTACGGGAAGGAATTTTCTTGTGGGTGGGCGGTTTTCGGGTGGATTCGATTTGTATGGAGAAGCGGGGCTATCGGGCATTGCGGAGGGGGCGTGTTTCAATCGCTTCGGCGCGATATTTTCTGACTTTCGTTACCCGGGATCGTGAGGCGGGCTTGGCCGAGGAGGGGATTTACCGAAATATGGTCGAGGGTCTGGATCAGCTGCCGAGCGCGACTCTCGCACTTATGGTAATGCCGGATCATGTGCATTGGTTGACGCGGCTAAACGGCGGTATAGACCGGTCGGAGTCGGCTCGCTTGTTCAAGGGTCGTTTGAGTGTCGACCTGCGAAGGGCGCAGCTTGCTTGGCAAAAAGGCGCTTACCATGATCGGCGTTTGCGGCCGGATGATGAACTGTCTCCTTTTCTTCGCTATATGCTTTGCAATCCGTATCGCGCCGGGTTGATCGACCTTAATAGGAGGTGGCCCGTATCTCGATAAGGCGGTCGCCGACTGCTTTGAGCCGATGACCATTGGAGGCCGACCTTTCCCTGAGTGGCTTTGGGAACACGCTACGCCTCCCTGGGAATCGGATTCGGGTTTTGTGTAGGAGAGGGTTTACCCCTCGACCGTTGTGATAGGGATTTGCGGTGGGCGGGAGGTTTGTCCGACGGGTATTGGGACGTCGTTGGTGGAATTTGGAATTTTGGGGTGCGTAGGGCCGCGGTGGTGGTGGGTCGAGGCGTAAAGCCTCTCCTACGGGGGAAGGATGATCGCTTAGGCCTCTTTTGGATCGGGGAGGGTTTTGTCGGCGATATTGGTCAGGAGTTCGGCGAGGAAGGCTTCCGGTTTTTTGAGGCCTTCGAGCGCCTTGTTAGCGCGCGAGTTTACTTTGACGAGTCCCTGTTCGGCCTCTTGTTTGCCGAGGACGAGGAAGTGGGGCACCTTCTCGACGTGGCACTTGCGGATCTTGGCACCCAACTTGTCGGCGATGGCGTCGACGGTGACGCGGATCTTGGCGGCCTTGAACAGCTTCTCGATTTCGCGGGCCTGCGGGACGAGGTCGTCATTCATGGGGAGGATGCGCACCTGCTCGGGAGCCAGCCAGGTCGGAAAGTTGCCGGCGAAGTGTTCGATCAGGACGCCGCAGAAGCGTTCCATTGAGCCGAAGGGCGCGCGGTGGATCATGACTGGGCGGTGCTTTTCGTTGTCGGCACCGATGTAGGAGAGGTCGAAGCGCTCCGGCAGGTTATAGTCGACCTGAACGGTGCCGAGCTGCCACTCGCGGCCGATGACGTCTTTAACCACAAAGTCGATCTTCGGGCCGTAGAAAGCGGCCTCGCCCGGCTCTTCGGAATAGTTAACGCCGAGCGTCTTGGCTGCTTCGCGCAGGGCAGCTTCGGCCTTGTTCCACTTTTCAGCATCGCCGGTATATTTATCGGAATCCGGCTCGCGGAGACCGATGCGCACGCGGTAGTCGGACATGCCGAGGGTGTTGAAGACGAGTTTGACGAGGTCGAGGCAGCCGCTGATTTCGGCAGCGATTTGATCCTCGGTGCAGAAGAGGTGAGCGTCGTCCTGGGTGAAGCCCCGCACGCGGGTCATGCCATTGAGCTCGCCGGATTGTTCCCAGCGGTAGACTGTGCCGAACTCGGCGAGGCGCACCGGCAGGTCGCGGTAGGAGTGCGGCTGGCTGTCGAAGATTTTGATGTGCATCGGGCAGTTCATCGGCTTGAGCAGGTAGCCGTCGATCTCGCCCGAATCGAGCTTGTTGGAAAGCTCGGCGCAGGTGCAGCCCTCGCTGGCCAACTCCTCGACCGTGCCCGGCTCAACGATGGCAGGAAACTGCGACTCCTTGTAGTAGGGGAAGTGGCCGGAAGTGCGGTAGAGGCCCAGCTTACCGATGTGTGGCGTGAAGACCTGATCGTAGCCGGTCTTGCGCAGCTCCTCGGCGATGAAGTTCTGCAGCTCGGTGCGGATGACCGCCCCGTTCGGGGTCCAGAGGATCATGCCTGAGCCGACCGCCTCGTCGATGTGGAAGAGCCGGAGTTCCTTGCCCAGTTTCCGGTGGTCGCGGGCCTTTGCCTGCTCGAGCCGTTCGAGATATTCGGCGAGCTCTTCCTTGCTTGGGAAGGCCGTGCCGTAGATGCGCTGCAGCTGTTTGTTTTTTTCATCGCCCCGATGGTAGGCACCGGCGATGGAAAGGAGTTTGAAAGCCTTGATCTTTTTCGTGTAGCCCACGTGGCTGCCGGCGCAGAGGTCGAGAAACTCGCCATTTTTGTAGAAGCTGACCTGCTCGGCCTCCGGGATATCGTCGAGGCGGCCGAGTTTGTAGCGTTCCTGGCCGATCGCCTTGATCTTTTCGACCGCTTCCTCGCGGGAGCACTCGATCCGCTCGAACCTCTGGTTTTCCTTGATCACCTTTTTCATTTCCGCTTCGAGCGCTTCGAGGTCGGAGGCGTCTAGTTTCTTATCGAGGTCGATGTCGTAGTAGAAGCCATTCTCCGTCGGCGGGCCGATGTCGAGCTGCGTTTCCGGGAAGAGGCGGAGGACGGCAGTGGCCAGAACGTGTGAGCAGGAGTGGCGGAGCTCCTCGAGAGGGGACATGTCTTTCATCGTGGGAAAAGTCAGAAGTTTGCGAGTCGAGAAGACAGGCGAGACGGCTGATTTGAGTCAACGCCGGATTCGCGGAGTCTTCACCCGTACTCTGAGAACCCTGGCGGGAATGGTTGCACAGAGTTGCCCGGTTCCGATTGAGGGAGGGTCCCATCTCAACCGGCCTTTCCTTGGCCTTGGAGAAAAGCGGGGCAGGGGCTAACCGTTAAGTCGGAGTGAGGCCTTACCTTTGGAAAAGGATTGGTCTGCCGACAGGTTTCCGTTCTTTCGATCGCCGTTAACCAACTCAGTCAGTTCCTCGACCACATCGACCAGCGTATTGGCCTGAGCAGCCAGCTCCTCGGAGGCACTGGCGGCTTCCTCTGCACTGGCGGCGTTGGTCTGCGTGACGTCGTTGATTTGCACGACCCCGGTATTGATCTGCTCGATGCCGTTTTGCTGCTCATCGATCGAGGCGCGTAATTCCTCCATGGAATGATCGACTGACGCAACTACTGTGGCGATGCCATTAAGTTCTTTATCCACCAGGTCAGCCAGTTCGAGAACCTCTTTCAGATGTTTGTTGACGCCCGCGTTTACCCGAACGCCCTCTTCGCTGCGCTTCACCGAGTCTTCAATAAGGGACTGGGTCTCGCTGGCAGCCTCGGCGGCGCGGTGCGCGAGGCTGCGGACCTCATCGGCGACCACAGCGAAGCCGGCGCCAGCCTCGCCGGCGCGGGCGGCTTCAACGGCTGCATTCAAGGCGAGGATATTCGTTTGGAAGGCTATCTCGTCGATCGTCTTGATGATTTTGGAGATGCTATCGCTGGAGGCTTTGATACCGTCCATCGCCCGGCTCAGTTCCTCGGCCGAGTTGCTGGCCTCGCCGACGCCGCCGCGGAGCTTTTTCATCGAGGAGACACCACTCTTGACCGACTTGTCAGCCTCGACGGCCTGCTTTGAAGTGGTGCCGGCAAGCTCTGCATCGCGAGCGACCATACTGGTCATTTCCTCCATTGAGCTGCTGGTTTGCTCCAGGGATGCGGCCTGCTCGCTGGCACCCTCGGCCAAGCTGGAGCTCGCCTCTGAGACCTGATGCGCGGCCGACTTCGTTTCGGATGCGGAGGTAAAAATCAGCTCCGACATTCGGTTGAGGTTGGCGCTAAGACGGTTTCCAAACAAAGCACCATAAATCATTGCCGCGAGCGCGCCGAGCAGCATCAGGACCAGAGCCGTCGACCTCGCAACGGAAGCCAGCTGGATGGATTCTTCAACGGTTGCATTGGCCTCCTTCGTTCGAAGATGGACCACTTGTTCGAGGGCCTCGAATACGTCCTTCTCGAGGACGGAAGCCCGATTGACATCGATCCGCGTCATTTCGTCAAAAATCGCCTGTGCTTTGTTGGCCTCCGCAATCATGCTGTTGAAATAGGAGATCACCCCATCAGCAGCGGGAATTAGGTTTTCGTGTAATTCAGTCCTCGCCTCGGCCTGCTTGCCCTCGGCAAGCAGTTTTTGGATCTGCCCGATGGACCGGTGGAAGGCTTGGTGCGTGGGGCCGGATTCGCGGATCACTTGATTGATCACCGGATTGCTTGACTCGAAGGTAAGCAGCCACCTCCCATAGCGGCAAGCGGTGTGGTCCGTGCCACCCTGATAGGAATCACCTGCCTCGATTTGTTTCGAAGCGTTGATAATCGAGGCATAGTGATCCGCCCGAAAACTCTCGATCTGCCGGAGGAGCTCAGTGGGATTGAGTAGATCGATTTTCAGTAGTTTTTCATTTTCTGCGAAAATGGCATTATTCGCTTTGACCAACTCATCGGCGATCTTGTCATACTCCTCAAAGAGTTGCTCATCCTCTACGGACATCGGTAAAGCGCGGTAAGCCTGTTCCATCACTGCATACTCTTCGCGGATCGACGCGATCATGGCTGTCGCCTGTATTCTCTCCTCCGCGGTGGAACTTTGGTTTAGATATTCCTGCACCGTGCGCATGAGGTTTGAAATTCTCACCTGGATATCGATCGCGTTTTCTACGGCGGGTAGCTCTACTTTGCCGATTTCTTCGATCTCGTGACTCAATTGGCCGATCGAGCGGAAACCAATGAAGCCGACGATGAGGACGACCAGGCTGATAAAAGCGAAGGAGAGAAGTAATTTTAGCTTGAGAGATAATTTTTTCATCGGTTGTGGCGGAGATGTGGATCAAGAAATTTTGGCGGATCCATGAAGAGTTATTATTGGGCCAAGAAGAAGTAAAGCTTCTTATTTTATAAAAGTAAGATTAGATAAATTAATCTTAAAAAATATGTAAAGAAGGGTTAGTTATGGCAGATCTTAGGATCCGGTTTCTTATAATTGGGAGTCCGTTTTGGTAAGTGCGCCCTCGCGATG
>Ga0102948_1001150_pt1 | contig 10541 bp, 10 predicted proteins | sample SalPonA_A_H2O_MG_FD_78211 | JGI IMG/M metagenome (GOLD analysis project Ga0102948, IMG submission 78211) | Water microbial communities from South San Francisco under conditions of wetland restoration - Salt Pond MetaG R2A_A_H2O_MG | ecosystem: Environmental > Aquatic > Non-marine Saline and... | reverse complement strand
CCGGTTCGGGTGACCTCTTGCAGCGCCGCATCGGCGTGAATTATGATACCTGCCACATGGCCATCCAATTTGAACAGGCCGGGGCGAGTCTGGGTGCGCTGGCCGAGAGCGGCATCCGCATCAGCAAGGTGCACCTGAGCTCGGCGCTCAGTGTCAGCCCGGATGCGGCAAATCTCCGGTCGCTGAAGGAATTTATCGATCCGGTCTACCTGCATCAGGTGGTGGGGCGTCGGGCTGGCGGCGCATTTCAGCGCTGGGAGGATCTGGACCAGGCGCTTGCGGATCCGGGCGGCTTTGGGCCCGAGGATGAGTGGCGCATCCACTTCCATGTGCCGCTCTACGCGGCGCCCTTGCACGGCCTGTGCACGACGGTCGACCATCTGGAGCAGACGCTCGATTATTGCGCGGCGCATCCTGAGCTTTGTTCGCACTTTGAGTTTGAGACTTACACCTGGGAGGTGCTACCGCCGGATCTAAGGACTGACTCGGTGGTCGAGCAACTGGTTGCGGAATACACCTGGTCGATGAATGCATTTGCATCCCGAGGCGCGTCGCTTCGGAATAGGGCGCAGTGAATCGCATCCTGAAAACCCACCTCAGGCTGGCCCGGGCATCGAACCTGCCTACCACCTGGTCGAACGTGCTCTGTGCCCTCCTTCTGGTGGGTGGCTTTGGTTGGATCGCTTTTCTCGGTGCCTCGGTGGCCGTCAGTTGCTTTTATATCGGGGGCATGTATCTCAATGATTGGCGCGACGCCGAGCATGACCGCAAGCATCAGAGCTTTCGTCCGATCCCCGCGGGGCGCATCGCACGGATCTGGGTGCTTTTCTATGCTCTGGTCTTTTTTGCGGCGGCGATCGGGCTGAGCTACACCTTGATGCCACGGTCCATACCCTGGGCGCTTGGCTTGCTTGGTTGCATCGTCGCCTACGACCTGAAGCATAAGGACAACCCACTCAGTCCGTGGTTGATGGCGGGTTGCCGCGCCCTGATCTACCCCTGGGCCGTCGTCCTTTCGGGCCAAAGTTTTACGATCGAGCTTTGGTTGGCCTGTGCGGCCGTCTTCGGCTATACCCTCGGGCTGACCTACATCAGTCGCGGTGGACTCGGGTTTCGGCAGAAGCTGCTTTTCACGCTGGTCGTCCTGCTGCCCGCCTACACTTGGATGAGTTATATGGGGAGCGAGGTAACGATCGCCGGTCTGGTTGCCCTGATCGTATTTTTGCTTTGGATGGTGCATTGCCTCGGAGCGCTTTTCTGCCGCACGCCGAGAATAGGGTTTACTGTTGGTAACCTGATTGCAGGATTTTGTCTCGTCGACTTGGTCGCGGTGACGATGGTCTCCAACTTCGCCTGGGTCGCTTTACCCGCTTTCTTAATGCTTTTTTTCGGCACGCTTAAATCCCAGACTCTTATCTCCGGCACTTAATGGACGACGACGCGACACATTCCATCATCGAGGCGTTTGAAATCACTTACTCGCACCAAGTCTATTTCACTGAGGGTGTGTTTTCTGAAAGCAACGACCTGCTTGCCCGCACGATTCAAAAGATTAGCAGTGCAGATAGACCGCGTGTCTTCATCGTCGCTGATGCGGCTTTTATCGAGGCAAATCCAGGTGTCACCGACCGGATCGAAAGGTATTTTGACCAGCACCGCGAGGGGCTGCGCTACTGCGGACTGCTCGAACTACCCGGCGGGGAGCAACTGAAGAATAAGCCCGAATTCCTCGAAGGTCTTTATCGCCTGATCGAAGAAAAGAATCTCTGCCGGCATTCGTGGATCATCGCCCTCGGAGGCGGCGCCTTGCTCGATCTGGTCGGATTCGCCGCATCCACTGCGCACCGCGGCATCCGGCATCTGCGTTTACCGACGACCTCGCTCAGCCAGGGGGATGGCGGCTGCGGCGTGAAAAACGGTATCAATTATCTCGGGAAGAAGAATTTCATAGGCACCTTCACGCCGCCCTCTGCGGTGATCAACGATGTCGGCTTCCTCGAATCGCTGCCCGAGCCCCGACTCCTTGATGGTATGATTGAGGCGATCAAGGTGGCGCTCATCAAGGATCGCGGATTTTTCGATTTTCTGCAGGGAAGGGCGGCCGCCGTGCTCGCGCGTGATTTTTCCGCGATTCGGGAGATTTTAGAGTGTTCCGCACGTTATCACGTGCTGCACATCGCGCGCAACGGCGACCCCTTCGAGCTGACCTCTTCGCGCCCGCTCGATTTTGGCCATTGGTCGGCGCATAAGCTGGAGGTTTTGAGCGGCTACACTCTAAGCCATGGGGAGTGCGTGGCCATCGGTATCGCGCTCGATTGCATTTATTCGCACAAAAGCGGATTTCTTTCCAAGGAGGATATGGAGCGGGTCCTGAAAGTAATCCAGAGCTATGGCTTCCGTATTTATGACGAGCGTCTAGCGACGGGCGGCAGCGGCGGGCGGTCCTACTCGATTCTCGCGGGGCTGGAGGAATTCCGTGAGCACATGGGTGGACAACTGACGATCCCGCTCCTACGCGGCATTGGTGAGCAGTTCGAAGTAAACGAGATCGATACCGGCCTGATGGAGTCCTGTATCGAAGCCTTGCAGGCGGTCGAAGGCACCTTTCAGCGATGAGGCGCACTGCGGTCATTAATGTCGTCGGGCTGACCCGCTCCCTCATTGGTGAGCATACCCCGGCCATCCGCGACTACACGAAACGGTCGCAGTTGCAGGTCATTCGCCCCGCGTTTCCGGCGGTCACGTGCACGGCGCAATCGACCTATCTGACTGGGATGGATGCCGGTGGGCACGGCATTGTCGCAAACGGCTGGTATGATCGCGAATACGCGGAACACCGCTTCTGGAAGCAGTCGAACCACATCGTGCGTCAACCGAAAATCTGGGAGACGCTCAAGACGGAGGATCCCGCTTTTACCTGCGCCAAGCTGTTCTGGTGGTATAATATGTATGCGGCGGTGGATTATTCGATCACCCCGCGGCCGATGTATCCGGCTGATGGGCGCAAGGTCTTCGACATTTATACCCAGCCGATGGAGCTACGCGAGTCGATCAAGCAGGACCTCGGCGAGTTCCCATTTCCCTATTTCTGGGGGCCGATGGCCGGCATCCAGTCTTCGGAATGGATCGCGCGCTCGGCCGAGTGGGTCGAGACGCGGTATGCGCCGACCCTGAATCTTGTTTATCTGCCGCACCTTGATTACAACCTCCAGCGGGTTGGGCCGGAAAATCCCGCGATTCGAGCAGATCTACAGGCGATCGATGCCGTCGTCGGCCGGTTGATTGCCTTCTACGAGCAGCGGGGGGTAGCGGTGGTCCTGCTTTCGGAGTATGGCATCACACCGGTGAATCAGCCGGTCCATCTCAACCGGGTCTTCCGGCAGAAGGGCTGGATCACGATCAAAGACGAACTGGGTCTTGAGCAGATTGATTGCGGGGCCAGCAAGGTATTTGCCATTGCCGATCATCAAGTGGCGCATGTTTATGTGAACGAGCCCTCGCTGATGGAAGCTGCAGGTGAAGTGCTGGCAGCGGTTCCCGGAGTGGAAACGGTGCTCGATGCTGCGGGCAAACGGACTTACGGAATCGACCATGAGCGGGCGGGAGACCTGATCGCGGTAGCGGATAAAGACAGCTGGTTCACTTACTATTATTGGGAGGACGATGCTGTGGCGCCGGACTTTGCCCGTTGTGTCGACATCCACCGCAAGATCGGTTATGACCCCGTCGAGCTATTTATCGATCCCGCGATTCGTTTTCCGAAGCTGGCTCTTGGCACGCGGTTGCTCAAAAAGAAACTCGGGCTGCGCACACTGATGGATGTTATTCCCCTGGATGCGGAACAGGTGAAAGGCTCGCACGGCAGGATCCCCGAGGACGAGGGTGATTGGCCGATCTTCATTGCGCCGAATTCTGGGGATGGAGACGGCCCGCTTCCGGCGACTACGGTTCACTCCCGGCTGCTCGATTTGATCCGGTCCGCGCATTGAGGAATGCGGGCACGGCCGACCTGGCAGGGTAGCCGGTCAACTGCGGACAAACCAGTGGTGGGCGTGTATTTTCCGGTCTATCCCTCTGCGCTTTCGAAGACAGGCCGCAGGCGGAGGGTGACCTTCTCGTCCAGAGCCGGCAGGTGGGTCGTGTCGAGCTCCCAGATCAGTTCCCCATTGACGCGGCTTTGGAACCCGGGCAAGCCAAGCATCTCATCGCCGAAAGTGGAGATGGTGATGACGTGACCACTGGTATCTGCGAGGTAGCGGCGTGAGCCGTCGCGGGCATCGACCAGCTGCGAACCAGTGAAGAGAAAGGAATTTGGGAAGGCTTCACCGTCGGCTTCCCCGGTAGTTTCGCTGGCACTGGCGCTGCCGGGTTCGTAAATATTATCGAGATTCTTGCGAATAAAGTCGCTGATTGGACGCTCGACCGGCTTTCCATCCGGACCCTCAACGACCAGAGACACTTCGACGGGTGAACCGCTCGGCGGAATGTGAGTCCAGCGGGTCATTTCCTCATTAATCGGCCGGCGCATCGCGGGGTTGCCGTTTTGCGCGCCGACGAGGAGGAGGGCGGCATGAATATGAGCGGCTTTGGCATTAACCCGCACGATCGACTCATGTTCCTTTGTTCCCTCCGTGCAGGCGACGAGCTCGAGCATACCGTATTCCATGGCGACCTGGGCATCCACGTCGATGAACCCTTCAATGTCGATCCGAACTCCAGGCAGGTTAAGTTTATTCAGCACCTCTTTGATGCGGGCTTCTTCGTCCGAAGCTTCCGAAGCTTCCGTTGTAGAGCCGGTTGAGCCAAAGAGCGTAAGCCCGGAGAGCAGAAGAAAAGTGAATACGGTGGGCGTGATCTTTTTAAGTTTCATGTGAGGCGTATTGAATTTAGGAAAATCAACAGGTCGAGCTTCAAAAATTCCCAATCCTGATGTTTGGTCAGGAACAAAGCTCCGGCGGTTTGGGCTTGGGTTCGATTGACGAGATTAAAACTATGGGACTCGATCGAGCGCCGAGCGTTCCCGTTTTAAAAGTGGCATCGAGCGCTCCGGATCGAGGGAGCGGTCTCTGCCGAGGGGTGAGCGAATGGGTTGCGCTTGCCGCTCTTCAGTGCAAATTTCCGTCGAGTGGGTGAAATCTGCAAGCGACTGATTTTTGGGAAGAGTTTTCGTAGGACACTTCTGCGGATGTCTATTCTCGTGGTGTTGGTTGTGATCCTCTTCCGTTATGTGCTGGCACCGATGCGGCTCAACGGGGTGAGCATGGAGCCGAGCTATTTGCACGGTCAATTCTCGATCGCGAATCGGCTCGCCTATATTCGGGAGTTGCCCGCGCGGGGCGATGTGGTGGCGGTGCGTCTGCGTGACACCGGGCGAAGTGTTTTTTTGCTAAAGCGTATTGTTGGTTTGCCGGGGGAGCGTATCGGTTTTGAATCCGGGCGGGTTACGGTGAATGGCCGGCGATTGGAGGAGGCCTATCTGGGCTACCAGTCCGACTGGGAACGGGAGCCGGTTCTCTGTGCGGAGGACGAGTATTTTGTGGTGGGCGACAACCGCTCCATGCCGATTCGTGATCACACCTTTGGCCGGGCTTCGCTCACAAGGATTGTCGGAAAGGTCATTTTTTAATATGAAGAGAATTATTTTATCGATCGCTGGGGCCCTGGTTGCCGGCGTTTTCCTTCGGGGCTGTTTCATCGGGCCGGAGGGTGAGATCCGAAAGCAGCTTTCGACGCTTGAGGAATTGGTTTCCTTTGAAGCCGGAGAGGGAGATTTGAGTGCGCTTGCTTCGGTCCGTCGCTTGGGTGGTCTGTTCTCGGAGGAAGCGGAGGTCACGCTTTCCGGGTTTGGTGAGCGTCGGCGTTTACAAGGCCGCACGGAATTACAGCAGGCCGCTATGGCGGCCCGTTCGCAGGCGGGCAGATTACAGGCTTCGCTGCACGACCTTGAGATCCGGCTGTCGGAGGATGAACGGTCCGCTGCGGTGAGGGCCACCGGTCGGGCGAAGGTGGGTGGCGACGAGCGGGCAGCGGTGCAGGAGCTGGTATTCGAATTTGAAAAGGGGCCCGATGGGTGGCTGATCATTTCGGTCGAAAACGTGCAGGCGCTTCGCTAGTTTTCTGCAGCGTTTAGAACGCCCATTGTCCTCTAGGCACGGCTTCAGCTTGGCCGGTATTCCGTTTCGGATTCTTTCTGCTCGAGCACGGCCTCCCGGTGGGTGAGTTGATCCATGCGGTCAATAAGTGTGTTTTCGGCTTCTTCAAGATCGCGCGAGCGTTCCTCCAGCCTGCGGTTTTCCTCTTCGAGCTGGCGTAGCTTCTCCTCCAGGATCTGCTCGCGGGAAGATGATTCCGGCATTTGGGCCGCGTCTTCCTCCGGGGAGCCGGCCTTGATCACTTCGCCTTTGAGTTGGTTCAGCTCGGTCTTCTGTCTCTGGACGATACGGCGATCCTCACTCAGTTGGCTTTTCAGGGCCTCCAATTCGTGCTCTTTGGCATTGAGAGCGGCCTCCCTTTCGCGAATAGCCTTATTGTCGGCGGCATTTTTCGATCCGTCCAGGGTGCCGGCCTGTGCGTCCAGATTTTCTTTCATCTGCTCCAACTCGGCTTGCACCATTTCCACTTCGCTCAGGCGGGTAATAGCGACCTCCTCTGCCAGGTTGAGTTCTTCCTCGCGGCTTTTCAGCTCTTCGCGCTCGGACTCGATGCGTGCTTTTTCCTCGGCGATCTGCTTTTGCTCGTGAGCCATGGATTTCTCCCGCTCCAGAATGAGTTTTTTCTGCTCTTCGATGTAACGGCGCTCGGAGGCAGTCAGCTGGCGCTCCGGCTTGGCAGCGGCCTTTTCGGGATGAATCCCGTTCTTCATGAAAAACGGCACAATGACAGATTCCCAGGCCTCGTGGTCGGCTCCTTTCAGCTCGTGTGGCTTGTTGGAATGATCGAGAAGAATGATTTTGTTTTTTTCGATGGATTTGATGCGGGAACGGTCGCGAACCGCGCTCAAAAGAAGCATTTTCGATTTCTTCAATTGCTCCGTCGTAGGAATCGCTACCAAAAGTGCGATATATCCGAGGCCTATACCAGTGAGACCGAACGAAACCGCACTGGCCACGAAGTTCAGGCTAAGTGCGTAGACCAGCCAGGCAATGCCGAGGGAGACGAAGCCGAGTAGTAAGGTCGACTGGACAATCCGTTTGGCGGCGTGTTTCTTGTAGAAGCGGTCGACGGAAGTGTCGAGCGCAGCTGGCAATTCATTTGGCATAGGAGAGATGAATCATTAAACAACAAATGGGCAAAGTCTCTCATAAATAGGAGTTTCCGGCGTATTTAAAAGTCTCTTTACACGGAGACAGGCAATTCTAGTGAAATTTTGAATAGATTTGCGACATCTCGTGACGCAGCAGGGACGGTTAGGAGTCGGTGCTGATCGGGGTGCTTGATAAGCTGGACAGACCCGCCGGGTGCGTCACGCTCCGCACCGATGCTGTCCGCACCGAAAAGTCGACGCGTGGGTGCCTTTGCACTGGTCCCTGTTTTACTTTTGCTTACTGCTGTCCTGACTCAACGGGAGAGTGGTTGGCTTACCCTATGGCCGAGTGCAGTGGCCCTTTCGGTCGTGTTGGTCGCGCGTAGTGCCTGGGTGGGCTAATGACGGGAGCGGTCGCCGGTGCACTCCTTTTGGCAGACGGATCTTTGACCCAAGCGGGATAGCAGCTTTTACTAGGCCAGTGTCTGCCGATCGTTGGTGCACCCTGGAAGTTGAGTGCGATGCTCTTTACCCTGATCCTCGGCGGATTTGTCGCCTTGGTCGAGGCGGGTGGCGGTTTGCAGGCACTGGTGCGCCGCTTGCTCGGAGAGGGCCGCGCGCCTCAGCGGCGGATGCAGTCGACCGTCTTTGGCTTTGGTCTGCTGGTCTTTTTCGATGGTCTGGCCAACACGATGCTGATCGGACGCCTGCTGCGCTCGGCGGCGGACCGCTGTGGGGTGTCGCGGGTGAAGCTGGCTTACCTCGCGGATACGACCGGTTCAGCGGTGGCGTGTCTGGCCTTTATTTCGACCTGGATTGCCTTTCAGCTTTCGATGATCCGGGAGGGGTTTGCATTGGCCGGAGAGGAGGTGAGCGCCTACGGTTACTTTTTCCGCTCGCTTTCGACCAACTACTATTGCTGGTTTGCGCTCGCTTTGGCAGGGGTCTGCGTCTGGCGCGATTTCAATCCCGGGGCGATGGGGCGCGCAGAGGCGGCAGCGCGGGCGAGGCACTCTGCATCTGAAGTGGAGACGCCAGCTTATTCTGCCAGCCACTGGGGGTTGGCGATCGTGCCGATTGCGGTGCTCACGCTCTCGATCCCCGTATTGGCTTACTGGATCGGGGCGGAAGCAATTTTGCCGTTCAGTTTATCCGGATTTGCGGAGGCCTACGGCAGAGCGGAAGTTTACGTGCCGCAAATTTTGGTCGGATCCAGTATACTCGCGTCTGTCATCGCGGCGCTGACCTTCATTATTTCGAGAAGCGGAAGGGGAGGTTTTAGGGGGCCGATGCTCGGTGTGGCCGCAGCAACCTTTTTAAAAGGGGTTCGGGAAATTGCGGGCCCGGTGGGCATCCTCATCGCGGCCTGGATGCTCGGCTCCGCTATCAGCCAGCTCGGCACCGCCGATTGGTTGAGTGCGCTCCTTCAGGGACGCGTCTCCGTGGCGCTGCTTCCGGCTGGCATCTTTTTGATCGGTTCGGTGATCTCGTTTTCCACCGGCACGTCGTGGGGAACAATGGGGGTGCTGATGCCGCTGGCGATCCCGGTGATCTTTTCGCTGACAGGAGAGTCGAGTGATGTCGTGCGAGACCAACTGGTGGTCGCAGCGATCGGAGCGGTCTTCAGCGGTGCAGTCTTTGGCGATCACTGTAGTCCTTTTTCGGACACGACGATAGTGGCCTCAATTGCCGCCGGAGTTGAGCCGCTCGACCATGTGCGCACGCAGTTGCCGTTCGCTCTGATCGCGGCGGGAGCGGCGCTGCTCATCGGGTTCTTGCCGCTCGGGCTCGGGCTTCCTGCCTGGGCCGGCCTGCTCGCGGGGGTGGCGCTGCTTTGGTTTCTGCCCGGTGTCTGGCCTGTCCGCGCGGTGCCTGCTAGCGATAGGTCTTGATCAGGTGCTTCGCTCGGGATTTCAGTTTTGCCTCTCCCGTTCGGCGGGTGGAGAAAGTCTCGAGTGCTGCCAAGAGCTCTCTGGGGACAGGCAGATTCAGGATGTGGCACTCCTCAAAGTAGTTTGCGAACCAGGTCAGGGTGGTCTGCTGCAGGCGGATACTTGAGTCTTTGGCGAGGAGTGTTTCGACGGCGTTTTCTTCTTCCGGGCTCATGGGGTGGTGCGGGTTTGTGGCGGATGCCGGCTTTACCGTGCCGGTTGTTGGCCGCAGGGTTGAGCAAGGATAAAGGGTCGCACGATCATGGCTGTGAAATGAGTCTGCGTTTTTTCCCAATGTTCGGCGTGCTGCTTGCAGGGTTGCACGAGGTCGCCCGATTCGAGCCAAGAGCGAACTTGGGCCTGATCGTCCCGGGCAAAGGCGATGCCGACCGACTTCAAGTCGACCGCGGGGTCGACAAAGATCATGCTGCCCGCTTCGAAGTGTGGCTTGAGGTAGCTCCAATCGACCTCACCCGTATATTTTTCGAGCTTTTCCTCCTCGGTGGAGACATCATTTGCGGGGCTGAATTCGACTTTGCGCATCCCTCAGGAGTTGCCAGAATTCGGGGCCGGTGTGAACCCCGAATTCTGGATTTTCTTTGGGGGTCTCAGTTTCCCGTAACCCGATAAAAGCCGGACGGGCCTTCGGGGCGATGGCTCAGTTGAAGTCGAAAAGTTCCCTCGTCGGTGAGGTTGAAGGCTTCAACCGCCTCCCATTTGCCGGTCAGCAAGTCATTGCGGTGCTCGAGCCGGAGGTCGGGGTTGGCGAACCAGCCGACTTCGATTACGAAATTACCGTCACCGTCGAAATAGTTGCGGAAGAGCGATGGAGTGTTTTCCAGCGTGCCAGACCACTCTGAAAAATCCGCGTAAGCGGTCAGCGCAGAAGTGCTGAGCCTGTCGATCCGGTTTACCGTTTCGTCGATGCCATCTGCAAGATCGTAGAACTCCTCGCTGCCGTCCGCCTGGACGATCCATTTGTAGGTTTCATTGACGATCATGAAAGCGGGTTCGTTCAGAGAACCGGGTTGAGCGGAATAGGCGAAGCGCCTTGTGTGTTCGGTCTTCGCGCCACCAAGGATTGAGAGGAAGGATTGGGAGTCGAAGACCAGCTCATTCGGTAGGAGACCGGCCTGCTCGATTCCGAGTAGATCCAGAATCGTGCGATACAGATCGACACTTTGCACGAGGGCTTCGCTCCGCGTATTTTTGAGCGAGTCAGGTATGGCGGCTCCGCTGACAATCATTGGGATATTGATGCCGCCTTCGTAAAGGGTGCTTTTGGCATGGCTGCGCAGGAAGGGCGGCTGGATAACGGTCATCGGGGTTCCGTTGTCTCCAATGAAAATGACCGTGGTGGTGGATGG
>Ga0102948_1001148_pt1 | contig 10553 bp, 9 predicted proteins | sample SalPonA_A_H2O_MG_FD_78211 | JGI IMG/M metagenome (GOLD analysis project Ga0102948, IMG submission 78211) | Water microbial communities from South San Francisco under conditions of wetland restoration - Salt Pond MetaG R2A_A_H2O_MG | ecosystem: Environmental > Aquatic > Non-marine Saline and... | reverse complement strand
TCAGGTGGGCAGTAGTATGAGAAAGACATTAGATGCCACAAAGGCACTAACTCTATTCAAAAAATTACCAAAGCAGCATAGAAACGGGCTCGCAATAGCCAGTGCGTTTTTAGGTGCATTAATTCTTCTGCCGTCTGAGTCGGTAGAAGCAAGCCGTCATCATGAGGCACATAACCTCGATGCTGGCGTACGCTATCCTGTTGAGCTAAATATCGCCCCGTCTACCGACGTTTTTATGGGTGAAGAAGAGTCAAGCTGGCAGACGTATAAAGTGCGCAGTGGCGATACACTCGCAAAACTATTTAAGCGTGCAGGCTTCACCTCTCGTGATGTATACAACGTGACGCAAGCAGGCGAATTAGCCAAAACCTTGGTGACCCTATTACCGGGCGACGAACTATCATTTAAATCGAATAAAGATGGTGGCTTTGGTGAACTTAAATACAAATTATCATCAACCGAAACGTTATTTGTTCGCCCTGACTCAAGCGATGACGATGCCACATTAATGGCTGCGGTTGAAAAACGTGATGTAGATATCCGCTATAACTTTGCGCAAGGCGAAATACATTCTAGTTTTTGGAATGCTGCTGTTCAGTCCGGCCTTACAAGCAATCAAATTATGAATCTTGCCGGTATTTTTGGTTGGGATATCGATTTTGCGATGGAAATTCGCTCAGGCGATACCTTTAATGTTGTATTTGAAGAACAACACATCGACGGCGAATTTGTCGGCTACGGCGATATCGTCGCGGCTGAGTTTACTAACCAAGGTGAACAGTTTAGTGCCATTCTCCATGAAGATGGGACCTATTACACGCCAGAGGGGCGCAGCATGCGCAAAAGCTTTCTGCGTGCACCCATCAACTTTAAGTACGTAAGCTCTAATTTTTCTAAGGCACGCTTCCATCCTGTTCAGAAACGCTGGAAGGCGCACCGTGGCACCGATTACGTGGCGGCGGTAGGCACCCCAGTGATGTCTGCGGGCGACGGTAAAGTGATTAAATCATCGTATGACAAATACAATGGTCATCATGTATTTATACAGCACGGTGAAAAGTACACGACTAAATATTTGCACTTTAGAAAGCGCGCGGTGAAAGTGGGTGATACCGTTAAACAAGGACAAACGATTGGTTATTTAGGCAGTACTGGCCTTGCGTCTGGCCCGCATGTTCACTACGAGTTTTTAGTTGATGGCGTGCACAGAAACCCACGAACCGTATCCCTACCAAAAGCGTTACCGATAGCGAAAGAAGAGCGTGATGTCTTTATGGAAATTGCTAGCGTGCGCAAGGCACAATTAGACAACAACAAGCGTATTATGCTTGCTATGCAATAACAGTTTGTAATGACAAAATATATCGGCCTGATGTCAGGCACAAGCATGGACGGCGTTGACGCCGTCCTGTGTCATATTGAGTCGGGCGAATGCCACACCCTAGATTGTACTTCATTGCCCTACCCCCCAACACTCTTAGCCATGTTACACAGTTTGTGCAGCCCTTCGGTAAACGAACTCAATACCATGGCAGTTGCAGACAGGTTAGTAGCAGAAACCTTTGCGCAAGCGGTTATCGCATTGCTTGATAAAACGAATACATCGGCAGATGACATTACGGCTATCGGCTCTCACGGACAAACTATCCGCCACTTCCCTCAGACCCAATTACACGGCGATGCACCTATTAGTCAATTCCCTTTGCATGACCATCGTAGCTTCACGTTACAAATAGGCGATCCCAATACCATCGCAGTGCTGACTAATATCGATGTTATCGCCGACTTTAGGCGTAAAGATATTGCCCTTGGCGGGCAAGGCGCCCCCCTTGTACCTGCCTATCATCAAGAAGTTTTTGCCCATCCCACAAAGCCGCGTGTATTGGTAAATATCGGCGGTATCGCTAATCTTTCTTTGCTAACCCCGAGAACAAGCGAGTCCGCGCCGCTTGGGTTTGATACTGGGCCTGGCAATACCTTAATGGATGCGTGGATTGCACGTCATCATGGCAAGCCTTATGACGAAAATGGTCAGTGGGCCGCGTCGGGCAAAGTAGACAACGTATTGTTAGCACATTTGTTAGCTGATCCATTTTTTTCAACAAATGGGCCGAAAAGCACTGGACGAGAATATTTCAACCTTACATGGTTAGACGATGTACTTAACACCATCGGGAGAAACATTGCCGCTGAAGATGTTCAAGCGACCTTATTGGAGCTTACCGCAAACAGTATCGCTCGCGCAGTAATACTGCACAAATTGAATCAGGATACACACGTTATTATCTGTGGTGGAGGGGCCTTTAACAACGTGCTAATGGAGAGACTTAGCAGCCTTCTCACTCCTCATCCACTTAGCGATAGTCATTGCCTTAACATCCACCCGCAGCATGTTGAGGGTGCCGCATTCGCATGGCTTGCCTATGCGTATATAAACCGTATTTCAGGGAATGTTCCAGATGTTACTGGGGCGTCTCGCAGCGCGGTGCTTGGCGCTCGCTATTGTGCTGAATAACATGCGCTACCCAAGGTGGGTAGCGCACTTTTCGTTGGTTACTCCGCGTTTTCCTCAATGTACGCATCAACAATTTGTTCCAGTACATCAAGTGGCACTGCGCCGTTTTTAAGCACGGCATTGTGGAATTCACCTAAGTTAAACTTGTCACCAAGGGCGGCTTTTGCTTTTTCACGTAGGTCGAGAATTTTCATCATGCCTACTTTATACGACGTGGCTTGCCCTGGAAGCACAATATAGCGTTCAATTTCCGAGATCACATCAGACTCAGCCATGCCAGTATTAGCCAGCATATAAGCGATAGCTTCTTCACGCGTCCATCGCTTAGCGTGAATACCGGTATCTACCACTAACCTTACTGCCCTAAAGAGCTCTGCTTGCAAACGACCAATATTGTCAAATGGGTCATCTTGGAAGCCTAACTCCCAAGCAACACGTTCTGAATATAGTGCCCATCCTTCTACGTATGCGCCAAAAGGAGCAACGGTTCGAAAAATAGGTAACCCTTCGAGTTCCATTGCAATAGCAATTTGGAAATGATGACCAGGGATCCCTTCATGATAAGCGAGGGTGCGCATGCCATATTTAGGTGTCGCTTTTATATCATAGAGATTGGCAAAGAATATCCCCGGGCGAGAACCATCAAACGCCGGAGGCTGATAATACGCACCCGGTGCAGTTTTCTCTTTAAACAACGGGATACGCTTCACTTTCATGCCCGCCTCAGGGCGCACAAGGAAAGCGTCACCAAGGCCTGCATCTATTTCGTCAAGTATGGTTTGATAATCGGTTAGTATTTGCGCTCTGCCTTCTTCGGTATCTGGGTAATAGAAACGCTCATCTTCAGCCAATTGGTTAATAGCAGGGGTAAAACCTTCGCTCACATCAAACCCTTGCTGCGTGAGAATAGTCAAAATTTCACCTTGTATGCGTGACACTTCGGCAATGCCCACATTATGAATATAATCGGGGGAATAATCTGTTGTCGTAAAAAAGCGGAGCGCTAACTTATACGCTTCATCGCCGCCTTCCAACCGCCACAAGCCGTCATCAGTGCCCGCTTTGTTCTTAAGCACGGTGAAATAGTCTATAAGCATCTGATAGGTAGGATATACCGTAGTTTCTATCTCGCTCTCAACGCGAGCAAGCAGTGCGTCGTACTTATCGCTATCGATTGCTTCAGACTCTTTCATACGGCGCTCTACCGACGAATAAAGGATATTTTCTTTTATGGGTTTGTCGATAAAGCCCTGCATCTCATCAATCACGCGCTGAATGACAAACTGTGGAGGAATAATATCTTTCTCTTCGCGGACATACATGCCTTCAAGCATTTGCGTAAAGTAACGCTTACTTTCGCTTAAGCGATTAATGTAATTTTCCACACTCTCTTCGTCGGTTATCGCGTGTTGCCCATCCATAAAGCTTGGAAAATTACTTTGCGCGCCAGACATTTGGTTAAACGGGTAGCTATGATACTGATACGCTTGGAACTGACTTAATGTGTTTAAAAGGTACAATGCAATATCTTTGGACAACTGCTCATCGTCATCCAAATCATCGTATTGCATCAATACTTGTTTAACGCCCATCAGTTCGTCGTACATTGCTTGCGACGAGGCTAAGCTCGCGTCATCAAGATGCGCGTTATGTCCTGTAACTCCCATACCATCAAGGACACCAATTGACGTGAGTGTTTGAGGGCTCTTTAATGCTTGTTTTATTAGGGTTCTATCTAGAAATACACGAAATGAAAACGGTTTCTCCGCGTTCCATTCATGCGTGCCCCACATGGCGCCGCCGATAATAACTACCAGCACGCCAATGCCTAACCATTTAAAAAAAGTTTTCATGCTTGTCCTTTTTATTTTAATTGTTTTAAAGCGCAGAAACGTAGTTGCACATACACAAGTATCTACAGTCGAGTACCTCGCCCATAAAGTCAATAAAAAAGCCTACTACGCATTGGGCGGATGCGTGAGGCCGACACGAAATAGTTAAAAACATTTAACGCTATATCCTCAGTCTTATTCGGTATTGACTAGTCCTTTTCGCTATAGCCCCGCCTATTGAATCAATCCGAATTAAGACCATTTCAGTAACCATTAAACACACGACAGAAAAGGAAATTATCATGTCAGATTCACCGCTATTCACTTCATTTGAATGGGCTGGCAATACATTACAAAACCGTATGGTGCTAGCACCGATGACTCGGGGACGTGCCGGTAGCAATCGAATCCCTAATAAAATCATGGGTGACCATTACGTACAACGCGCTGATGCTGGGCTAATCATTAGTGAAGCAACGGCAATATCCGAAGAAGGAATAGGTTGGGTAGATACACCTGGAATTTATACCGAAGAGCAGGTTGAAGGGTGGCGTTCTATCAATAAGCGAGTCCATAACGCAGGCGGCAAGATTGTACTGCAGTTATGGCACACCGGACGAGCGTCGCATAGCGATTTTCATAATGGTGAACGTCCACTCTCCGCATCTGCGGTAAAAATTGAAGGGGACGAAATCCACACTCCAAAGGGCAAAAAGCCTTACGAAGTGCCGCGAGCGATGACACAGGAAGACATACGCAGAACCATTGCCGACTTTAAAACAGCAGCAGTCAATGCCAAAGCAGCCGGGTTCGACGGCATAGAAGTACATGCTGCGAATGGCTACCTATTGAACCAATTTATTGACAGCAGAAGCAATCAGCGTACAGACAACTACGGTGGTAGCATTGAAAACCGCTATCGATTCTTAAGTGAAGTTATGGATGCAGTTTTAGCTATTTGGCCTGCTGAAAAAGTGGGGGTTAGGCTTTCACCAAATGGCGTATTCAACGACATGGGTGCCGATGACTATCGTGAGACATTTACTTATGTTGCACAGCAACTCAACGCATTAAAGTTGGGATACCTTCATGTTATGGACGGGCTGGCCTTCGGTTTTCATGAACGCGGCGAACCCATGGTGTTATCTGAATTCAGAGCGTTATTCGATGGCATGATTATCGGTAACTGCGGTTACACGAAGGAAGAAGGTGAAAAGAGGATCAGTGATGGCGATGGCGATATGATTGCTTACGGCAGACCATGGATCACGAATCCCGACTTGCCAACACGCTTTAAAAATAATTATCCATTATCTGCCTTTGACGACCCATCGACTTGGTATGGTGGCGACGAAGAGGGATACAACGATTATGATACATATCGAGAACGTAGCGGCAAAGCGTCAATGGAGTCAATGACATAAGCAACGTCTTTTGCTGTTTTACAAATTGATTAAAAGCCCAACCCATGGCGTTGGGCTTTTTTACGATTAATCGATGCTAATTTAACTGCTTCTGTTTATCAGCCAATGCCGCGAGCTTTTCTAAACACGATAACCAACCATGTTGATGCTGGTCGCATTCTTCTTGAGTGCTAAAACCTGCGTGCGTTAGTACCATTCTTACAACATCAGGTTCGGTTTGTTCGAAAGTAATATCGACAGATGTCATCACCGACGCTTCCAGATTGTCTTCCCACGCCCATGAAAACACCAAGTGCTCATTAGCGAGAATGCGAACATATTCACCCACTAACGCCATTTCGGCGCCATTCGGCTCTACCATTTTAATGCGATATTTGCCGCCTTCACTAAAGTTACTCATTATTTGAGATACCGCACTGTCACCAGGTGCAAACCACTCAGACAAGTATTCAACCTCGTGAAATGCTGCAAATACAAAAGGTAACGAGCCGTGAATACTCACATCTAACGTAAACTGATACATACTACGCCCTTTTTTATATAACGAGCCTACTGCTCGGTAGGCTCGGGACTCTATTTAAAGGCGTATCGGCACGTAGGCACCATAACTTTACCCTAAAACGGCACAAGGATTAGTTATCCTTACACTCCATCAATGTGCTCATGCTTGCAACACCATTAAAATGTTCAGCACACACACGCTCGCTTACATCACGATAAAGTGTATCGATGGCGTCATTTCCCATAAAGTGAGAGCAGAACCCACTTTGATGTGGTTCAATAAAGTGCTTCGCCGCAAGCATAAAGTGCGCAATCAATTGCTTAACATTGTCGGTTCCCATCGCTATTCGCATTGTCGTTAATTCAATACCTGCCTTTTTCTGCTCCTGTGTACTCAACTCAGAGTGCGAAGTCAGCGCGGGGCAAAGCACAATAGTGTTATTTTGACCAATACTCACTTGGTGACTGAATGCCGGCTCAAGCGCATCAAAAAAACGAACAAATACATCTCTTTCTAACTGAGCAGGTGCCATATCAATCGTGAAAAGCGTGCATGGCCATCCGTTCTTATGCTGCTTTTTACGTAGATGTGCATTGCTGTGTTCAGGCAAGGCATGGCAGTTGACGCGAATTTGAGGGTGCGCATTTAAAAATGAGGTGAACACTTGGGTGTTAATCACTTTCGTCATCATTCGTTGCTCTAACGTTTTCATGCCGTTTAACACATCGAATGCTTTTTCTGAATCTAGGAACGCCCCTTTAATATAATACACATCCCAGAACATCGTCTGTGACCAATCAACACCATGCATCGAACTGCCTTTTGGTTGGAACATGCGATGTCCTTCACCAATAACCACACCCGCTGTCGTTGCACCACTTCCGCACAAATCTTTGGTATAACTATGCATGACGTAATCGGGTCTTGACGCTTTGTCTTCATGTTGAAGAGGTTGATGTAAAACAGGCGTTGCTAATGTTGAATCTAGCATGACCAACGCGCCCTCTTCATGCGCCAGCTTACTAATACCAGGCACATCTAATACATAACCATGGGGATTACATGGGGACTCCATGTAAACGTGCATGCTAGCTCCATTATTGAGACGCTCAGCATTTTCGACTTTTGTTTGCGCCATAAAGTCGGCAAAACTATCGCTATCGTACCCGTCAAACCACGCTATTTTGATATTCATGCGATTCTCACGAGCGAAGTAATCGTGAAGCAGTTGGTAAACACCACCATAAACATTTCTAGACACGATAAGTACATCACCATGGCTCAACACGTTAGATAACAATGCATCAATTGCCGCCATACCAGAATTAAAATTCCACGCCATGTAGTCTGCAGCATAAGGGCCCGCCTCCATATCAACAATAGCATTGGCTAATGAAATATTCGTCGGATTTAATAAACGCGAGTAAATCTGATGCGTAAACTCTTTACCTTGGAACGCATCGTCTACCCACTCTGTACACGCATAAACATAAGTGGCGGTTCGCACAACCACAGGCGTGGCTGAAAACAGGGCGGTCACATTGTCGAACAATGGATAATGTCCTTGTGACCCATTACCACTGGATAAGCTTTGGTAGGTTGCGCGGAATGGGTTTTGTAAGGTATCGAGAATTTTTGCGATTTGAAAAGAGAGGAACTTCTTCGCATTGAAATACGCAACACGATCCTCTTTGTCCAATTCACTTAATGTGTTGTTGGTAATATCCCACAGCCGCATGACATCGGCTTGCGCACCATAGAGATGTCGCGCAGTATCTGACAACGCCTGTCCATATTCGGATGACGACGATATTCCAAAGTGAGCGAGTTGTTCTGAGACTAAACCTTCAATAGACTGTGCGTTACTTGAGTTACGCTTTGGTGATAATATTTTCGCCTGACTGACTGTGTTGGTATCCTCAAGTGTGGCCATTCCGTTTTTCCTTATTATTTTCTGAGGTTGAACGTGAGTTTGTTTCTGTCACTCACTTTTTAATTTACAAAAATGTAAAACGTTATCTACAAATTTGAAACAAAGTGACGACCAAATGATCCCACGAGTAAGGAAAGATAAGTTTACTTAATGAAGAGAACGTTAATGAAATCATCACGTAATGCCCCCTTACAGATATCTATTCTAAGTAAAGACGCAGACATACTTGCCGACAATTTATCTTCAATAGATGACATCCGTCACTTGATAGATATTGTGCATGTCACTGATAACCCGCAAAGCATCACACCAAGCGAAATAAAAGTATTGCTCGCGGCCCCAAACCTCGCGGTAAAAATTATTGGTGAATGCCATAACCTAGTATGGTGTCAATCTTCTTGGGCTGGAAATCGACCACTGTTAAGCCACGACAAACAAAACTATCTACTCACGGGTATTAAAGATATTTTCGGGCCACTGATGCGTGAATACGTATTTGCTTATCTGCTACACCATGCAAGAAGTGTTAACGCATTTTCCACTAACCAGGCCGCAACACCACCGGTTTGGGAAGCGACAGCGCGTGTTCCATTACAAGGGAAAACGTTAGGTATCATAGGCCTTGGCAATATTGGCCGAGCGCTAATACCTACTGCAAGAGCGTTTGGCATGAAAGTAATAGGGGTAACGAACACAGGCGCGCCGATAGAAGGTACTGATCATATCTATACAAAAGCGTCACTGTTAGACTTTGCAGGGCGGGCCGATCATATCGTCAACCTTATGCCCGACACGCCAGACACACAGAATATACTCTCAACAGCGTTTTTTAGTGCGCTCAAACCCAATGCGGTTTTTATTAATGCAGGACGAGGTGAAGCGGTTGATGACGATGCATTACTACAGTCTTTAACGCACGGTAAACCTGCGTTGGCAGTATTGGATGTATTTAGAGAAGAGCCGCTTCCTCGTGACCATCCCTTTTGGTCTCATCCCAACATCATTATTACCGCCCACACCGCAGCAGAATCTTCTCCACAGGATGTTGCTGCAATCTTTGCTGAAAACATAACACGATTTGTTCAACAACAGCCTTTAATACATACCTTTGATTTTGAAAAAGGGTATTAAAATGCCCATGCGCTCAATCGCTTATTGACACAATCACACGGTTTATAACATCGGTGAGTTATTGTCTAGGATCTGTCGCGGTGAGCTCGATACGGTCGCGGTGCTGTTCATGAAAGTCGAGTAATGCGGAATAATCCTGCAAGGTGTGCAACTGCCTAAACAATACCCAGTCAATAAGTGTGTAAAGTGATATCTCTGGGTAGCCCCACTCACTAAACTCCCCCTTTTCGCATTGCTCGTTGAGCGTACCAAGCACACTGCTTATTCTTTCTTTTTGCAATGAAAAGAACAGCTTATCTGCTTCTACATCAACGTCAGAGCGTTGTAATAAAAGTAACTGTACGAACGAGTCGTTGGCCGCATCAATAAGGGTAAGTTGATTTTCCTCTTCCCACGTTAAGGGGTTTAGCATCAGCTTTTCAGACAAGTAATTAAATATAATCCTGCTGTCAAAAATCATTCTGCCGTCATCTTCTAGACACGGCACCTTCATCGTTGGATTTCGCGCGGCAAGCAACGCTCTGTCATCATTAGAAAATATCTGAAGGTCTATGAATTCATGAGAAGTATTAAAAAGTACAATACGAGTGCGTCTAACGTAAGGAGAGGTGGTAGACCCATATAACTTCATATTCTTATCTTACCTACTTTCGGCCATTCTCGCGCGTTACGTTTACCTTCAACGTAGCGAATAAATAGCGTGGCTTAATACCACTAGTGTAGTAAAGATTGATAATTTGGAAAAGTAACCGTCGAAAGACGCGTCAAAGAAGTGCGTATAGTCGACTGACTATACGCGAATAAACACTATACGCTGAAGCTGGCACCACAACCGCACGTGGTTGTCGCATTAGGGTTTTGCACAAGGAATCGAGAGCCTTCAAGACCATCGACGTAATCGACCACTCCTCCAACAAGATACTGCAGACTCATTGGGTCAACCACCAGTGTCACGCTGTCTTTTTCAATGGTCATATCGCCTTCATTTACTTTTTCATCAAAAGTAAAACCATACTGAAAACCAGAGCATCCGCCGCCCGTTACATAAACTCTAAGTTTTAACTCAGGGTTTTCTTCTTCCATAATGAGGGCTTTTACTTTCGTTGCCGCTGCATCAGAAAATTCAATTGGCAACGCCATTCCTACAGACATGCCCACCTCTTAATTCGTCACGTGCTTATGCACAGTATCATCCTTCAATTTTCTAATACTTGAG
>Ga0102948_1001145_pt1 | contig 10568 bp, 11 predicted proteins | sample SalPonA_A_H2O_MG_FD_78211 | JGI IMG/M metagenome (GOLD analysis project Ga0102948, IMG submission 78211) | Water microbial communities from South San Francisco under conditions of wetland restoration - Salt Pond MetaG R2A_A_H2O_MG | ecosystem: Environmental > Aquatic > Non-marine Saline and... | reverse complement strand
GTTGAGCTTACGAATAGTCTAAATGTTTTTGAGTGCATAGTTTACCTAGTAATATTTTTTCCAGAATACTATAAAAAAATAACAGCAAGAATATAGCAATTTAGGCTTTTATTGAATAAATAATAAAATTGATACTCTTACCCACTTTTTTATAATTTCCTTTTTGATTTATTTAATCTTATATTACTTCTGCGACAACTTATTGTCGTTTTTGTTTTTTAGTATCTTAAATCTTCAAATTCACTTATCAATTCATCTAAATAAAAAATATCTTCTTCAGTTGTTGTTAAACATATCTTTTTATTCAAATCACTTATATTAACATCATTTATCGAACATACTTCAAAACCAAGTTTTTCATACTCTTGTTTTTTATAATTCCAGTGATTTAAGTAATTATCATTCTCTAGCATTCCTAAATGCTCCAAAACAATATTTTCATTAAAATAAAAATCAGGAAGTAGCTTTTCAGATATTCTTTTTTCATATTTGTATTTAATACCCAAATTATCAAATATTAGCATTAGTATTGCTTCTGACCAAGATCTAGATTTTAGGCCATTATGAGTTATGATTTCTGCTTTATCATCTTTAACTTCATAATTTTTTTCTAAATTCTTTTGTCTAATTAATTTTATAAAATCTACAGAATTTTCTTCACTTCTATCTTTTCTAATAAAATCAATTTGAAACTCTTCAATAATCTTTCTTATATTTATAGATTTTTCTTCTTCATATATTCCACTATTTCCTATTTCAACTTTAAATTTTTCATAAAAATTATGCAAATTAATTATTTTTTCTTGATATTTTTCTTTAATTCTAAATATTCCATTAAAACCATATCTCAGTTTTTCAATATCTAAACCTGAGAAATTACATAACATTCCAAAATATAAATCTCGTTTGTTTCTATAATGTTGCCAATTAAAATGATAGAATTCTATAACAGTTTCTTTTTTTAACAATGAATTATCACTAGGAAACAAATTACTATTTCGATGATTTTCGTTTATCAAAGTATCTAAAATATCATTATTATCTTCATTAATAAGTATATATAACTTTTTAGAAGCTCTAGTAATAGCTGTATAAATTAATTCTTTTGTAATAAACGACAACTCTCTAGCTGGTAAAACTAACACAACGTTTTCAAAACCACTACCTTGAGACTTATGAATACTTATAGAATATCCTAAAGAGTGTATTTCTGAAGAATTGCTTTCTGAAACTTGATTTTCAAATAAAACTTTTTTATTTTCAAGTCCAACACCGAACATTCCATTCATTACACCAGTGGAATTATTATTTACTAACTTTATAAATTTAAGACCTTTAATAGTTTTGTTATATTTATACTCATTTCCTAATTCACTTTTTAACATGTTATTTATAGAATATGACCCGAATTCTCCTAAATTACTAGGAGTTATTATTTGTAGCTTATCAATGTTTTCAATAGTAGATAATGTCAAAATATTTTTAGAAAAACTTTCTTGAGAAAATGTTTGTTGAAATATATCTTCTAAATTACTATACAATTGCTCACTATTTTTATAATATCTAGTTTCCATACTTTTATCAGAAATTTTCAAATACTCACAAATATTTGTATGATCACTGGACCTTAAATCCAAAGACAGATCAATAAACTTAGCACCTTCTTTTGCTCTTTTTGATTCATGAAGTTCTATTAAAGATATAGAATCAATTACTTTTAAATGATTATAAATACTAAATGCAATATCGCCATACCCGATTGGCTTAATTTGTTTTATATCTCCTATAAAAATAATTTTTTTTGCATTTACAGCTTTAAAAATAAAATATATTAAGTCCAAAGTAAACATTGATATTTCATCAATTATTAGTACATCTAACTCTTGTTTTGGAATTTCTTTTTTTTCTACAATAGAAAACAACTCATAATTCCAAAAGCCATGATTAACTAAAAATTGATGAGCAGTTAGTATTTTATTGCTATTGTCTTTATTATTTAAAAACTCAAATATATTTTTAAATTCAGAGTTTTCCTTTATTTTCTTTTTTAAAACATTTGCAGACTTACCTGTTGGGGATAAAACTTGAAAGGTTAAATCTTTATATACTTCATTTAAATATCTACATAAATTATGCGATTTCCCAGCCCCTGCTACTCCAGATAGAAAAATAAATTCAATATTTTCATCAAATAATTTTTCTAAAACTCCATCATTTTTTACTATATACTCTTTATTTATAGAAATTTTAGAACTTAAAATATTTGATATATAGCTTTCTTTTTTAAATAAATCTTTTGTAGTTAAAAATTGTTTTGATTCATCAAGTTCAAAATTTTCAAAAAAATTTTCATCATTTACAGTTTCAGAAAATTTATCAAAGTCTATATGTGAGGTCATATCTAATACTAATAACTTATCTATTATGTGATTATATACATCATCTCTATGAACCCAGATATTACCTGAAGTAAATTCCTGTTTTTTAATATAATCAATAACTAAAGCTTTGAATCTATTTGAAGAATATTTATCAAAATCTTTAGTAAAGAATTTTTTAGATTTAATTGCCCAATCAATATCTTCAAACAATAAAGGAATATTATCATTTTGAATATAATCTTCAAATAACAAATAAGGATTATCAATAATTTCATTTAATCTATTTCTCAAGCTCAAATCATTTAATCTTATGAAATCTATTGTTTGAGTAGATTTATTCGATGAAACATCTAAAGAATATTGAGAAAATATTCTTTCATAGTGTTCTTTTTGAAGAGGTAAATGTATTAAAAAGTCTAATATAAATTTTGCTTCAATAGTATTGTAAAACTTATTATCCACATCTGGATTAATAAAAATGTCCCTTTTGTATATATAATTTTTTGTAAGTACTTTTAATAATTCTTTTTTAGGTTCTATATTTAGATAATTAACTAAACCCCATAATCCAGGATAAATCATATTTTCCATTGTTCTTGATACTAATTCTATAGTATTATCTAAAAAATTAATTCCAAAATTATTACAAAAATCAAGATTTAATTCATTTGTTTTTTTGTTAACTAATTCATTTAATTCTGTATCTTGTTTAATAAACATTATCTGATCATAAAGTACTTTTGAATATTTAGCAACAATTGAGCTAGGAATTAAATGTGATTGCCATTTAAAAAAAATTCTTTCTTCATTTGGAATCGTAAGTTTTGAAATAATATTTTCAATTTTATTTTTTATAGAACCTGATATGTCCGCATTATAAATTTCATTTAATTCTTGAAAAGGGAATCTAAATAAAGTGTATCCTTTATCGCCATCTGAATGCTTAGTTGTATGTTCATAGCAATAGATTTTTCCAACTCTTTTGTCATCTAACTGAGCGCTTTTTGATGATTTTGTTTTACTACCAGTTATAAACTCACTGCCTTTTTTTTTAATCAATCCCAACCCACATATCAAACTTGTATCAACATTTAGTTCAGATGGAAGATTTTCAAAACCATCTGCTTTTAGCGTAAATAACATGTATGATTTATCTTCTTTAATCATACGAGAGTCATAAGGTTCAACTATCCCTGCATGTATATATTGATTTTTCTTGAGAAAAACATTTGAAGTAACTCCTGAATATGTTTTATCCTCATGGGTACAAATATCTTTTTCAATCCTATTATCAAAATTATCATAGTTTTTATTTGCTTTTTTCAATATTACTTTTGCTGTTAAGTGACATGGAGTCATATTTATTCCTAATATAATGAAAATATATTATTTATATTTTTAGATTTTATGATATTGCCATTATATAGATGTATAGAAAATTAATTTTAATTATTTATTAAATAAATATCATAAATTGATATACTTTAACACACTTATTTTTAACTTAATTAAGCTGTAATTTAATATTATTTATAAAATCAAATTAAGGATAAAATAATATGGCAGTTGAATTACAGACTCTAAGTAATTGGTTAAATAATATGGAGATAAAGCACCACATGGATACAAAAGATTCAAAAATCTTTTCTGGTGGGAATAATGATGGCAATAAAATAATTGTGAAAATTAAATTAACTGAAAATGGTGAGATGTTTCAGATTTATTCTAATTTAGTAATTGATGATGATCTTAATGAACTAAAAATTAAAGATCATGAACATGCTGGACTTGTATTACAACAAATGTTAAAAATCAACTATGAGGAAAAATTTGGAACATGGGAATTTGATCCAACTGATGGTGAAGTTAGATTTGCAGTAGAAATACCACTAGAAGATGCTGTTATGACAGAGAATCAATTTCAAAGAATTTTTAAACATGTTTTTAATTCTGCAGACAACTTTGGAATATTAACTAAAATACTTGAGACAGGTGAACTGCCAGCTGATGAAGAAGATAGTATAACTGATTTACTTGAAGCTATGTTACTTAGTTTAAAACAGAAAAAGGCAGAAATTGCTAGACAAGATGAAGATGGAATTTAATTCCATCTTTTTAAGTTAAATTCTTTTAACTTAACTAGTTATTCTTTTCAAATTAAAAATAATTTCAACTTCTTTTAAAAATTTTTTCTTTTCAAATCTTTGAACATTGAAGATATTTATTTTCATTAAATTAGATCTTTTCAAATTAAACGAACTTATTTCTGTATCACCTATTGATAAAATCATTGCTTTTCCATCATCATCAATAAATTTATTTAATGTTTCCAATTTATAAATATAATCAAGTATTTTAAAATTATCAGTAAATTTACATTCTATAAAATTCAAATGATTATCTTTCATAAACATTATGTCAAATTCATTATATACATTTTTTTCAAACTCAACAGTAACACCAAGCATTATATCATCAAGTTTAAAATTATCTTTAATAAGCCAATAAATATATTCTTCAAATATTCCACCTTTGATAAAATGTTCATCATTTTTACCAATCTCTTGAACTAATTTCCTATAGAAACCTTTTGAAGAGTCTGTTTTTTTATAATTATTTGAAAATTCTTTAAATTGCGTTAAATTTTTAGTAATTTCTAAAATATTTTTCTTTCTTTTAATCAATTCATCTTTTTTTGTATAACTAAGTATTTTATAACCTTTTAATAATAAATGATTTTCAATACTTATTATACTTGTAAGACTTTTTATCATACTTTTTCTATTATTATGAATTGTATAATTATTATTAAACTTATCATAAATAATTGTATTTGCACCTCTTTTCATAAATTCATTTGAAAGAATAAACGAAAAAGAAGTCAAAGTTTCAGGAAGATTAATAAAAACTTTATTTACATGAATATCATTTAAAAGTTCTGTACAAAAATTATTTAAATCTTCTAAATTTATACCTATATAAGAAACCATACAATTTAACTTATTTTTTTTATTCGTTCTATAATTAACTAAAAAAGCTTTCTGAGAAAAATATATATCTTTAACTTTTCTAGAATCAAGGCTTGAAGTTTCATAAAGTAAAATATGTTTTTCAATTCTATTTTTATATTCAAAAAAAATAGGAAAGTTTAAATAGTTAGGTTTAGTTAATATAGATATTAGTATCATTCTTTTACTAACTTAACAATAAACTTTGCGGAACCAACAGTAATCAAATCTTCTTCTTTTATATTAAAATCTTTGTTAGATATATCTACTCCATTCAATAAAGTTGGATAGAACTCAATCAAACTCATAGACATTGAACTATCAATGACAAATACAATGTCAACTTTATTTTTTGTAGAAATTTTTTGTGTTGATCCAATCTCAACATCATCAAATGTACTTAAATCTAATCCCATTTTCTATTTTCCTATAATTTTTTTGAATAATAGAAGATATTTATAGCATATAAATAGCAATATAGATTTTCATACAATTTTTTTAAAATTGATATTTTACAACATAAGTTAGTTGTTTAATATTTCACTTTATTATTAAATTGAAATATTATTTTTTACCTATCCCTCTGGAGTTGACTATGATTTTATTTAAAATTAATTACTTTAGAAAAATTTTTAAACGATTTAAAAGATGGAATTTAATTCCATCTTTTCTCTAGAAATATTAATTCTTAGGGGATTAACTAAAGTCAAGCACTTTTTTTGTATGATTGATAAAAAAATGACTCAACTTCATTTGCATCAAATAATGTAAGTTTAGGGGTAACTTTTATTGACTTTAAATATCCTATTTTGTTGTACTTCCAAACAGTTGATATTGCTATCCCATAAATTTCTGATATTTCTTTTGCTCTAAGCATCTTCTTACTATTCACTTTAAACCTTTCTTAGTAAATACAATTGCATTTTTTTCATGTGTTTTTTTCTCTCTAATAAACTCTCCTGCAGAAGACATTTTTTTCAACCACAAAGCAAATCTTTTTTCACCTATACCAACCTTTGACCTAATACTTTTTGTTTCAGAAATAAGGTCATTTTGATTTATTTCTATAAAAATATCTAAAATATCATTGACTTCTTTTAATAAATAAATATCGTTTTCATCATAATTAGAAGTTTTATAATCTACCTTAGTTAATTTAAAATCATCATATTTGAAAGCATGATTTTCAATTAAATTATCTCTGTCTTTTGTTTTTTCAAGTAACCATATATTTTGAGATTCATTTTTTCTAATAACATACTGAAAATCCAGGTCTCTCTTCCATTCAAAGCTACCATGAAAATCTGCTTTTTCACCATTTCTTGTTCTATGAGAATGATGAATTAATAATATTGATGTATTAGTTAATTTTCGGATATTTTTTAAAATAGAAAAAAACTGTATTAAAGACTTTCTTTCATTATTAGTTCCATCATAAACTATATGACTTCCTGAATCAATTATTAATAACCTGTTAACTGTTTTATCAAATGATAAATCAATCAATACTTGAAAAGGGTCTATGTTGTTTAGTAATAAATTTTGGCCTAGAATGTAGTTGAATCTTTTTTTATGAGTTGAAAATAAATTTTCGTAATCCCTATTTTTTAACGAAAGCTCACCCATATCAAAATCTAAGACAACAACCTCCTCTACTGTATTATTATATAAACATTCATTGGCTAGAGCTATAGAAATTAGAGATTTACCAATACCAGATGCAGCAAAGAACATGTGTAGGCTATTTTTTACAAGTAATTTTTCATATAGATAAACTTGATTTTCATTTACATTGTTCAAATCATCCTCTGATAGAATATATTTAGCATATTTATTTAAACCACCATCATCATTTGAAGCAATTTTACATTTAATATTTTGTATCTCATCTTTAATTATATTAGCTTCAGATTCATTTAATATATTGTTTCTTAACATTTTTTTATAATTTGTTATTTGGTTATTTAACGACATATTATTCTTGAATTTATTGTTAATTTTAATTAATTCTAAAACATTATCCATTAAGCACAATCCTCCTCATCATCAAAAGATAAATAAGATTGATTGATAGAAGATCCTGATGTACTTGTAAATTTGATCATTTCTGAACCAATATAAGCATTATCAATTTTCATGTTAAAATTAAATTTACTCATCAAGTAATTTACTTCTGATACAGTAATTTGGTAATCTTTCAACAAACGAAGTAAAGTACTTTTCACTAATTTTTTATCCTCTTGAATTAGTTTTAATATGTCTTTATCAATTAAATATGAATCCAATTCAATATTTTTATACTCATAAACATCAGATATAATCATATTTTGATAATAGAATAAATCTTTATTAGTAGTAACTATTGTTTTTAAATTGTTTACTAGCCTATTTTTTATAAGCCTTAGAATATTTTCAAGTGTTATTGGCTCTTTTAAGAAAAATACTTTTTTCTTATATTTATTCTTTTTAATTTGCCTTATACACATACTTATACATTCTGTATAACTACTATCTTTCAAATGTTTTAGTTTGTATGGTATAAAATTACCTGTTTTATGAAACAAAATAAATACTTCTTCTTTAAGTAACTCATATATTACTGAGTCCTTTTTAGACAATTCATCAAAAATTTTATCTTTTGATATTTCATCACCTTGATAAATACACGCGAATGTGTTATTCTTCTTTAATAAATCTGAGAGTTTGATCTTCATGATTGATCCTTGGTTTTAAATTTGAATTCATTTAGTTATGTATCTTTGGCGAGATCTAAATGAATTCGTACTACCATATTAATACAATATCTAGGTTTTGTACATAAAGATCCAAATAATTATATTTCGATTATTTTATTATTTATTGATTAGTTAGTTTATTCTGAATGTAATATAATTATATATCTAATTAAGTTTAATTTAATGTTTAACAAATTTAAAGTTACCTTAAAATTTCTTAAAAATCTAATAACTAACCTTAAGCAAAAGCCAAATTTGAAAAAAAGAATTTGAAAATTTACAGTGGAAATTTAAATTCCACTATAATATATCATCAAAATTTCATCTCTACTATACAAATCCAACAATCCACGAACATCATCAATTCCCTCAATATACCAAGAAGAAAAATCCTCTCCTTGATATTTTATGTTGATATTTTTCTTAAATGCTACTTTTCCATAAACAATTAATATCAAATCTATTTTTTCTAGTTTTCTATTAAGCAACATCATCAAGTTCTTCTTCAATAAACACTGATTCATTTTCTAATTCGAGTTCACAATCTATTGTTTTATTAAGTTTTTCATACTCTCTAATTATAGAACTGCTGTATAGTTTATACATATTAAAAGCATTATGCATCTCTTGATTTTCTTCATGTAATATTTCTTGTAAAACTTTTACTTTTTCTTTTGATGCATTTAATCTACTTTTATACTCTTGTAGTTCTTTTTCTAATTCTTTAATTTTTGTATTTTGCATTTTTATATCCTTGATATTTTTACTTTACGTTAATAGTTACCTACACCTAATTTCAAATTAAATTTATAAAAGTCATAAAAAATCAACTTCTATACCTCTATTCAAAAATTTGTTGATTTGAAGATTTTTTGAATAGAGATATAGGTTTATAAAAATCTAGAAAATAAAGTAAAAAAAAAGTAAAAGGTACATTTGATGGATAAAATTGAAGAATTAAGAATAAAAAAAGAAAATCTTGAAGAAATCTTAGGAAAAAATAGAATCAAAGGATTAAAACCAATGAAATTTCTAAAACTAATAAGTGATGATATTATAGAACTATATGAATATTATCATTTAACTGAAGTATTAGAAATTGTAAATGAAATTTACTCCAAAGATATAAAATATAATACCTTCTATAAATTTCATAGAACTTATTGTAATAACTGTGGTAATAGTAGGTCTATACAAAAAAGAGTAAGTAATAAAAAAATATATTCTAAAACTTCAAATGACTCTTTTATAAATCTTCCAAATATTAATTCAAATGAATTTGAACTAAAAGATGTGGACACATCTAGATATAAAAAATAAGATAAGGATAAAGAAATGCAAAATAAAAAAGCTTCTAATAACAGTAAAAATAAATTCAATATCTGTGTAATTAATTTAAAAGGTGGATCAGGGAAAAGTACAAACGCTTCTTTAATAGCAAGTTTTTATAATAATTCAACATTAATTGAAATTGATAAAATCAATAAATCTGATTTAAGAATAAAAACACCTTACTACAACTCAATGCAAATTGATTTTTCAAATGAACAATCAAATGAATATTTAGAGTTTGAAAATCTATTATTTGAAGATGGAGTTAAGATAATTGATGTAGGTGCAGTAAAATTAGAAATTTTTCATAAAGCAATGATTACAAATAAATTATATGAAGAGATCGATTTATTTATAATTCCAGCTATGGATGGACTTGATGATTTTATAGTAGCAGATAAATTTTTAGCAAATATATATAAAGAAATTAACACTTCAAAAGTTCTTTTCTCATTTAATAGATACAATAATAAAGAGTATTCTATTAAGGAACAGTTTTCTAGTTTCTTTGATAATGAAGATTTGTTAATAGATGATTACAATATTGATTTAAACTCATCATATTATGTAATTCCAGATAGAAAATCAATTAAATATGCAAGAAGCCAAGGTATAAGTGTTAGAGAGTTAATTGACACTGATGATAATGAATTAAAAGAACTTCAAAGAAATGCAAAAAATAAAGAAGAAAGACTTCACTACTCAAAGCTTAGAAATGTAGTAATTAATGCTAAAAATTTATATAGTGATTATATGGTAAATATGATTTCAATGATTAGTAAAAAAATGGAAAATTAATCATGAGAAAGATTTATCAATTAAATGATGAACAAATAGCTTTAATTTCATCTGATTTGGTTGAAGCAATAACTTTGTTAAATGGAAACAAATCATCAAAGGGTTTGTTAAATCACTTGAATGAAATTAACTTAGAAATAAAACAGCATAATGAAAAGAAAATAAAAAGTAATAGATTTAATCTTATTGCTTTTTGCATAAGTTCATTTATATTTGGATGTTTAATAGTAATACTAATAGATATATTTGAAATAAAAAAAACAAATCAAATATCAAAGAATAATTACAATATTTTAAAAATACTAGAAGATAAT
>Ga0102948_1001143_pt1 | contig 10572 bp, 11 predicted proteins | sample SalPonA_A_H2O_MG_FD_78211 | JGI IMG/M metagenome (GOLD analysis project Ga0102948, IMG submission 78211) | Water microbial communities from South San Francisco under conditions of wetland restoration - Salt Pond MetaG R2A_A_H2O_MG | ecosystem: Environmental > Aquatic > Non-marine Saline and... | reverse complement strand
GCAATATTTCCCCCCCATTCACCGTCTGCTTTTTTAAATATTTCGACTCCTATCTTAAGAGAAGGCCCCTCGGGAATATTCATGGTACCCAGCCATGAACCGTTAACTTCTTCCATAGTAATCTGCGCATGTGCGGGCGAACTAAGCCAAACCACAGCCAATACTAAACATGCTTGCTTTATCAATTTAATCATTTTTCTCACCGTTTCCTTTTATGCTATGTACATCGCATTGCTAGGTAAATATAGGAGGGACACATGGAGATAGCAATACTATGTAGTTTAATTATTCGTCAGCACTTAAGATTCCCGCTAAAGATAAACATTTAAACCATTGTTATTCATGTGTTTGTTGTTATTTTTCATATGCATTTAAGAAATGTAAGAAAATGTTGAATACATAAATTGTAAGTAGCTATACTATGCCTAGTAACAATGAGTATAGAGGCAGTGTTGATACAATGGATCCAAACAAGATCATTGAAAGGTGGGTACCGCAGTATCGAAAAGGACTGCTTGAATTCATTATATTACTTCGGCTCAAGCAAGGGACTACCTACGGCTACGAATTGGCATTGCAAATTAAAGAAGTTACGTCAATTGACGTTGCAGAAGGGACACTTTATCCGCTGTTAAATAGGCTTAAACGGGATGGGCTCGTTGTTTCAGAGTGGCAAACCCAAGAGGTAGGTTCACCTCGAAAGTACTATAAGCTTACCCCGGTTGGACAAGACACCCTGGTAATAATGAAAAGCGTTTGGTCTGAAACTCATAACTCAATTCTGAAATTGGTGATGCAAGCATGAACGAAATGTTTCCAATAAGCAGTGAAACTGCGCAAAAGGTTTGGGATAACTTTGACCGAGAGTTAATTCACAAACTAAAACCATTGCCAGAAGAAGAACGAAATGATGTCCGCTTAGAAATACTCAGCCATCTTTACGAATCGATGGCCAACGCACCTATTAACGCTAGTGGAGATGCTCAATATCACAATGAAGATGTGAGACTCATCAATGCCATCTCAAACCTTGGTTCGCCTGATGAGTATTTAGAACCTTTGATTGCCGACATATTGTTGTATCAGAAGGCTTCAAAAGGTAACCCTGTAGCGATATGGAATGGGCTAAGAAACAGCGCAAAGAAAGGGTTGATGCATGCTTTGGCAACATTGGTACTAGGCATGGGGTATTTTTGGGTAATTATGATTTTTATCATGTCGCTGATGCACATGGTTAATCCAGACGTTGGTATTTGGTTTTACCCAGGGGGCGAAGTTTCACTATCGTTTGAGGCACAACCCGGCGCAACACAGTGGCTTACCGAATGGTTTTCATTAGTAGGTATTGTGGGAAGTGCACTGGCCTACTGGGGGTTAAGCAAGCTTTTAAGCTTTTTTATCGCCAAGATAAAATGATTATTGCAGTGGTGGGCTACGCCCGACTTTAGAGAGAAAATGGCGCACCCGATAGGATTCGAACCTATGACCTTTGCCTCCGGAGAGAAGTCGGACTAAATGCGCCGTTAATTCGTTAGCCTCTAAATAGTAATTTTTTGTTTGCGAATATCTTCAACACGATCGTGGGGATTTCATTGCAATAGGCTTTCCAGTAGCCAGCCAATCACCGTGTAGAAGCTATGATGGTTTTGGCCCTGTGCTCTGAGTTCGAGCAGTTGCTGTCGGTTAAGGTATTGTCCCTGCGTAAATACCGCTTCGGGTTCTTTTAATGTGGAAATGTTTTCAAGCGGATTCTCTGAAACAAAAAGCAAGTCTGCAAAACAGCCCTCTCGGATCTCGCCACAAACGGCAATATCACCTATCAGCGCAGAGGAATTAAGTGTCGCAGCTCTTAGTATTTTCGCATTGCTTATTTCCAGCTCGGTTAAGATTTCAAGTTCACGGTGAAAAGAAAGTCCCGGCATAGTCAATACAGGGCCTGTATCTGTACCAATAGCTACCGTAGCACCGTTCTCAAAAAGTGAGCGTGTAATAGCGAAATGGGCTCGGGTCTTTTGCGACTCCCAATCACTTATCTGTCCCGCTAGTTGGGGACCGAGTTGCTTTTTACCGACAAACGCGGTGAAGCCTGTAAGATAGCTCCAGTCAATTTCGCTAAGAAACTCTTCTCCTGCTTCGCTTGCCTGAAAAATATTGTCAAAGGCTACCAGCGTAGAAACCACTGGCATGTTTGATTCAGCGATCTCTCGAGTCAAATTGGAGACAGATTCCACAGTAGCCTGATACCTTAAACCGACCTGAAACAATTCTTCGATGTGTTCGATTGAAACAAGTGGCAGGTTGATAACCTGCTCAAACGGATATTGGTTCGAGGGATGACCTGCTACCGGTAAACCAAGTTTTGAAGCTTGGTCGATAATTGCATTAGTCATTTCGAGTGACAGACCGTTGTAGACTTTGATGCCTTGGTAATCCATTTCAGCAAACTTTTTAACTAAATCTCTACCATGCTCTGGTGATTCGACGCGTTGATGAAACGGTCCTAAATTGTCCCCTGCATTGAGTGCTGGGCTGTAGGTAAAAAGTCGTGAAGCAATTAAACCGCGTTGCTCAATATCTTCTTGCCAGCGTAAGTGGGCCGGCATACCTGCCATATTTCTAACCGTGGTAATACCATGGCTTAAATAGAGGGCTAGATCTTGTGGGTCAAAAACATGGACATGAGCATCAACTAACCCGGGCGCGAGAAATTGACCACCAGCGTCAATTTCAACCGGTTCTAAATCATTATTTTCAGCCAATATGCTGCCTGCACTCCCAATACGAGAAATTAAACCTTTTTCAATTAATATTGCTTGGTTGGAAATGATTTGGCCACGTTTAACGTCTACCAAATGAACATTAGTAATTAACTGTGGTTGAAAGGGATGCGTCGTTACGTCACCTGAAAGGGAGAGTTGAGGTGAACTCATTCGACTCATGGGTACCGATAGTGCTATGACCAAAAGCATCACCAATACAATTATCAACACTATTTTTAAAGCCTTTCCACCGAAGGAGAGTATCTTGCTCATCTTGAGTTCCCTTGTTTATCAATTCGGGCAGCAATATGCCTGAACTAAATCATTTGAAACAACGCAAAAAGGACATCACTGTCCAACGAAAGTCACGGTTTAGTAATTCCCTAAAATAAAAATACAAGCTGGCTGGATAGAGTAGTCCCAACGTGAATGTAAGGTTTGGCCAGTCAGTTGAAAGGTCATTTTCGAAACCTAAATTAAGTGACATGTGGACTGCCAAAGCACTAAAAAGAATGCCAATACCAAACACTTGCCGCTGAAAAAGCATGAACAAACCGAAGAACCCAGCTTGTGTGAGTAAGATTAAGTATAAGGCGTTTTGTATTGTGAGCTGCATAGGCTAAAGGTTAAGCTTGTTTAGAAAGAAACTGCTTTTTGTGTGCCGATGGTGTGCACCCTATAACCTCTTTGAATGCTTTCACGAATGTCACTCTGTTGCTAAATCCTGACTCAAAAGCTATGCGCTCCAATGACCAGGAGTTGCCTGAATCTTCGATGAGTCCCACCGCATGTTGAACACGATAACCGTTAATTAATTTGTAGAAGTTGGTGTTCATGCTTTGGCTGATCACTTGCGACAACGTATGTGAACGAATATCTGTTAGCTTAGCCAGCTTCGTTAATGATAGCGTCTCATCAAGATAGAGCTGATCATTATGTAGTTTTGACTCAACCTCTTTAGCTAATACATCGAGTGTACTTTCGGGTAACGCTGAGTGAAAGTACTTAACTTTATCGCTTGCACTGTTTTTTGGGGGAGCTTTTTCAAGACGGTGGTCACTCCCGTGCTCTGTTAATTTACGTTCTTCGGCGTCAAATATTAAGTTAGGCTTCTGCAACCCAACATATCCAAAAGTGAGTACAAAGCCTGCGACAAAAAGTAGCCAGATATTACTCACAGACCCTAAAGTGTTTATTGAGAAAGTCTGCTGTAGAAAAAATAAACCCACCCAAACGCTCTCCAAAATTATTAAGCCAATAACTGTGAGTTTTAAGCGGTAAAGCACGAGCTGTGTGTCATCTGCTCGTAGCTGTTTTGCGGCGACTTCAAATGTATTAATTGAACGCCAGCTTAGCCATAGATAACAGCCAAGATGAATCTTCACAGCAACTAGCAAAGCAATGATAACTGGTTGAAGGGTCACGCTATCGCTACTGGTCAAAATGTATTGCCACATGGCAATTTTATCTTCTGCAGAGCGAAAAACAGAGGGTGAATTGTAAAGCCAAATCATGAACCCTGGTACAAAATGTAATAACGAAAAGTACCCTAATTTAGAGCGTAGACCGGTTACACGGCTCACATAAAGGTAGAAAACGGGACCAAGAAACAGTGCAGAAAGAGGCAGTAGATCCATGGTGTGGGGTAACACGGTGTAGAGGCCTGTGTAGAGAACTCCACCTTCGAATAGATTGTATCCCATGATGACTAAGAGAAGTGAAAGCAGCCGGGCAGCACCATTTTGCGAGCTTCTTTTATAAAGTGAAGTAGCGAGCATTAGCGCGTGACTAAAAGCAATGAAGTAAATAACGCCTAAAACTGTGTGAGTCATTAATCATCTCTGAAGCATTTACATGGATGCAGCATATCTTAGAGAAAATTGTTCAGGGATGTGTAAATCTCAACCGATTTTTACACTTTAAATTAAGTCAAAAGGCAAAATTACGGTCTCAATCCAAAATAAAAGGTTGCCACATGACTGGTTTATCCCCCGTACGCGCACTTATTGCGTTAACAGTCCTATTATCTGCCACTATAAGTTTATCACCTATTGCTGTAGCCGATACCTCCAACAGCAGTGATAGCGTCGAGTCAAAATATTTTAGACACATCATGTTTAGGGAGTCGCCTTGGGCAAACTACCGCGGTATTCATCCTATCGATACTGACGCGCCTCCGGCTGTTGCGCATTATCAATTTGATTACGATTCTGAACAGAGAGTTGTAGCGATCCGGTACCAGATAAACAATGACCTTATCGACGATAATCAGGTTTGGGACTCGTTTATTTGGTTCGCTCCGAGCGTAAAAATAAAGTACGGCGAAAGTACGGAATTGCACACATATTACAACGTTAATGGTGAGCAAGTTGCTGTTCACGGAGACGTTTACTCAGCACGATATTCTCTTGATGAAGATGGAAATCGCACTTCTCTCCACTTCTACAACGAGGAAAACCAGCCTAGCCAGAATGCTTGGAACATACATCACTATGAGTGGCGCTATAACAACGGCATCGTAAATGAAAAGCGCTTTGACTTAAGTGACATTCAGCAACCTATGCGTCCTGTACTTCAATTTTATGAAGTTAATCTTGAATATGACGACAAAGGTCAGCTCGCTTTTATTAGAAATTTAGGTACCACGGGCGAGCCCACCAATAACGACTCAGGGGCAGGTATAGACAGAATTGTTTATGACCAGTATGGCAACTTCGTGCGCTGGCAAGTTTATGACAAAGACGGTAATCCTGTAGAAGGTAATCGCCCAATGGTGCATGTTGGCGAGCACTTATATGACCAATTTGGCAATAAAGTTGGTATGAGAGGATTTGATCGTTATGGCAATCAAGTTCCATTTAGTTGGAGTGCTTACGAGCATGTTTATACATTCGACGACTACGGAAACCAGCGCGCAAGTGATTCGTTTTCCAAGAGTGGTGAATTGGAAGTGAGTATTATCAGAACCTATACGAACGATAACTCAAGACTAAAATCAATTAGTACAGTCTCCGAAACAGGAGAGAGAATTCCCTCGCCGGTACTCAGTGGCGCTGCTTATGTTGAATTTAATTACGACGAAAATGGCAATCGTACTCATCAGTTTTTCAATGCAGATGGCTCGCCGTTGCGCACTTCTGAAACATCCTCAACAAACTAACACACTGTTAACGGAGACGTTTAAATGAAACATATTTTGCTTATTATTTTTTTCGCAGTTTTCAGCTCCGCGTGCGCTGCGCAACCGTTGTTGCCTCGTTCTACCTTTTTGGGGGTAAGTCCTACTTCTTTAAACAGTGGTGATGAACTTATAGTTGCGTCGTTACATCCGAGAGGGACTGGAGCTCTGGTAGGATTGAAAGAGGGAGATCAAATTCTTTCTATTAATCAGCATGAAGTCAGTGATTTTCATGCTCTCAGTGAAATTCTTAGTGACATTTATGAGGAAAATGAAATCCAGATATCTGTTTTACGAGATGATTCAACTGTTACCCTAAGCGGTAACGCTATTGCACGACCTCCTGAGGCTGGCTCGGGTTACACAGCTGAATATGGTGCTTTTACCTGGCGAGATAACCACATAAGAACAATCACTTACCACCCAGAGAATCAAAGACAAGACAACGCAGCGGTTATGTTTATTCAAGGTTACACATGCTCTTCAATTGATTATGGCATGGCGCCTAACCTGACAATGAATCAGTTACTTGAGGCCTATGCTCAAGCGGGTTTCACAGTGTTTAAAATGGAAAAGCCTGGAGTAGGTGATAGCCAAGGAAACCTTAACTGTTCCGAGTACGATTTCGATACCGAAAACGCCGCTTTTCTTGCGGGGTTGGAATTCTTTGCTTCTCAGCCTTCGGTGAACGAAGACAACCTGTTTGTTTTTGGCCATTCGTTAGGTGTACTTCATAGCGCTATTATCGCAGAAAAAGGGATCGTTAAAGGCGTTATGGGATATGGTGGCTTGCTTAAGTCTTGGTATGACTACATGCAGATTATCATGACTGACCAAGCGACTCTGTACTGGGGTGTGGATGAGCAAGAAGCGCAACAGAATCTTCAAAATGTAGAACCGTTTTTGGAGCAATGGTTAAACACGAACAATTCGTGGGAAACCATTCTTGAAGATAGTGGTGCAAAGAGAGTCGTAGATGAACAGTTGCTTCCTATTAGTGGCGAGCAAGTTTTTCAGCGGCATTACACGTTCTTTAGAAGTCTCAATCAATATGATTTCAGAGCGCAATGGGACAATACAGAGGCGCACGCATTACTTATGCATGGCTCCTTTGACATCCAAGCTATTAATAGCGATTGGGCATTCAATATTGCTGAGATTATCAATCAAAATAATCCAGACCATGCGACAGCTTTAGTCATAGAAAACACCGAGCATGCTTTGATGAGCTACCCTTCGTTGCAAGCCCTGCAAACAGCCATGCGCGATCGCACGCACAGCCCTTCAGAACCTGGCGAGCATTATAACCCTGAGATTGCGACTGCATCACTCGCATGGATGCAAAAGGTGCTAGAAGAACATGACTAACAAATACCACTTTGGGTTAAGATTGGGGCGTGTATCGCGCCCTAATCTAACCATTATTTCAGTTGCCTTATGCTTGGGCAGCATTATCACTCCTGTTGAAGCTAATTCTGATGTAGTTGAGCTGCTTGAAGATATGCAGCCATTGACGCTACATCAAGTTCATATGGACTTTGACGACTTCCTTCGCAACATCAACGAAGCGGATCTTCAACGGCAAGCAAGGCTTTTAAATAGTCTTGCTGAACAGCTCGATACTATCAATGCCAATCTGCATGCGATGTCCCGATGCGATGCTATCGCCTTGGATGATGCAAACTTCGTGATGAGCATTGCTGAAGAACGGCTTTCTTTAATGCGTAGCTATGTACAGCAGCCGCTTTCATATGAAGGAAGCTTTGCTAATTTCAATGACAATAGTGGTTGGTATCAGCATTGGCTACGTAGTTGGCTCCAAAATGATGTAGCTGTTGATGAACTGACTCATATTGCAGAATATGAGCTGGAGCAAGTGGAAAGAAAGCGTTCATTACTTGCAACCACGGAGCTGCCTGTATTAAATGGTGCAATCCCACGAGAAAACAGTGCAGCAATTGTCAGGCAGTTCAGACAAAGAGAACAAATCATCCTTTCTCATTTAGCCACGGTCATTGAGACAGACTTTATTCCTTCGCCGGTCAAAATTGTCGAGTCCACTCTACCTAAAAGCTTTCCTGCGCCTGGAATTTACAATCCGGAGAGTCGAGAGTTTATCTATCACTTAAGTACTGACGAGTTTCCGGTCAAACACATGGACTGGCTGTTTTTGCACGAGGCAGTACCTGGTCATCATTACTTTAGTGAGTTTGCTAATTCAGAGGTAGAGTGTATGGGATATCAGAGCCCTCAAGGTTCTACTCTTTTCACCGAAGGATGGGCGGCTTATGTTGAAACACTCGGCCACCAATTGGGGGTATTTACTGATAAATCGAGCATCGAATATGCTTTAGATTGGCAGGCGTTGCGTGCCGTTCGAGTATTACTCGATATCGGTATTCATACCCAAAATTGGACCGACGAAGAAGCTGCTCAGGTTTGGATGCAGTATATTCCCGAGCAACAGGATATTATGAATCGAGAAATTGCGAGAATACGACGTTGGCCGGTTCAGGTAATTACTTACGTGTACGGGAAACATAGAATCGAACAGTCTATTCACAATGCACTTTTACAGAATGAAGACTTAACTCAATCTAGGGTACATTTAGCAATTCTCAGGTTAGCTAATTTCTCTCTCCGCTCTTTGAATCATCTTCAATGGTGAGAATTAGAATGAAAGGTGCCGACAATTATGTCGGCATCACTCATGGAGCAGCCAGAGCTACGAAAGAGCTTGTTTAAAGAAAATGTAACTCCCAAATTAGTTGGGACTGTCAACTGCTGCATAGGCTGTCAAAAAAGGTGTGTAGTCCGCATAGTCTCTATGGCGAAAAACGCGTCCGTTTTTGAGCTCAAGGATGGTAATAAAGGGCATGTTTTGAGTATCGACTACTTTATTTTCGGCGATTTCGAGCTGCCAATTTAATGTTCCTTCAAATACCGCAATGTCGCCTGATACCCATTGACGACTCGAGTGAAACGACATTGCTTTGATACTGGCGTAGTTTCTGGTGAAGTAGGCTAGGGTTTCTTCCTTGCCTTCAACTGCAACATCACCAAACACGGGTTTTGCAGTTGTGTCAGCAAAGCTACTCTCTTCATCAAAGTAAGAAGCGAGAGTTTGCCAGTCGCGCGCAATGTAGGCATCAAAATAAGACTGCGCGATATCCGCATTTTGTGCCTGAGAATTGGCGAACGAATTAAAGCTTACAAAACACAATGACAGCAATACTAAGAGTTTTTTCACGCTGAATCTCCATTACCTTAGAAAATAAATATGAATACAAATATTTTGAATGCTATCTCCGCTCCAGCTGCGAAAGAACTTGCTTTAAGTAATCGAGGTTTGCTGGTGCCAAGTCAAAACCATTACCATCAAGAGAACGAAAAACGTTGGAAATGATGCCTACCAACTGATTGTTCTGATCAAGTACCGGACTACCACTCAGGCCTCGCAAAGCTGACAGTTGAAGACCTGGCATAGAAATACGAAGATTAGCGCCCTCTTTAGCGACAAATAACCCTGTATAAACATCTTGTTTGCAAACTTCTGCATTTGCATACGTGCAACCATATGCAGTCACAACATCTCCTTGATTGAGAGAGCTTTCTCGAAGTGAAACGGGCGTTAATTTTGAATTATTTGCTGTAACCCTGAACACCAGCCAATCTGTTTGCAAGATAGCCATATCGAGTGCTTCGGTGTCCGATGCATTTAAAAGCTCACCCAACATCACAGTGTTCTCCGGCTCTTTATTCGGATGAATTTGCCATTGCACAACGTGTCCATCGATACTCACTGTTCGCATGTCTGGCGTATTAGCCTCAAGCAACGCATGTTTCACAGTAACTGCGTAAACCTCGGTATTATGTTCAAGCAAGAATCCGTTTCCAGCAAACGCGTTATTGTTTTCGGGCTGCTCAAAAGTAACGTTATTTATACCTGAGTATTGGACGTCTTCATTACTTGCAAATGCACTCAATGAAATAGATATTGCAGCGAGATAACTGATGGCTTTGTACATAAATACTCCTAATCTTGTGTTGGTTGCGTTGGCATAGGACCGCGATACCGCGTATCAAAAGATGTCCGATAAAAAGTCCATTGACCATTGTGTTTTTTCATCAGACTGGCGAAGTGCCCGACGAACATCGTCGGCTCACCATTCGGGGAACGCTGCATTATTGCTTTCCTTTGCGTTAGATTGAACAAAGAAAAAAATTGCAAGAAGAAAAACCATACCAAATCGATTCATAAACCCGCCCCTCAGTATTTTGCTAATGATTAAATGTTGTAACAGTGATTTCCTCTGCCGTATGAATCAAACGTCGCGACTTCGATATCAAATGGCAGAGGGGTTATTGAGAACACAATACAAGCTTGGTTAAGAGACGTGTAAGCTTCAGCTGATGTTTACGAAGCAACGAGCCAAAACCGAAATATGATTAATTCAGTCTTACCCCGTTCTTATCAAAATATATTTGTTCGATGCCATTTTGATGTTGGATAGATTGAATACGTGCAATGCCGCTGTCGAGTCGGTTAGTTAACTTTAGATTTTCGTCTAGGAATTCCAGTCGAGATAACCGACCACTTTCATAATAATGTTTAACTATGTGATACCCGCAGTT
>Ga0102948_1001139_pt1 | contig 10584 bp, 7 predicted proteins | sample SalPonA_A_H2O_MG_FD_78211 | JGI IMG/M metagenome (GOLD analysis project Ga0102948, IMG submission 78211) | Water microbial communities from South San Francisco under conditions of wetland restoration - Salt Pond MetaG R2A_A_H2O_MG | ecosystem: Environmental > Aquatic > Non-marine Saline and... | reverse complement strand
TAAGGCTCTTTTGAACAATTTTATATCTTCTTCAGTAATTTACTTTGTAAGTTCCTCACGCGATTTTCAGACATCAATACCTACTGATAAGCCAGAACTAGACGATAGCCTTTCAGCAACAGTTGCTGCCACTGTGTAGCTTTTTAATTCGTTATCAGGAGACTATCATGTCTTTTTCTCATCTTGGCCTAGACGCTGCTTTAATGAAAGCCGTTGATAAGCAAGGCTATACCGTACCTTCACCTATTCAAGAAAAAGCGATCCCCGTTATTATTGAGGGTAAAGATATTTTGGCCGCGGCGCAAACCGGTACGGGTAAAACCGCCGGCTTTGGATTACCGTTGCTTCACAACCTTATTGGTGGCCAAAAAGCCAAGCCAAATAGCGTTCGCGCACTTATTCTCACGCCAACGCGAGAGTTAGCCGCACAAGTAGAAGAAAGCATCCGTCAATTTAGCGAGTTTTTACCGTTAAAAACCGCTGTCGTTTTTGGTGGAGTAGGTATCAACCCGCAAATGAAACAGCTTCGAGGTGGTATTGACGTTCTTATCGCTACCCCAGGTCGTCTGCTTGACTTGTATCAGCAAAACGCGGTGAAATTTCAACAATTAGAAACCTTAGTGTTAGATGAAGCCGACCGTATGCTCGACATGGGCTTCATTCATGATATTAAACGCATATTGAAGTTACTTCCTACTCAGCGACAAACACTATTGTTTTCTGCAACGTTCTCAGAAGAGATTACCGAGCTTGCCCAGACGATTACGAATAACCCAGAAAAGATTTCAACTACGCCTGCCAATACAACGGTAGAAAGCGTTCAGCAGTATCTTATCCCCGTTGATAAGTCTAAAAAAACTAGTGCACTGATTAGCCTTATAAAGCAACAAAAGTGGAAGCAGTTGTTGGTATTTAGCCGTACTAAACACGGCGCAAACAGAATTGCTGAAAAACTAGGTAAAGCGAATATACCTAGCGCTGCTATCCACGGAAACAAAAGCCAAGGTGCACGCACCAAAGCATTGTCCGAGTTTAAAAGTGGGAAAATTCATGTGCTTGTCGCCACCGATATCGCCGCAAGGGGCATCGACATCAGTGAATTGCCCACGGTGGTTAATTTAGACTTACCTAATACGCCTGCTGACTATGTACATAGAATTGGACGTACCGGTCGCGCGGGTGCCAGCGGACAAGCTTGGTCTTTTGTGAGTGTTGACGAACTTCAACAGTAAAAAGAGATTGAAACCCTCATCCAAAAACTGATTCCTAGAATGCCGTTAGAAGGGTTCGCCCCGCAAGCGAAAGTGCCAGACACGGTTCTCTCTAGCCCTAAAAAGCCGAAAAAACCGAAGAAGCCTAAATCGTTTCAACAGAACGGACCATCGGGTGAGAGAAAAGCACGCAGCGGCGCCAATGATGGAAAAGCACCGAGAAGACGACGTTCTCCTCAGCCTCGCCGAGGAGCAAGCGTAAACTCAGCCAATCCTACCTAGCGGTTACGCGTTATAAAAACAAAAAAGCACACGTAAAGGTGTGCTTTTTCATGTTTATTTTTCCCAGCTGAATGGACCAAAAGTCTCCCGCGTATCACTGCCATCCTCAGAATGCATTGCCGCTTGATTGGCTAACGATTTTTGAAGGCTAATTCGATAACGTCTGACTTCTTTCCATACATCATAGAAACCGTCTGGGGCGTTCCCTTCAATATCTTTTCCCAACATAGGGCTCAAAATATTATAGGCGTTTTGCAGCCTTTTGGCGTTCGCAATATCAAAAGGGGTTAATACGCTCGATTTGCGTGGAGCTTTGTTGCGAAATGCACCAAAATATTCGACGTAATCCTCGGACGGAACGCTATCTGCGAAAGCCCATTTATCCATAGAGTCTGCATTCAAAAGGGTATTGGTTTGTGGGTCTATCACCATTACCGTAGGTGTTGCGTAGTAGGTTGGATAATTGAATTGTGTTGTGATGGCACGTCTATCTTCTAATAATCCTACATCGATAAACTTTACTTCGTAATCATTTTTAATAATTGTTTGCATTTGTTCGGAAGAAAATTGTGCCGCGAGACCTCGACTATCGTGACACCACTGTGCGCCTAGCACCACAAGCAAACGTTTATTCTGTTCAATGGCTCGTTGTCTTGATTCGAATAGTACCTTTGCAGCATTATCTTCGGGTGAGTATTGATATATCACGTCGATACTAGACGTCCCCTCTGTACTTGCGAAACAAAAAGGTGCAATGAGCACTGATAAGGCAAGGTAGCAACAACAGGTAAGATGTTTTGCGGCACTAAAAAAGCGATTCATAAGAGGGTGTCCATTTATTATGTAAACCGTGAGATCCAATGAATTCAATGGCTGCACGGTAAGTAAGCATTAATTATCGTACCGGGCGTTTTAGTATAGCCAGGCGTAGCTGAATTTCGCAAAAACAGTTTGTTCAAATCGCCTTAACCCAGGGAAATTATCGTTTGCTACTGCGGCATCACCATAACCGATAAACAGTCGAGAAAGTGGGTTAATCATGTAAGAGTATACCAATTGTGTACCGAGATCTCTGTCTCTTTCTTGTACGTCAAACAGGTAATTTTCTTTATTACGCTTTACGTCTGAGTACACTAACGCTAGGCGTACAAATTGGTTGGCGGAAAATTGATAACTTAGGCGTAAATCAGTGAGGTTGGCCGTAAAAAGTTCAGCATTGCTCACTTCAATATTATTGTATTCGTGATTAATCGTTGCTTGAAAATGATTACCTAAATTCATCGTTAACTGAGGTTGGATTAACAGTTGTTGACCTAGCCGATTATTGAGTAAATCTATTCTGTCACCGAATCGGACAAAGTTTTCAAAATAGAGGGTTTTGTTCGGGCGAGTTTCCACATAAAGCGATATTTGTTCTTCTGTGAACCGCGTGGTGTTCCCATCAATGGCAAGTGAAGCGCGGTCTGCACGTAAACCTACGGTGTCGCGTTTCACCCATTGAAGACTCATAAAAGACTGATAGGCTGCGTTTAGTTCAAGCTGAGCTTGCACTTCTCGTTCAATTAACTCGCCGTCGTCGTTATGGGTAATATCCCAATCACCACTAAATTCAAATCGGTTCCACCAGTCGTTTTCTTGCCACCATATGTATCCACCTCCAACGACACTTTTATGTCTATCTACTGTACTTTCAAAACCTAGATCTGCACGAAAATCAGCTTGTGTACTTTTTCTATTAGCAAGAAAAAACCACTCCCTTTCTTCATGACGGTAGTCAACAACATAACTAATACCTTTGATAGGAGACGATGCCTGCGTTCTCAATGCGCTTTCACTGAAATTATCGCGTTGCGTACAATCTTGATCACAGAAGCTTTGAAATAGCATATCTGGATATTGTGTTTCTGAAGCAAGCACTTGTACTCGAAGTGTATCAGTCGGCGATAGTTGGTAGCGGGAGTCTATACCCGATACTACATTACTGTAATCATCTGACTTTCTGCCCGTGAGTACAGTGCCAAAAGACAGTGCATCTGACACATCAAAGCGATATCGCGCGGCAATGTTATGGCTTTCGTTTCCTAGACGCGCCACGCGCGAACCAAGGTTACCAGGAACTAAGAAGGTTGTGTCGCTGTCGTTGGCGACGAGTAGCCCAAACGTGTGATCATCTATTCGGCCTGTTAATTTCGTGCCTATATCAGGAGAGCCTAAATTACGGGTATATACAAGGTCATGTTGTGTGCTAAAAAAGTCTGCATTTTCTAAGAAGAACGGTCGCCGCTCGGGAAAAAATAACGCAAAAGGATTGTTTATTGCGAGTTGTCCTGCATCGGCTTCAACTTGCGAGAAATCTGGGTTGATGGTGGCTTGGAGCATCATATCTGAGGTGATCCCCCAGTTAATATCAGCGCCAATCTCTTGATTATCTGTAGATTGCCAGTCGTCTGTTCTCGCGATTGAACGGCTCCGCGCGCCCGACGCAACCGCATAAGGTACTATAGTAAGGTTTTTGCCTTGTTTCGCGGTGGCAAAGCCTTCTATTTGTCCCATCTGGCAAAGTGTACACGCATTATCTCTGTCGACTTTGCGGTTTGAGATACGCAGGTTGTTTTCTCGTGGATAGAACCTAACTAATTCAGCGCGCCACTGTTTAGGGCCGTCGCTATCAAGGAAGTTCATAATACGAAAGGGCAGTGCAATTTCTACGTTGTAGCCGTTTGTGGTAATCACCGCGCCGGCATCCCAAATGGCATTCCAGCTAGCGCTTTCCGTTCGCGTCATTTCGTTTTCAATGGCGTCTATTTGTATACCATTAGGGTTAACAAAAAACTGATAAGACAAGCGACTGTCGCCGAAGGTATCTAGTTTTATTCCTACTAAATCGTTGTCCCATACTTGGTCTCTGTCGCGAAACAACGCACGAATAGCATCGGGATTATTATCTTGTGCGCTAAAACCGATATAAAGCATATTCCCGTTTTCGAAAATACGAGCGGTGGTCGTCACAGGTGGTGTCGTGTTTTCAAATGGCCGAGTAATGTAATCAAGCGAGATAAGCGCGGCCGACTGCCATATCGCCTCGTCAATATTACCATCGACATTAATGTCACCATCGAGGTTTGGAATAACAATAGGCGTTTCGTCTTCGGCCAAAATAATGCCGTTCGCACCATAAGACGATATCGACAACATACTCAACCACATCAAAAAAAATAAACTAAGACGGTTGCATGAGGTGTTGGCAGAGAAAAATGGCATCACAAATTCTTATTGTTTTTAAATTCTCGGTAATTATGCGCAAAGGGGACACAAATAAACACCGCGCTCACAGATGTTAATCGCAGGTAAATGGAGATTTAACGTTTTACGTCTAATTACTACAGGCTTTTACTACAGCGCATTGACTTGAATAGTGTAATCAACGGTATAGGGTTGAGAGGTACGCAAGTCGTCATTAATGGATAACGTACCAAAAACGTTTATGGTAAGGTCGGCGCCATTTCCTTTTACTTCAAGTAAAACCGGCTGATTGGGCGTTAACAAGACGGTTCCCCCTTTAGCGCCAGACACTTCAGCTGTCGGGGCATAGTCAAGCGATGCGTTGGGCGAGCTAGTAATAACCACTTCAACAGTGCCTTTTCGTGGAAGGTCGGTAACGATAATGGTGCCACGGCTTATGTTGGCATCCGTTGCATCACAATCCCCCCCCACTTCTCCAAACTGGCTCATTGCACATTGAAAGCCAAGTTGGCCAAATATTGAACCAAAATGGACGGGGGTCGTTTCGATGATAGTGATTGCTTGCGTACTAAATGATGACGCAATAAGGGTGAATAGGGCGGTAAAAGTAAAGAAAGCGGAGCGAAATTGCATAGGGATAATTGGTGTATTGTTATTTTTATTTTTTGACTATGTCACAACAAGTACCTTTAGGCAAAAGATGTTAGTGTGTCTACATTTTAATTCATCTTTGCAAATGTTTTTGCATAGATGAAAACTTAGCTTACACTCAATATACAAGCGCTTTCATATACATGGCGATGCTAACAATTATTGGCATCAATTTTAACGTTGAAATAGGGTGATATTTTCGATGTCGTCTTGTGTAAACGCTCAAAGCAAAATGCATTTTTTCAATGTAGACCGTTCAAGGAAGGTTAAATAGCGGTTGTGCGCCAACTATAATTAAAAGAGGCAGTGAGTGGTTAACGTCTTTCATCGCAGGGTTGTTATCGCCCTTTTTTTAACAGGCAGCCTTTTTTCGAGCGCACCCGAAGCAAACGAGCGGAATGTTTATGCTGATTATCAGTTAGTTAATGATGCGTTATTGCTTTACATGCCTGATGAAACCTTTTCTACTCCTAATGCAGCGCTACGTGCTTTTCATGCAGGAAGCTTCCTCCCCAACACCCATGGCAAAGTAAGCTTTGGCTTTACTGATAAAGACGTGTGGGCAGCCTTACCTATTACTACGCATCGTGCAGGCATATCTCAAATTATAACAATCGATAATGCGTGGCTTGATGAAATTGATCTCTATATTTTTCACAACGAGGAGCTTCAGCTCAGTACCTCCTTAGGTGATAAAACGGTCTTTTCTAAGCGCGAACGCAATATGCGCATGCCTTCTGTGCAATATGTGTTGTCTGAAGGTACCACGGTCGTGCTGTTTAGGTTTAAATCAAAAGATCCCATGACCTTTCCAATTTATGTTGGGTCTGAAGAAGCCGACAAGGCTAAATCTTTGGAGCATGCTTACTTTTACGGCGCGCTTTATGGGTCTCTTCTTATTTTATTTTTATACAATGTCGTTCTATTTATATCGTTAAAAGAGCGTCGTTATCTTTACTACTCTCTTTATCTACTCGCGTTTACGCTGTTTAACTTTGTCTATACCGGCCACGGGTATTGGATGTTGTGGCCATCCTCGGTATTTTTGCAGCAGTGGCTTATGCCGATTCTCATGTTTTGCTACTTAGTGTCGGCGACCACGTTCACCATCTCGTTTCTAAATGCGAAGGTATTTTTACCTAAACTGTATAGCAGAAGAAAATTTATCTATGCAGGGCTCATCTCACTTGCTATCGTGATTGTAATATCTGGAGATCAGGCGTTTGCGATCATGAGCCAGCTTATTGTGCTAACTACGCTTTCTGTTTGGATGTTATTGATTGGGGTTGCCGCCCTACGTAAGGGAAACCCCATTGCTAAATTCTTTCTTCCAGCTGTTGCACTGGGAACCGGAGGCGCGACAGTATCGAGTTTAGCAACATGGGGAATAATTCCTTATTCTCAATGGGCGTTTAGGGGTATAGAGATAGGTATGCTGTGTGAGATGTCGCTTTTATCAATATCGTTAGGTACCAGTTTTAAATTGGTTGAAGAAGCGCGCAGAAGCGCTGAATCTATCGCGAGACTTGATCCGCTCACCAACTTATATAACCGACGGGCGTACACCGACTTAATTGGGCCAATATGGGCAATGGCGAAACGCAAAAATGAGCGTGTGTCCGTAGTATTGGTAGACTTAGATTGGTTTAAGAAAATCAATGATGAACACGGCCATGGTGTTGGTGACGATGTACTAGAAACCATAGCAACAGAGATAAAAAACCGAGTTAGGGCCTCTGATGTTGCCATGCGATGGGGAGGAGAAGAGTTTTTGCTGTTTCTTCCAAGTACTGACGCTGTGAAAGCGAGAGCCTTCGCAGAGGTGTTGCGCAAATGTATCGAAAATTCACCTTTTGATGAGAAAATAAAGATTACAGCAAGTATTGGCGTGGCCAGCGCGTCTCCGGTTGATATTGGTATTGATAGCTTAATAACTCTTGCCGATGAAGCGTTGTACGAAGCCAAAGCCATGGGGCGTAATCAGGTTGCCTACAAAGACGTGCCCGACACTAACTCCCGAGCTCGGTTAGTAAAACCTTAAATACTGATGGTAGAGAACGTAACGGCGATGTGTCCTAGCCTCGACTTTTAAGCGTTTTCTTGTAAAGTGGCGCTGAATTATCGGCTTTTAGGTGGTGCAATGAAAATAGGAATAGGTGGCAAAACAGCGAAAGAGGCATTGGAGAGCCTTTCAGATATGACTGCAGGCGTGTCGCCTATTCAGGTCACTGAATATGAAGCCCGAATTGCTAAAGCGCAGTGTTACATGCAGCAGCACGGTATTGATGCATTGTACCTTAATGCAGGTACTAATCTGGCCTATTTTACTGGAATGCAGTGGTATGCAAGCGAGCGATTAGTCGGGGCTATATTGCCCGCAGAAGGTAACATTGTGTATATTGCGCCAACCTTTGAGATTGACTCACTTAACGAAAGAAAGGTGATAGCGGGCGATATTAAAGGTTGGGAAGAACACGAAAGCCCTTATGAATTGTTTGCGTCACTACTCCCTATGCCAGGGTTTGCCGGAAGAGGTAAAGTTGGTGTTGATGAATCTACGGCTTTTTTTATTGTCGACGGGTTTAATAAAGCGCTCGGTGCAACTACGCAGATTGTTAACGGGGCAGATGTCACCGCACATTGCAGAATGCATAAGTCAGAGAACGAATTAGCGCTAATTCAACGTGCAATGGACATGACGCTTGCAGTACACAAAGCGACGGCAAGTATGCTACGTGCAGGCATAACCACAAAAGAAGTCGAAGCCTTTATTGATGAGGCGCATCGTAAAGTTGGTGCTAGCGGCAGCTACTTTTGTATTGTCCTTTTTGGCAAAGCAACTTCTTATCCTCATGGCGTGAAAGACCCTCAAATACTGAAAGAAAACGATATGGTGCTTATTGATACCGGCTGCAAACTGCAGGGGTATCTCTCAGACATTACGCGGACCTATTGCTTTGGTCAGGCAACTGAAAGGCAACGGACACTGTGGCAGAGTGAAAAACGTGCGCAACTCGCGGCCTTCAATGCAGCAACCTTAGGTGCGCCTTGCGGGCATGTCGATGCTGCCGCTCGCAAAAGCCTAGAGGCGGATGGTCTTGGGCCAGACTACGCATTACCTGGTTTACCTCACAGAACAGGCCATGGCATTGGTATGGATATCCACGAATGGCCGTATTTGGTGAAAGACAACCCACACCTATTGGCTGACGGAATGTGTTTCAGTAACGAGCCGATGATCGTTGTGCCTAATGAGTTTGGTATTCGTTTAGAGGATCATTTTTACATGACAAGGGAAGGTGCACGCTGGTTCACCGAGCCGAGCTGCGCTATTGACAACCCTTTCGGGTAGCCCCTTAATTTGCCTAACCTTGCTATAAAAGGGCAGGTTGTCAACAGCGTTCACTTAACAGCGGGCTTTCTCTGACGGTCAATACGCTGACCGTCGGGGTAGTGCGCTCGCACAAAATATGGTTTGCGCTGCAAAAATTCGCCACAAGGCCGCTTTGCCTTAATAACTCTGCAGGCAAAAAGATCAATAACTTTCAGTGATTCGGCACACTAGAAAAACATCATTCGAACCTTGCAAAAGCTTGCTCTACACTTGTCATAATGTAAATTTTTTGTGAACTCTCAGTTGGTAACGCCGTAGTCAATGTGTCATTTTGACTGCGCTATGGCTATATTCTTGTGAGTTCAACTGTGAAGTTAGCGCCAGTGTTTTAAGAGGAACCGTGATGTCTGCAAACAATGCTTTGGTTAATGAAGAACTTACTATGTTCAAAGACATGGTACTGCGATTTATCGAGCAGGAAATCTTGCCCCATTATATGCAATGGGAAGACGACCATCGTATGCCACGTGAAGTGTGGCATACCATGGGGCAGGCGGGAATGTTACTCGTTGATATGCCAGAGAAATACGGCGCGGCTGCAACGAGTTTCGATGTGTGCCAAATGATTCAAGAAGAGATGTGCCGACTAGGTCTACATAGCTTGGCGACCGGGTATAACATTCACGCCAACATTGTTGCACCTTATGTGCTTAATATCGGCACCGAAGAGCAGAAAGATTACTGGCTTCCCAAGATGGTGACAGGCGAAGTGCTAACTGCGCTTGCGATGACTGAGCCTAATGCGGGAAGTGATGTGGCCGGAATGAAAACGCAGGCGGTTAAAGACGGTGACAGTTATATTTTAAACGGTTCAAAGGTATTTATTACTAACGGTACCATGGCCGACATGATCATCGTTTGTGCTAAGACCGATCCTAAAGCGGGGGCGAAAGGGGTATCGTTATTCCTTGTTGATACTAGTTTTCCGGGCTTCTCCACCGGTAAGCCTATTCACAAAATAGGTCAACATAGCAGTGATACGGGTGAGTTATTCTTCGATAACGTACGCGTACCAGCAAACGCACTGCTTGGCGAGGAAGGAAAAGGGTTTGCATACCTAATGCAAGAGCTGCCGCGAGAGCGATTGGGCTGTGCTGTGCAAGCAATTGGACATGCGCAAGGCGCATTAGATCTTACCATTGATTATGTTACTCAGCGTAAAGCATTTGGGCAAACCGTAAGCCAGTTTCAAAATACGCGCTTTAAATTAGCAGAGTGCCAGACTGAATTAGAGATGTGTCGGGCGTTATTAGAAAAGCACATGGATAAGTTTAGCCGAGAGGAGATGACTGTAACTGATGCCGCAATGTTGAAATTAGCGGCAACTGAAATGCAGTTAAAAATGGTGAATGAGTGCTTACAGTTGTTTGGTGGGTACGGCTACACCGATGAGTATCCAATCTCTCGCTTTTATCGTGATGCTAGAGTACAAACTATTTATGCGGGCAGCTCTGAAATCATGAAGGAAGTAATAGCCCGCGGAATTTTAGGGCGTTAGCATTGCAACAATGAAAGCCGACAATTTGTCGGCTTTTCATTTCAACATTATTCTTCGTTGCTTTCTTTATACTTGTGAATCGATGCCGCCAGCGCGTTAGGGTTGTCAACGCATAGAAACACTTCTTCAAGTTGTTCGTTAAACATACCCATCATAGTGAACCACAATACAGGCTTGGAAAATGTCAGCTTGATATTAGCATGTGTACCGCGCCCTATTTTCACCTGTTCTTTGTCGCATTGCCATACGCCTGTCTCACACGCTTTAATTTGTGAAAGCGGCGCTAACAGTAAACTAAAAAAGGT
>Ga0102948_1001136_pt1 | contig 10593 bp, 10 predicted proteins | sample SalPonA_A_H2O_MG_FD_78211 | JGI IMG/M metagenome (GOLD analysis project Ga0102948, IMG submission 78211) | Water microbial communities from South San Francisco under conditions of wetland restoration - Salt Pond MetaG R2A_A_H2O_MG | ecosystem: Environmental > Aquatic > Non-marine Saline and... | reverse complement strand
CCTCTCGCCTTACTTGACGCACTGCAGAATATTGAGGCAGCACATCAGCGCCGGCGCATACAGCGCTGGGGGCCGCGGACGCTCGACCTTGACCTATTGCTCTACTCAAACGAAGTCATTGCCACGGAGCGACTCACCGTTCCGCACCCATTCATGACGCAACGAGAATTTGTGCTCTATCCATTGGCCGAAATCGAGCCACAGCTTCGCATGCCAGATGGAACTTCACTTCAAGCACTGTTGAACAAATGTCCAGTGGGCACCTTAGCCCCAGCACCAGTATACTGAGCCTATCTTTGACCTAAAGAGATCATTTTTATGAGCAGCGTAACACTACACACTCTGAGTCAACGCAAACAAGCCGGCGAAAAGTTCGCTATGCTGACCGCATACGACGCGAGCTTCGCCAACCTGGTAAGTTCGGCGGGCGTAGAGGTCATACTCGTCGGCGACTCTCTATGAATGGTCCTTCAAGGCGAGAGCAGCACACTGCCGGTTACTTTGGACAATATGGCCTACCATACCCGCGCGGTAGCTAAAGGGAACCAGGGAGCTCTGATAATGAGCGACCTCCCTTTTATGAGCTATCCAACGGTTGAGCAAGCGCTCGAGAGTGCTGCCTTACTGATGCGATCCGGTGCGCATATGGTGAAACTCGAGGGTGGCCGCTCGCTAGCGCCAACGGTAGCTAAACTACGCGAAATGGGCGTACCAGCCTGCGTTCACCTCGGCCTGACACCACAATCAGTCAACACCTTAGGTGGCTATAAAGTCCAGGGGCGGGATCAGACAGCCGCTCTTCAGATGCTTGAGGATGCACGGATTCTTGAAGAGGCAGGCGCGGCCTGCATACTGCTCGAGTGCGTTCCAACCCTCCTGGCGGAAGAGATAACCCAGAACTCTAATGTACCAGTGATCGGTATTGGCGCAGGTCCGCACACTGATGCTCAGGTCCTGGTGCTACACGATATGCTGGGCATCACTCCAGGTAGAAAGCCGAAGTTTGTGAAAGATTTTATGCAGGGTGAAAACAGCGTCAAAGCCGCTGTGGAATCTTATGTTAACGCAGTACGTAACGGTAGCTTCCCTACAGCCGAGCACAGTTTTGAATAATATGAAAACCGTTACTCAAGTCTATGAACTGCGGGCCGCAATAGCTGAGGCCCGTGCAGCCGGTAAACGCATTGGGTTCGTGCCGACCATGGGCAACCTGCACCAAGGACATCTCAATCTTCTAAACACTGCAAGGGAGCAAACCGACTTTGTAGTTGCGTCGATATTCGTAAACCCCCTGCAGTTTAACGTCAAGGATGACCTCGAACGCTACCCGCGAACGCTCGCCGAGGATCAAAAAAGCCTCACCGAATACGGCTGTGACTTGCTGTTTGCACCCTCAGAGTCGGACATCTATCCAAGTGACCGTGCGAAGCAGACCTTTGTAGAGGTGCCGGAGATCTCTCAGATGTATTGCGGTGCCAGCCGACCCGGTCACTTCAGGGGCGTAACCACCATCGTAAATAAACTGTTTAATCTGGTTCAGCCTGATCTAGCGGTTTTTGGGAAGAAGGATTTTCAACAGCTGCATATCATCCGTCGGATGGTCGCGGATCTGTCGATGTCAGTTGAATTGATTGGTGTAGAGACCGCTCGAGCGAAAAGTGGTTTGGCTCTTAGTTCACGCAATGGTTACCTAACCGCTGACGAACTAAAGCGCGCCCCCGTACTCTACGCTCAACTGAGGGCCATCCGCGACGCGCTGGTCGGTGGTAGTAGCGACTTTGAAGGCTTGATCAAGCAGGCTAACGAGTCGCTAGAGCGAGAAAGCTTCAAACCTGATTACGTACACATAGTGCGCCGCAGCGATTTGCTACCGGCAACCAAGGCTGATAGCGAGCTGGTCATACTGGCGGCGGCTTATCTTGGAAAGGCACGTTTGATAGACAACCTAGAGGTAGACTGCTGAGTCTCGTCTAAAGCAGCGACAAGACTAACCAGCGCAAGCAAGCGCGCCTTTGCCAATCCCTTCAAACGCGCGCACTTCAATCGCCTTACCGGCTAAATTCTTCGCAGTCACCTGCGCCATATGTTCAGCGATCTGCTCGACCGTGGACTCTGTATCGATTAGATAGACAGCGTCACTTGGCAGCGAAAGTTCGAAAGCCCCCTGAGGCGCCTCATAAGCAAAGTAGCTAATGCCGTCAGACTCCTGCACAAGGTGTGTGCGAGTACCGATGTAGATATCTTCAAACTGACTCGCCCAGTAGTTCTCCTGTTCAGCGCTTCGAACGCCATCAACCAGAACGTGCACGCGAGAGCGGTGCCCGTGAGCGATGCGCTGACAGTTCCCTTGGTGCTTTTGCAAGCCGTGAGAGTAGTGGTACATCGCACCATCAATCGTCTCAGGGTAGAGGGTCAATTTAAGGCCTTGTACCTCTCCCGGGAACAATGCCAGGAGGCGCGATTCGCACCAGCGCGCAACGCTATCAGGGGTAATCGCATCTATATCCAACAACGCAAAGGCTTGCGCGGGACCTGCACAGCGCAATGGACGACCTTGAGTATCCTGCCAACAGACCTCTACCTGCCCGCCCTGCTCCTCAATTCGAATGTCCGGCATACCTCTGGCAACCGCTAAAGCATGATCTATACCCTCGTCAAACCACTGCTTAACGCGCTTCTTCACGACCCCAAAATCGCAGATCATCCCCTCTTCATTGAGGGTTCCATCAAGCTCCAAGCGCACCGCCCAGGATTCGCCCACGAGCCCGCGTTTGGCATCTAGATAAGAAAAATCGACATGAGTAAGATCATCAACAAAGAGTTTCACAAGACACCTCAAAAAGTTATGCCACTATTTTACCTCATCCCTGCAACTGCGCGCATCTGCAACAACACTTGGGTATACTATGGCTCCACTATTTAGGTAGCCCGACTCCATGCGTTTAGATAAGTATCTCGCTCAATCCACCGGATTCTCTCGTAAAGAGGTTAAGCGCATGCTGCACGCTGATGAGGTGCAAGTTAACGGCGAGCCTGAACGCAATCCAGCACGCAAGGTTAACGACGAGGATCTGGTACTACTTGATGGCTTCCCCGTGGAGACGCCGCGTGAGCGCTACCTAATGCTCCATAAGCCGGTCGGCTATGTCTGCTCGCATGATGAGGGCACACATCCGAGTGTTCTGGGGCTCATAGAACTACCGCGCGCTGACGAACTCACCATAGCCGGTCGTTTAGATGTGGATACCACCGGCCTTGTGCTACTAAGCAGTGATGGACAGTGGTGTCATCGTATCACCTCACCGCGCCACAAGCTGGGCAAGGTTTATGAAGCGACCTTAGCAGACCCAATCGATCAGACCTATGTCGAGAGGTTCGAGCGTGGCATCCAACTCAACGGCGAGAAGGGACTTACCAAACCCGCTAATCTCGAGATTCTGTCAGACCACATCGCCCGAGTGGAGCTATTTGAGGGGCGGTACCACCAGGTTAAGCGGATGTTTGCCGCTTTAGGAAATCGAGTTGAAGCCCTACATCGAGAGTCGATCGGCCCGATTGTATTGGATGAAGAGCTCTTTGAAGGTGAGTGGCGTGAATTGAGCCAAGCTGAGGTGGTTAGCATCACCAATGCTTAGCTTTGAAACCCAAATCAATCAATACACGAGCAAGTGCCACTCGGGCCTAGTCGTTATCGATGAGAGTCTCAATGTAACTCAGCTAAGATCCGTCCCAGGTTGGCTTGCGCTGACCAATCGATTTGATCAGCACACTGAGCTCCTAAAACGGGATTGGACTTCACACTTCTCTGACTTTGTCTGGCCAGATACCCAGGCTTTTGACTGCGTGATTTTCCGAGTCTCCAAAGAGCGCGCCGTAGTACACCACCTGATCAACCAAGCTGCAAACCACCTACCAGCCGGTAGCCGTCTAATTCTATTTGGACAAAAGTCAGAGGGCATTAAGACATACGCCAAGAGTGGGCAAAAGCGCTTAGGCGGTGAGCGCCATGAGAAGAAACTGGAGGGGGAGAGCTGGGTAATTGAACTCACCCGAGGCCCCCAGGTTGGCGAGCCACTGGACGATCAAAAGTACGACCAGATCAGGGAAGTTGGCCAGGTATGTGAGCACTCGCTACTATCTAAACCCGGTGTTTACGGTTGGAAGAAAATAGATAAAGGGAGTTGGCAGCTAATAAATCGGCTACCTCATATGCTCAAATCAGAGCTACCGCTTGGCGCCTTGCAGCTTCTCGACCTTGGCTCCGGGTCAGGCTACCTAGCCCTGGCCACTAGTGGCCCGACAACAGAAGTAACCTGTACTGATAACAACGCTGCGGCTCAGTTAGCGACTCTTGCAACGCTAGAAGGAGCGGGCTTCAAAGCACAGTTTGTCTTCAGTAATGCAGGAGAGGAGCTAGAGTCAGAGTTTGATCTAATACTCTGTAATCCGCCTTTCCACAGCGGCTTTGGTATTGATTATGATCTGACGGATCGCTTCTCTAAGAGCGCCTCCAGACTCCTGAAACGCGAGGGTAAAGCCTGCTTTGTCGTGAACCAGCATGTCCCACTCAAGCGTATCGCTTCAAACTACTTCAACTCAGTGGAGTTGGATCAAGATAGCGGCAATTTCTGTACTTATGTACTGACACAGCCGCGCCTTCAAAAACCTCAATCCTGAATTAAGATATGGCCACAGATTACCTCAAACAGAGTTATTACTTTCTCCGCTCAAACCTAAGCCGTTTATTGAGCATTCAACTCCCCTTCATTCTAGTTCTGATGTTGGTACAACAGAGCCTGGTGGGCGGGCTTGAAGAGAGCGCTAATCTTCAAAATGACCTATTCCTGTTAACAGCCATGGATCTGCTCTTTGTACCTATTTATCTAGGAGCAACCATATTTTTTATGCAATCCGTGGTTGATGGACGCGTCATAGGACCGATGCAAGCATGGGCCTGGGGTCTGCAGAACTGGGGACGACTTTTTTTCACCTTCTTACTGAGTGCACTTGCGATCTCCGTCGGACTGATGCTTCTTGTCTTGCCTGGTCTATATATCGCTGTGCGTTTGGGTTTGGCAAATCAGGTCTGTCTACTTGAACGCAAAAGTCCTATCGAAGCGATGAAGATCAGCTGGGCGGGCACAGGAGACCTCTTCTGGACGTTGGCAAAAGGACTCGCGATTATCTACGGGTTACTGTTTGTTGCCGAGATGTTGCTCGCTCCGCTCGTATCCGGCAACGCACTGCTTCGAATGCTCGCCTCTGTCGTACTCGATTTTCTAAACGTATTCGGTGCGATTTATACCTTTAGAATCTACCGCGCCTGGAGAGATCGAGAGCCCGCCGCACTGGACTAAAAGCAGCCTTGGCGCCTAGCTCACCTAGAGAGCAGTATCGTGGCACTAAACCGGCTCCTACCATAGCGTGAGAGGAGTGGATACTGCTCCAGAGCAATAGGAACGTCGACAAAATCAGCCTCGCTGTTCCAGAATTCGGTCTCGTGGTCAGGATCACTGAAATAGATGTGCCGACCATCAGTTCCGGTAGCCAAGACCCAGTGCGGTGCTTTGTTACGATTCAATCGCCAAGTGCTGATTAAGCAGATCGCTAACTTCCCTTGACTCAACTCATGAACCAATTCAGATGCGTTGAGTACTCGGTATTGCGGCCGAACATCTAGTGCTTCTAGCTCTGCCAAGAACTGGTGGTGAACCAATTCGATCACCTCGCGCTTCGCAGGATCTCGAACGCTCTCGAGAAAGGGGGTCTGATCTGAGGCTAAGCAAAGTTCCGCCGAAAGCCCACGTCGAATAGCTGCAGTAGCTAGACCCACTGGTGAGCAACCTCCATGCCCCGACGTCATATAAACCGTAGTGGACTCACGCCAAAGGGTCAGCTCATCCTGCCGGTTAGGCTGATACCCTGGCTTAAGTGCTGCCAAGGCCATCAGTAAAGCAGAAGGGCCGCAGGTAAATGGCGTTGTCTGGGCATAGTATTCGCTGGACTTGGAGGGTCGAACAGGCCCTCGGATCCGCTTTTCCATCCTTAACCCGTTGCTTCCATCTTCATAGTAAGCCTTCAGATGAGCGATCGGATGATACCCGAGTGAGCCGTAGAGCGTTTTTGCACTCAGGTTTTGCTCGTTTACTTCTAAACGCATAAAGCTGACACCACGCGCAGCCGCAAGGGCCTCAGATTCAAACATCAATAGCCGACTCAGACCGCGACGACGAACATCCGGATCTACCGCAATTGAGTAAATCCGAGCGAGGTTGGTACCCCTACGAAATAGGATAAGTAGATAACCAAGAATGACTCCCGGGGCGTCCAGCGCCTCTACGACAACTAACTGTGAGTGCTCAGCTTTGATAAAGTGGGCAAGACTTCTGCGTGAAAGTCGGTCTGCATCAAAACACCGCTTCTCGAGCATGACCAACTGATCAAGGTCCGAGCGTACTGCAAGGCGAATATTGTGCTGTTCAGACATAGACTTACCTAGGTTTAAAACATTTCTTTAATGCTAGTGCTAGCCACGTCTATGTGCCATACCTATATACAGAATCCCGTTCAATTTACTCTTGTGCGAGGCCCAGATGTCGGCATTTTATGTGGTAGTCGATGATCTAGACGACTGGAAACCCTATTTCCCAAGTCAGGATGTAATCTCATTTGAGCAGTACCTCGAGCTACCCAGCAAAAGCAGCCGTCGTCGTACGCGTATCATCAACTGTTGCCGCAACTCCAAAGCGCTTGGCAGAGGCTATTACACGTCACTGATTGCCGAGGCTCGCAAGCATCATGTAATCCCATCCATCAGCGTGACAAACGACCTGCGGCGCAAATCACTCTGGTCCATAGACACTGCACCTGTCGCAAAAGTACTTAGTAAACTGGCGGCAGCAGACTCCCAGAATGAGGATAGGGTTACGTTGGCAATTTACTTTGGTGAAGCGTCAGATCCGCGCTTAGATTCACTTGCGAAGGCGCTATTCGAACGCTATCCAACGCCAATATTGCATGTTGTGTTGAAGTTTGACGGAGCTTGGGGAGTCTATAAGCTTCGCCAAGGCAGTTTGAGCGAGATATCGAATGACGACGAGCAACTGCGCTTCGCGGCAGCTCTGGATCGCTTTAGCCACAAGATCTGGCGCAAACCCAAAATTCGACAACAGTACCGTTATGATCTTGCCATCTATGTTGATCCCAACGAGTCGATGCCGCCGAGTGATGAGGTCGCACTGAAGCGTTTTTCGAAAGCTGCAGAGCGTCTGGGGATTAAAGCCGAGCAGATTACCTCCTCCGACTATCACCGCTTAGCGGAATTCGATGGTCTCTTTATTCGTGCGACTACTTCAATCGATGACGCAACGTACAAGTTCTCGCGACAGGCTCAGGCACAGGGGCTGATCGTCATGGACGATCCACAGTCCATTCTACGCTGCACCAACAAGGTTTATCTTGCAGATCTTCTGCGAGCAAACAATGTTCCTACTCCTAAGACTGTTATCGTTTGCGATGCATCCTCGGCGTCGATCGAAAAAATAGTGAATGAAATTGGTTTGCCAGCGGTAATGAAAATACCTGACGGCGCCTTTTCTCGTGGTGTTGAGAAGGCGCACACTGTTGCAGAACTGACGAAATCTTTGAAAGCGCTGCGCCGTAGCTCCTCATTAGTACTCGCTCAAGAGTACATGTACACGGAGTATGATTGGCGAATCGGTATTTTGAATAATAAGCCTCTATTTGCATGCCGTTATTTTATGGTGAAGGGGCATTGGCAGATCTACAAGCACGGCGACGACCCAAAGTCGCCAGACTCCGGCAACTTTGATGCCCCGCCAATTTGGGAAGTCCCACCGAAGGTACTGGATGCTGCTTTAAAAGCAGCTCGACTCATTGGCGACGGACTCTATGGTGTCGACCTTAAACAAGCAGGCGAGCGTGTGGCTGTAATTGAGGTTAACGATAATCCGAGCATTGACTCAGACGTTGAAGACTTATTATTAGGGGATGCACTCTACCACGAGATCATCGCCGAGTTTCTCAGGCGCATGGAACAGAGAAGGCAGTATCAGCTTTAAGCTAAACTCCAAGGCAACAAAAAGGGAGCCTAGGCTCCCTTTTGTCTAACGAATCAGCTGATTAATTGTCAGCAGACTCGTCTTCTTCCATATCTTTCATTGAAAGCTTGATACGGCCGCGCATATCGACGTCCAGTACCTTAACTTTGACAATGTCATCCATGTTGATGAAGTCGGTCACTTTGTTCACACGCTCATTCGCAATCTGTGAAATATGAACCAGACCATCTTTACCAGGCAGAATATTTACAAAGGCGCCGAAGTCTTCGATACGAACGACCTTTCCTTCATAAATTTTGCCAACTTCAGCTTCAGCGGTGATTGCAGTCACGCGGTCAACAGCCGCCTTCGACGACTCTTTGTTGTCAGCGTAAATACGTACAGTACCGTCGTCATCCAGGTCGATAGATGCGCCCGTCTCTTCAGTAATCGAGCGAATAACCGCACCGCCTTTACCGATAACGTCACGAATTTTCTCTGGATTGATCTTCAGCTGAACCATCGCTGGTGCATGGTCAGCCAGCTCTGGACGAGCGTAACCAATTACCTGAGCCATCTCACGCAGGATGTGTACACGAGCTTCGTGTGCCTGGCCTAGAGCGATCTCCATGATCTCTTCAGTGATACCTGTGATCTTGATGTCCATCTGCAGCGCGGTCACACCGGCTTCAGTACCAGCCACTTTGAAGTCCATGTCGCCGAGGTGATCTTCATCACCGAGGATGTCTGTAAGGACGGCGAAACGATCGCCCTCTTTCACAAGACCCATCGCGATACCTGCAACGGCTGCAGAGACAGGAACACCTGCATCCATCATCGCCAGTGAGGAACCACAGACAGAGGCCATCGATGAAGACCCGTTTGATTCAGTGATCTCTGAAACCAAACGCATGGTGTATGGGAAGGCTTCTTGAGTTGGAAGTACGGCAGCAACACCGCGACGCGCCAAACGGCCGTGGCCGATTTCACGACGACCAGCGCCACCCATACGGCCAGCTTCACCTACAGAGTATGGAGGGAAGTTGTATTGCAGCATGAATGGATCACGACGCTCACCTTCAAGTGCATCAATGATCTGCACATCGCGGCTTGTACCAAGCGTACATGCAACGATCGCCTGAGTTTCACCACGGGTGAATACAGCCGAGCCGTGAACGCCTTTCAGTGTACCGACTTCAACTTTGATTGGGCGAACCGTCTTAGTATCACGACCGTCAATACGTGGCTGACCACTGAGGATACGCTCGCGTACAGTCGCTTTCTCGATAGAAGCAAATACTTTAGAGACTTCACCAGCACCTGGTGCACCCTCTTCGCCAGTTGCGAATTGAGCTACAACTTGGTCGCGTAGAGCGCGCAAGGTGTCCTGACGCTGCATCTTATCAGCAACCTGGAACGCAGCATCGATCTGTGCGCCGAAGGCAGCAGTAATTGCATCGGTCAGCGCAACGTTCTTCTCAGCGGGTTTCCAGTCCCACTTAGGCTTCGCCGCTTCGGCAGCAAACTCGTTAATCGCATTGATAACGACCTGCATCTCCTGGTGCGCAAATAGAACGGCGCCTAGCATCTCGTCTTCGCTCAGCTCTTTCGCTTCTGACTCAACCATTAGAACCGCATCGCTAGTACCGGCAACCACCATGTCCAACTCTGAACCAGCCAGTGCAGCGTAGGTTGGGTTAAGGATGTAGCCTTCGTCTTCGGTAAACCCGACGCGCGCAGCACCGATTGGACCTAGGAATGGGATGCCAGAAATCGTCAGTGCCGCAGAGGTACCGATCATTGCAGCCATATCCGGATCGACGTTTTTGTCGGCGGACATCACAGTACAAACAACCTGTACTTCGTTCATGAAGCCTTTAGGGAAGAGCGGACGGATTGGACGGTCAATCAGACGTGTAGTGAGCGTCGCTTTCTCTGTTGGACGGCCTTCACGCTTGAAGAAGCCACCAGGAATACGGCCTACCGCGTAGTACTTCTCTTGGTAGTGAACTGAGAGCGGGAAGAAGTCCTGCCCCTCTTTGGCCTCTTTAGCACCAACTACGGTACAAAGAACCTGAGTTTTCTCATTGACAGTAACCATGACTGCGCCAGTTGCCTGACGCGCAATCTTACCGGTTTCGATCGTTACAGTGTCGTTACCGAACTGGAACGTCTTAGTAATCGTGTTAAACATCGATTAGCTCCGTTTTGCATTAAAGTTCTCTGCTAATCGCGAAACTTACATCTTTTAGAGCCAGTACTCAGTTGAGCTCTCTAATCGGTTTTAGAAAATCCAATTGAGTACAGGCTTGAGTAACGAGATATCGCAGAGGGTTTATAAAAAAGGGCCATACGACGTATGGCCCCCGTGGATCTGGTCTTAGCGACGCAGGCCCAGACGCTTGATCAGCTCAAGGTAACGATCTGCATCCTTACCTTTGAGGTAGTCCAGCAACTTACGACGCTGGTTTACCATGCGAATCAGACCGCGACGTGAGTGGTGGTCCTGCTTGTTAGCTTTGAAGTGACCCTG
>Ga0102948_1001135_pt1 | contig 10594 bp, 10 predicted proteins | sample SalPonA_A_H2O_MG_FD_78211 | JGI IMG/M metagenome (GOLD analysis project Ga0102948, IMG submission 78211) | Water microbial communities from South San Francisco under conditions of wetland restoration - Salt Pond MetaG R2A_A_H2O_MG | ecosystem: Environmental > Aquatic > Non-marine Saline and... | reverse complement strand
GATCGTAGGACGGGAGGACAGGAGGACGGGAGATGGAATTTAGGGGGTAGGAGACGGACGGCGATGAGACGGGGTCAAGGGGGATGGATATTTTTTACATCTGCTTTGCTTGAAGTTTGGAACCGCAGATGCGCGCGGATTTTTTGGGATGTCTTTTTAGGGGGAGATGGGAGTTCGGAGACCGGGAGGTTCGAGACGGGAGCTGGAGATTGAGGAGACAGGGTCGAGGGGTGAACCCTCTCCTACGGTGTTGGGATCGGGCGGACACCGGGGACGGTGTCCCTCCAAGGGGAGGGAGTTTGGATTTCGGGGTTGGACAGGAGGTTTCGGAGATCGGCTTGTTTGTGAGTGTGGGGTTGCGGTTTGGTGCGGCATGGCTTTTTTCTGGCGAATGCAGATCATACCTTCAGAACTTTTGCCGAAGCGGGATCGGGGCTCTTTGCGGCGGTTTTTGGAGGGTTGCCGCGAGGCGGCGATGGAGAAGGGGCATTTTCAGATAGCGTCGATTTCGCTGGAGGTGAGGCATATAGCACCGCTGGCGGTGCTGCAGTCGATTTACGAGCCGGAGGAACTGCATTTTTATATCGAGCGACCGACGGATGATGAGGCGATCGCGGGGGCTGAGGCGGTGGCGGAGGCTCGGTTTGAGGGCCGGGACCGTTTCGCGCAGGTGCGCGCATTTGCGGATGAGATTTTGGAGAATACGATCGCGGTCGGCGATTTGAGCCAGGCATTTACAGGGCCGCATTTTTTCACGGCCTTCAGTTTTGAGGATCAAGTGGTGACAGGAAGTGCGTTTGCGGCGGCGACGGTTTTTTTACCGCGATGGCAGGTTTCCCGTTCAAAGGGGATGTATGGTGCCGTGGCGAATATCCGGGTGGAGGCAGAGACGGATCTCGACGAGGCGGTGGCGCGGATTTGGGGGGCGTATGAAAAATTTGGAGCATTTGACTACAGCAATGAAGTGTTGGACGGGCCAGCGACCGGGCGTCCGCGAATCAGGGACAGGCGCGAGTTGGCGCCCGGCGTTTTCGCGGGGGCGGTGGAGCGGGCTCTGGAGCTGATCCGGTTGGGTGAGTTTGAAAAGGTCGTGCTGGCACGCGGAATCGAGCTGGAAGCGGACCGCAACTGGCAGCCGCTGGAAGCTTTGAACCGGTTGCGCGAGCGGTTTGGTTCGTGTTTCACCTTTTCCTTCGGCGGAGGCGAGGGGCGCAGTTTTATCGGGGCAACGCCCGAGCGGCTTCTGCAAATTCGGGAGGGTCGTTTATTGACCGAGGCGATTGCGGGCTCGGCGCCACGCGGGCGGAATGCAGCGGAGGATGCGGCTTTTGCCAGTGGTTTACTGCATAGCGAGAAGGACCGGCGTGAACATGCCTGTGTTCGGGACTCGATAGTGCGGCGATTGGCAGCGGTCGGGATCACCGGCGAGGCTGCATCGGGACCGAGGATCCTGCCCCTCTCCAATGTGCAGCATCTGCATACCCCGATCGAGGCGAAAGTCGGCGAGTCCGTGCACCTGCTGGAGGTGCTTGGTGAGCTGCACCCAACGCCGGCTGTTGGGGGAACTCCACGCGGTCCCGCAGTCTCGCGCATCCGGGAACTGGAACAAATGGAGCGGGGGTTATACGCAGGGGTAGTCGGCTGGTTCAATCACCTGAACGAGGGTGAGATGGTGGTCGGGATTCGATCGGCCCTGATTGATGGTGCGCGGGCGCGATTATTTGCGGGGGCGGGTATCGTGGAGGGCTCGGAGCCGGAGAAGGAAAAGCGAGAGACGGAGCTCAAGCTGAAGGCGCTATTGGAGACGCTTTAGTCTGGTGGTCGGTCCGGTGTGGTGAGCTCGAGGGTTGAGATTCCGGATGGGTGATGGAGTCGAGGGGTAAACCCTCTCCTACGGGTGGGGGAGGATGCGGACATTGGGGACGGTGTCCCTCGAAGGATTCGATTTTGGAAGTGGGGAAAAGGATTGTGGGTTCCGGGGGAAGTTTGGGTATGGGGAAAAATGCTATCGCATTGTTTCAGGGAGTGTTTCATTTTTCGTTTTTTTTATGATTCGCACATTAGGGAGAGTCACGCTGGGGACGGTTCGTGAGTTTGGGGAGCTCAGCCTATTTGGTTGGCGCTCCTTTTTGGCGTATGGTTCGCAGCGGCATCGGCTCGCGAAGCTGGTCACGGCGGTCCACGAGATTGGCGTGCGCTGTTTGCCGATTGTTGCGACAGTGGGCCTGTTTACCGGCTTGGTTATGGGCTTGCAGCTCTACTATACACTGGTGAAATTCGGCGCGGAGTCCGCGCTGGGAACCGCGGTGGCGCTTTCTTTGATCCGCGAGTTGGGCCCGGTGCTGACGGCGCTCATGATCGTCGGGCAGGCTGGCTCAGCCATGGCTTCGGAGCTAGGCATCCAGCGGAATGATGAGCAGATCGATGCGCTCCAGACGATGAGCATTGATCCCCATGGCTTTCTGGTGGGGCCTCGGCTGGTGGCGGCCCTCATCTGCTTCCCCATGCTGACCGCAATTTTCGATTTGATTGGGATTTTCGGCGGGTATCTGACGGGCTGTGTGTTGTTAAATGTCGATGGCGGGGTGTATTGGAACCGCGTTTTTGAGAGTGTGACCTGGGCCGATGTGCAGGGCGGGTTTATCAAAGCGCTTGTTTTTGGCTTTTTAACGATGCTGATCTGCGCCTATCGAGGCTTCAATACCCACCGCAAGGCCTCCTTCCCGGGCGTGCGTGGAGTCAGCGAGTCGGCGACGCGGGCGGTCGTCTGGTCGAGCGTGTCGGTGCTTGCCGCCGACTATTTAATCACCTCCTTTCTTTTGTAGGCGATGGAAGGCAACTTAAGCATTCGGGGATTAAAGAAGCACTTCGGTGAGAAGAAAGTGCTGGACGGCATCGACCTGGACGTGGCCGACGCCTCGGTAACGACGATCATCGGGAAGAGCGGGATTGGAAAATCGGTGTTATTGAAGTGCATCTCCGGGCTACTTGCACCCGATGCGGGGACGATCCGGATCGACGGCGAGGCCCTGAAGGCAGGCGCTGGGGGGGGGGGCAGTGGAGCACACTGCTTTAGCTACATGTTTCAGAACAACGCTTTATTCGACTCACTGACAGCGTTTGAAAACATCGCATTACCGCTGCGCGAGACCGGCGATCTCAAGGCCGGAGCGATCCGGGAGCAGGTCGAAGCGATGTTGGAGCAAGTCGAGCTCTCGGATGCAGCGGACCGTTATCCTGGGGAGCTTTCGGGAGGGATGAAGAAACGGGTCGCGCTGGCGCGGGCCTTGATCACAAAGCCGCAGATCGTGCTGTTCGACGAACCGACGACGGGGCTCGATCCCGAGCGGAAATTTGGGGTGTTCGAGATGATCGCCGATTATCGGGAGCGCTTCGGCTTTACCGCTTTGCTGGTAAGTCACGACATCCCGGAAGTTTTTGAAATCAGCGATAAGGTCGCCTGGTTGGACGAAGGGATTATTAAATTCTTTGGCCGCCCCGATCAGCTAAATGAAGAGACAGAGTCCGCGCTTGCGGGATTTCTGAATAAGGCTAACTACGGAAGAACGATCGATTAAAAGAAAACCCCTATGAATAACCGCTCAATCGAATTTTTAGTTGGATGTTTTGTGCTCCTGGGACTGCTTGCGGTGCTCTATCTGGCTATTCAGGTGGGTGGAGCGCGCTTGGTGGGTGGCGGCTATTATGAATTGAATGCGCGCTTCTCTAGCGCGGCTGGGGTCAATCCCGGCAGTCGGGTGGAGATTGCCGGTGTGCCCGTGGGGACCGTCAAGGCGGTGGAGCTGAGCGATGCGTTTTACGCGATTGCGACCTTGGAGCTACCGGAGGAAATCCGACTGGATGACGACACGATTGCCTCTGTAAAGACGGCGGGTTTGATCGGCGACCGGTTCATCGAATTGTCGCCTGGCGGTTCCGGCTTTTCGCTTGAGCCCGGCGACATGATTGTAGACACTGAAGCCGCGTTGGATATTGAAGATCTGATCAGTCGCTTTGCCTTGGGTGGCGGAATGAACGAAGAGTAAGAAATCGCACACTTCCCATGACCATGAAAACTTTTTTCCTACCATTCTTTTTTCTATTCGCAATGCTGGTCTCGGCGGCTCAAGCCAGTGAGGCGGAATTGACGCGGCTCAAGTCAGTGATTGATGGGGCCATTGACGCGATCTACGCGGATCCTGCCGCGAGCAGCTCACAAAAGCAGGCTCAAGTGCGGTCAGTAATCGAGAAAGAGTATGACCTTAATGTCATTATCCGTCGGGCGATCGGCCGGAATTGGAATTTGATGAGCGGGGCGGAACAGGAGGAGGTGCTCAAGTTGGTCAAACAGCTTGTGGTGAAGGCTTACGTTGAGGGAATGAATGGCAAGAGCCGCCCAGGGGTAAGCTTCGGTGAGATCGTTACGATATCCGACAAGCGGATGGAGATCCCCTGCGCCATTCGCATGGACGAGCAGACAATCAATGTGCTTTACCGGCTCGGGCGAATGCGGACCGGCTGGCAGATCTACGATATCGTAGCAGAAGACATTAGCGTGGTCTCGAACTATCGCGACCAGATCGATGACCACTTTCGTCGGGGCAGCGGGGCTGAGCTGATCGAAAAACTTCGAGAACTACTAACCAAAGAAGACCTGAATGAAGAAATTACACTTTAACAACGGGTGCGGTGCTTTGCTCGCTGTGCTTTTTCTGAGTGCCACCGCATGGGCCCATGCTGAAGAATTCCTCTCGGAAGAGGACCTTTATGGAGATGATCTGAGCCGTTCGGTGGTGGTCGACGACCCGCTGCAGCCAATCAACCGTGTGACCTTTCAATTCAACGACTTTGTGCTTCTGAATCTTGTTCAGCCATTGGCGGATGGGTATCAGGCGGTAACGCCCGATCCTGTGGAGAAGGGTGCGTCAAACTTTTTTGACAACCTGCGCTATCCGGTCCGTTTGGCGGGGAATCTTCTGCAGGGCCGCGCGAAAGGGGCGTGGGTCGAGACCGGCCGCTTCGCGATAAACTCAACTGTCGGCGTGTTGGGTGTCTTTACGCCTGCAGATGAAATGGAAGGATTCGCACCGATTCCGGCTGAAGACATCGGCCAGGCGCTCGGGAGTTGGGGTGTAAGTGAAGGGCCTTATCTGGTGCTGCCGTTTATGGGGCCGTCCAACCTTCGGGACTTAGTCGGGATGGTTGGTGACCGTGTGGTGAATCCGCTGGACCAGCCGGTAAGTGTGATCGATGACTGGAACTGGGAATGGCAGGTCGCGCTGGGCGTGACGGAGTTTACCGTAAACAGTCCAAGTATCGTGGAGCGTTATCTGCGGTTAAAAGGCTCGGCGATCGACCCCTACAGCTCTTTGCGGAACGGTTATACGCAGTTTCGTCGCGGCGCGATTGCGGAGTAAGGCGTCCGGTCTGAACGGTAGCAGTGGATCGTATCAAGAGCCGCGCGCGAAGAGAGTGTGCGACGGACGGATGCGGCAGGGACTTTTCCCGGCAGGACGCTTTTGTCGATGCGTTGAATCGGACGGGGCTGTTCTTTTCGACCGGAGGTGGCGGCTTAAATTGGTCTGGGGGGAGTCGAGGTGTAAAGCGGTCTGAGAGGGGTCGAGGCGTAAAGCCTCTCCTACGCGTTTGCGTCTCGGAGTAGTGGGTGTCCGCGGAATTTTGGTTGGGATTTTAGGTAACTTGTTTGGCGAAACTCTTGAGGAAGGGTCGTTGAGGTCGAGGCGTAAAGCCTCTCCTACGCATTTGCGTCTCTCTGTGGTGTTTGGCTCAGAAAGTAGCGGTTGAAGTTTTGGGCGACTCGTCCGGCGAAACTTTCGAGGGGGACGCGGCGGATTTCTGCGATGGCGGCGTAGCCGGATCGTAGGTTGGCGGGGTGGTTGAGATTTGGATCGTGAAGTTCGAACTCGCGGAAGCTCTCCGGCGGAAGGAAGTCCGGGGCGTCGGTTTCGACGAGGATGCGATCGTCCGGCACCTGAGAGATGATTTCGAGGATGCGTTTCGCGTTGGGTTTGAGCTGGCCCGCGTTAAAGGAAAAATAAGCGCCGAGGTCGAGGAGAGGGTGAATCGTGGCAACAGGCCCGTTATAGGCGTGGACTTTGAACCCGCGGGCCGGTTTGTCGATGGCGTGGAGCGTTTCGAGAAGTGGTTGGTGCGCTTTGAGGCAATGGATGGACGTCGGCAGGTTACGCTCAGCGGCTAGGGCGAATTGCCAACGAAAGGCTTCCAGTTGACGCTCGAGGTCGTGGCCCTCGACCCATTGGTCCAGACCGATTTCCCCGATCACTTTAGCTCCACGGTCCAGGCAGGCGAGCATCTGCGACTGCCAGTCTGCCGGTGCCTGATTGGCCTGCCAAGGGTGGAGGCCGACGGCGGGGATGAGGCGGCAGTCTGAGGCGGCGAGAGAGAGGACCTGCTCCCAATCTCCGGGTGCGGTGCCGACGACGATCGCAGCGTTTAGATTGATGGCATCATAGCGACGCAGGATGTTTCCGAATTCGTCTTTGAGAGAGGGATCCGCAAGGTGGTTGTGTGCGTCGTAAAATTGGAGCACGTGGGGATGAGGACACCGGGGACGGTGTCGCTCCAAGAGTTAGTGAGTTTTCCGAACCGCGGATTTAAGCGTATTTGGGATGCTGGTTGGGGGAGGAGCGGGAGGATTGAGATTGGAAATGGGTGAGGGGCGAGGGGTAAACCCTCTCCTACGGAGATTGCGTTTGGGGCAGCGTAGAAATTTTCTTCGCCAGTGGAACTAGGAGTTGGCGAGGCAGGACTGGGCGAAGTGCTGGATCGACTTGATCACTTGGCTGAGGCCGTTGCGGCGGTTTTGGGTGAGGGCGAGGTCCAGATGGCCACGGAGGAACTCCATGTCCGTCGCTACGATCTCCTCCGGTTTCGCGCCGCTGTAGAACTCGCAGACGATGGTTGCAACGCCGAGCGAAATGAAGGCGCCGCGCTCGGCATCGGGGGAGAAATAGCAGCGACCCTCGCGGAACTCCGGGACGAGCCAGAGCTTTGCGACGCAGCCTTTGACCTCGAAATTCTCTATGCGTAGATCGTCCGGCAAATTCCCGGCATTTTTACCCCGCGACATGACATGTTCGAGGAGTTCACTATAATCGGGAAAAAGGGTTAGTTCTTCTACCAGCACGGCTTTTTTTTCTTCAAGTGTCATACGAACAAGTTGTGCCGACTGGACAGTTGATGTCAAACGGAGCGTGTGCGAATCGGGCGACGGAGGCATGAAAAAGCCCGCCGGCATGGGCCGACGGGCTTTGAGAAAGCACGAGCGAGTCAAGCGGGAGCGCTATTAGCCTCCGTAGACAGCGTTATCGCCAAGTTGCTCTTCGATGCGGAGGAGCTGGTTGTATTTGGCGATACGGTCGGAGCGGCTCATGGAACCGGTCTTGATTTGGCCCGCATTGGTGGCGACGGCGATATCGGCAATCGTAGTGTCCTCGGTTTCACCCGAGCGGTGGGAGATGACGGAATTGTAACCGTTGACCTTGCCCAGTTCGATCGCTTCGAGGGTTTCGGTCAGGGTGCCGATTTGGTTGACCTTAACGAGGATGGAGTTGGCAACGCCGAGATCGATGCCCTTCTGGAGGAACTTAACGTTGGTAACGAAAAGGTCGTCACCAACGAGCTGGACCTTATCGCCGATCGCGTCGGTGAGCGCTTTCCAGCCGTCCCAGTCATTTTCATCGCAGCCATCTTCGATCGAATCGATCGGATACTTCTCGGTCAGTTCCTTGAGGTAAGCCGCCTGCTCGGCCGAGGTGCGCTTCGCGCCGCCTTCACCCTCGAACTTCGAGTAGTCGTAAACGCCGTCGGAGAAGAACTCGGAAGAGGCGCAATCGAGAGCGAAGGTGATGTCCTTGCCCACGGTGTAGCCGGCAGCCTCGACCGCCTTGGAGAGGGTATCGAGGGCATCTTCGGTGCCATCGAATTTCGGAGCGAAGCCCCCCTCATCACCGACTGCAGTGCTGAGCCCACGGTCGTGAAGAACCTTCTTCAAGCTATGGAAGCACTCGGCACCCATGCGGATGGCCTCGCTGAAGCTGGTTGCGCCGACCGGGCGGATCATGAACTCCTGGAAGGCGATGGGGGCATCGGAGTGGGAGCCGCCATTGATGACATTCATCATCGGGACCGGGAGCACCTTGGCGTTCGGGCCGCCGATATATTTGTAAAGAGGAAGGCCAAGCGCGTTGGCAGCGGCGTGAGCAGTGGCGAGAGAAACACCGAGCATGGCGTTTGCGCCAAGCTTGCTTTTGTTGGGAGTTCCATCGAGTTCGAGCATGGTCTTATCAACCGTGATTTGATCGCAGGCATCGATGCCGATCAGTTCGGGGGCGATGATCGTGTCGACGTTTTCAACGGCCTTCAGGACGCCCTTGCCGAGGTAGCGTGCCTTATCGCCATCGCGAAGCTCGACTGCTTCGTGCTCGCCCGTGGAGGCGCCCGAGGGGACTGCGGCGCGACCGATAATGCCGGACTCGAGCTCGACGTCGACCTCGACAGTTGGATTGCCACGGGAATCGATGATTTCGCGGGCGCGGATATCTGTAATGATTGTGCTCATGTTAAGCATTTCTATTTCTGTTTCGAATTACTATTAGCCGCCGGAATAGCGAATAATGCCTACGGTTGTGCAGGCCAGGAGCTATCTGTCAATGATTCCTCGCTTTTGAAGGGAAGGAAATCGTCAGGAGCGAGGGTTCTACGATTCAACGGGAAAGCGCGCGATCTCCCACTCGGCAGCCCCGCACTCGGTGGCCAGCTCGTTGAAGGCGTCGATCTCGGCCTTGGAGAAGAGGAGTCCGCCGGCCTGGACGACGCGCGCGGCCCACTTGGCTTCGATTTGTCCGGGGAGGAGGCAGTCTTCATTGCCGTGGCCAAGGATGTCGCCGATCACTGCCTTGACGTTCTCTGACTGATTACGGCCTTGGGCGAAGGCCCCGCCACTGATGGCATCCGGGTGGATCACCTGGAAGTAGAACGCCGGGGTGCGCTTCTCGCCGGCGGGTATCTCGCGGCTGCGCAGGGTGGGCAGGCTGCCGCCGATAAAGGCGCCGACGAGCTCGTTGATGAGTGAGAGGCCATAGCCCTTGTGCGCGCCGAAGGTGGTGAGCGCGGCGACCTCCTTGGCGTCGGTGGTCATGTTGCCCTGCTTGTCGACGGCGGCATTTGGCGGCAGGGGGGTGCCTTCACGGAGAAACTGCTGCACGCGGCCCATGGCGATAACGGAGGTGGCCCAGTCGATGACGATGGGGAAGCCGACCGCATCGGTGGTCGGAAAGCCCCAGCTGTGCGGGTTGGTGCCAAGGGTGGGAAATTTGCCGCCGAAGGGCACGACCTCGGCCAGTGCGGCGGTGCAGTTGGTGTAGGCGATGTAGCCACGTTTGGCGGCCTCCATGACGTAGCCGCCGCCCCAGAGATAGTGGAAGGCATTATCGACCGAGATTTGGGCAATGCCGTATTTGTCGGCGAGGTCGATGCAGGCGTCGATCGCCTCGTAGGCCGTTGCCTGGCCGAGTTTTTTATTGGCGTTCCAGACCTGGCTGGCCTCGAAGCGGGAATCGAGCTTCTCGATCGTCGCGGCCGGGGTGCAGCCGCCGGTCGCGCTGCCAAAGAGGTGGTCGAGGTGGAGGGCCTTGATCGCGTTATGCGTGCGGATGCCGTGGTGTGCGGCGAACTCGGAGAAGCGGGCTGCCTGAGCGGCCTCCTCTTCGGTGTATCCACGATGTTGATACGCGGCTTTAACGAGGCTGTTGTGCAGCTCGGCGGGGACGATGTAGAATGTTTCGCTCATGGGTTTCTAAGAAAGTGAAAGTGCTGGAGATCTGGGAGAGGAAAAAGCCGCTAGGCGAGGAGTGCTGCGGGGGGCGGCACGTCGTTGACCTGGGCGAGCGCTTTTTGGCCTTTGAGAAGCAAGACCAGATTCTCGGTCGCCATGCCCGCCTGGCGCTGGACGGATTCGTAAGTGCGCGAGCCGACGTGCGGGGTGATGATGCAGTTCTTCGCGCCCAGCAGTGGGTGGTTTGCGGGTGGGGGCTCCTGATCGAGCACGTCGGCGCCGTAGCCCCCGAGTTTACCGCTTTCGAGAGCGGCGGCGATATCGGCGGAGTGGGTGAGTTCACCGCGGCCGCAGTTGATGAGGGTCGCGCCGTCCTTCATGTTTTTGATGGAGGCCTCGCAGATCATGTCGCGCGTCTCTGGCGTCAGGTTCGTGTGAAGCGAGACGACATCGCTCGCCCGCAGCAGCTGCGTGACGCCGTCCATACGCTCGATGGAGTGCTCGGCGGCGAAGGCATCAGGCCAGTAAAGGTCATAGCCGATGCACTTCATGCCGAAGGCGTTGGCGCGGATGGCGACCTCGCGGCCGATACGGCCGAGGCCGATGATGCCGATCGTCTTGCCCATGATCTCGTGGCCGGTCATGCGTTTCCAGCCACCGCCGGCAGTGACGTTGGCCTGTTCGATCAGGTTCTTGTTAAGCGCGAGCAGGAGAGTGAAAACGTGCTCGGCCACTGTGGTGTGGTTGACGCCCGGGCAGAAGCTGACCGGGATGCTT
>Ga0102948_1001130_pt1 | contig 10629 bp, 11 predicted proteins | sample SalPonA_A_H2O_MG_FD_78211 | JGI IMG/M metagenome (GOLD analysis project Ga0102948, IMG submission 78211) | Water microbial communities from South San Francisco under conditions of wetland restoration - Salt Pond MetaG R2A_A_H2O_MG | ecosystem: Environmental > Aquatic > Non-marine Saline and... | reverse complement strand
ACAATCCCGTGCGGCCCGGCATTCGATTGAGGAAGAAGGAGCCGCCAACATCCGGGTAGAGCCCGATTGTGACTTCGGGCATCGCCATGTGAGAGCTTTGCGTGACCACACGGTGACTACAGCCATTCATCAGTCCCATGCCTCCGCCCATGACGATACCGCTACCCCAGCAGATAATCGGCTTGGGGAAAGTGTGAATGGTGAAGTCGAGGCGATACTCTGCTGTAAAATAGTCGATTGGAAAATTGTCGTTCTCACCGGAAGTGATCGACTTATACAGGTTGACCACATCACCACCTGCGCAAAAGGCCTTCTCTCCCGCACTGGTCATAATCACCGCTTTTATTCGGTCATCTTTTGCTGCACTCTCGAGACGAGGCTCCATCAGCTCGATCATCTCTAGCGTCAAGGCATTGAGCGAGCGCTCAGCATTGAGCGAAATCTCTAGAATCTGATGCCCGTCCGCGGTTGGGTATTCGGTAAAAAGTACACTACTCATCGATAGTCCTTAGCTGTTTTTCCATTCGGGAGCACGTTTCTCAAGGAATGCATTGACCCCCTCGCGCTGATCCTCTGTGAAGAACAGATCAACGAAGAGTTCACGCTCTAAGCGATAGCCAGCTTCCCAGTGTTGAGTGCGGTTGTTCTGAATCAGCTGCTTACACGCGGCGATTGACATTGGACTTTGCTGTTCAGCCTGTCTTGCAAGTTCTAGCGCACGGTTGAACGACTCACCGGTCGCCACAAGCTCCTCTACGAGTCCTATCTCATGCGCTTTGGGTGCTTTGATGCGTTCGCCGAGGAGAATTAACCGCTTTGCCCACCCCTCGCCAACCAGCATGGTCAGGTTTTGAGTGCCGCCCGCACAAGGTAATAGACCAACTTTTGCTTCGGGAAGTGCCATCTGAGCTTGCTCTTCAGCAACACGGATATCACAGGCGAGGGCAACCTCAAGACCTCCGCCCATCGCAAACCCGTTGATCGCTGCAATGGAGACACCGCGGAAGTTGGAAAGCGCTTCGAAAGCCTCACCGAAGCCGCGCGACATATCCCTTGCTATTGAGCGATCGCCGTCTGCAAACAGCTTAAGATCGGCGCCCGCGCAAAAGAACTTTTCACTCTCAGAGCGTAAAACCAACGCGAAGATCTCTCTGTCCGTGTTAAGTTGATCCACGGTTTCGCTTAAAAGCTTGAGGCTTTCCACTGTCCAGGTGTTGGCCGGCGGATTGTTCATGGTGATTATGGCTGTGTGGCCCTGTTTTTCGAGTAAAAGTGCGTCAGACATCTTTATTTCCTTATAATAGCTCGCTGGTATCCTGCATCAGTGCGCGGCGCGCAATAATCAGACGCATAATTTCGTTGGTGCCTTCAAGAATACGGTGGACCCGGTTGTCACGCAGGTATCGCTCCATCGGGTACTCCTTGATATAACCATTGCCCCCGAAGATCTGAAGCGCCTCGTCTGTGACGGTGTAACCTGCGTCGGTTGCAAACTGCTTGGCCATCGCGCAGTAAGTGGTACGATCGGGGTGTACGGTATCCAAACGGCTAGCCGCCATGCGGATCATCTGGCGGGCTGCGACCAACTGGGTTGTCATGTCGGCAAGCTTAAACTGAAGCGCCTGAAAGTTGCTCAGCGTTTTACCAAACTGGCTGCGCTCAAGCAGATAGTCTCTGGCCCTCTGCAGAGCAGCCTGAGCGGTGCCGATCGAACAGGCACCGATGTTGATACGCCCACCATCCAGACCTTTCATAGCTATTTTAAAGCCGTCACCCTCGTTGCCGAGCATTGCTGAAGCCGGAACTCGAACATCCTCAAAAGTGATCATGCGAGTGGGTTGCGAGTTCCAGCCCATCTTCTGTTCTTTGCGCCCGTAACTGATCCCTTTAGTTTTGGCGTCGACGGCAAAAGCTGAGATCCCTTTGGGACCAGCTTCCCCAGTTCTAGCCATGACGATTAGGACGTCCGTTGCACCGGCGCCTGAGATAAATATTTTGCTGCCGTTGATCAGGTAGTCTTCGCCCTCTCGCTTGGCGCTGGTTTTCAGCGAACCCGCATCAGAGCCCGCATTGGGCTCTGTCAGACAGTAGGATCCAAACATCTCACCAGTAGTTAGTTGCGGGCACCAATGCTCGCGGGTCTCTGAATTCCCAAACTCTGCGATCATCCAGGCGACCATATTGTGGATCGTTAGAAACGCGGTGGTAGAGGTACAGCCCATCGCCAGCTCTTCGAAAATGATACTGGCATCAAGGCGGCTAAGACCCAGTCCCCCAATATCATCGGGTGCATATAGGCCACAGAGACCGAGCTCACCCGCTTTTTTTAGCGCATCGACCGGAAATATTTGCTCTTCATCCCAGTGCGCGGCATTGGGCTCAAACTCTTTCTTCGCAAAGTTACGCGCAAGATCGGCGAAGGCGATCTGATCTTCATTTAATTCAAAATTCATCAATTCGTCCTCTTTGTCGTTACTAATCTGTGGATTAACCGATTACTTTAGCTGAATCGTGGTGTTTACCCCAGTGTCGATGTCATCTTCAAACCAACGCGCAGTGACGGTTTTGGTCTCGGTATAGAACTTAACTGCCTGCTTGCCGTACGCATGCTGATCCCCATAGAAGGACTTACGCCAACCAGTGAAGGAGAACATCGGCAGCGGCACAGGGACCGGAACGTTGATGCCGACCTGACCCACTTTGATTTCATGCTGGTATTTGCGAGCAGCGGCGCCAGAGGCGGTAAAGATAGAGGTACCGTTGCCGTAAGGGTTTGCGTTGATCATCTCGATGGCATCATCAATTGAATCGACCTCAATCGCGCAGAGCACCGGCCCGAAAATCTCCTCTTGATAGATCGACATCTCCGTAGTGACGTTTCGGAAAAGGGTTGGACCTACCCAGTTTCCATCTGGGAATCCATCGACGGTACAGTCACTGCCATCGAGGATACAATCTGCACCGGCATCCTTACCCTGTTGGATAAAATCAAGCACTCGCTGGCGGGCACCTGGATTGATAAGCGGTCCATAACCCGCATCAGGATCATTCCAAGCGCCAGGGCGAACCTTCATCATCGCTTCGCGAAGCTCTGGGATCCACTCTTTCGCCTGTCCGACGAAGACTGCAACCGAGATCGCCATGCATCGCTGACCGCCGGCGCCCACAGAAGCTCCTACCAGATTGTTAATTACCTGATTTTTAGAGGCATCGGGCATGATGACCATATGGTTCTTAGCACCCGCGAATGCCTGAACCCGCTTGAGATGCTCAGTCCCGGTGCGATAGATGTGCTCCCCAACCGTTACCGATCCAACAAAAGAGATCGCTGGAGTATCTTTGTGGGTCAGTAGCTGATCGACCACCTCCTTTGTGCCGTGAACCACTTGAAGCAACCCAGCTGGAGCACCTGCTTCCTGGAACAGTTCTGCAAGTCGCATGGGTGTCAGTGGATCCTGTTCTGAAGGCTTCAACACGAAGGTGTTACCGCAGGCGATTGCCATCGGGAACATCCAGAGTGGAATCATCGCGGGAAAGTTGAATGGAGTGATACCTACGCAAACACCCAAGGGCTGGGTGATGCTGTAGCAGTCGATTTTGCGTGCCACATTCTCGACCGTTTCGCCCATCGACAGTGAGGCGATGTTGCAGGCATGCTCAACCACTTCAATGCCTCGCCATACATCGCCTTTAGCGTCTTCGAAGGTTTTGCCAGTCTCGCTGGATAGTAGTGTGGCGATCTCGTCATGATGCTCTTTTAGCAGTGCTTGGTAGCGCAGCATCAATCGAGCTCGTTCACCGACCGGTGTCTCTTTCCAGGTTTCAAAAGCGGTCATCGCTGCGCTGATAGCGTTTTCGACCTCATCTTGGGTAGCGCAAGGCACTTCAGCAATCACATTCTGGGTGGCTGGATCGGTTACCGGGATAAAGTTGTCTGAACGGCTCTGGATCATTTCGCCATTGATAAAAAGCGGTACGCGTTGAGTCATGAGATAGTCCTGTTCTTGTTGTTATCGATTTTTGTAATCAGCTTGTAGATCTACTTTTACCACCCAGATAGCTCTCTGCGGATTGACAATATTGCTCTATTAATGGACTATCTTGTGGTTTTTAGTTGGTCATTCGTATTAGGTTTGTTAAATGAGTCGGCCCTCAAACTGGCCTCTGCCGCCTGAAAGTATCCGTTACATGATACCGCGGCGTATTGTCGCGGGGCTTGGTGAGTCCGCATTGAGTCGCGGTCTCTACCCGCTGGCTATGGGCTATTACCGCAAGGCCCAGGGCCACAGTATGCTGCGTGAAGAGCACGACGATTTTCTGCTGATTTACTGTATAGAGGGGCAGGGACGTTTTCGTGTTGGAGACACAGACACGCTTATCAACGCAGGTGATCTGCTGTTGGTGCCACGGGGAATCTCCCATGCTTATCATTCGGATGACGTTCAGCCCTGGACCATCTACTGGGTCCACTTCCACGGAGAGCTGGCCTTGGCGTTTTTTGAACACGCGATTGGCGAGCAAGAAAATAGCGGGTATCTGCTGGAATCAATTGGCGTTCAATCACAATTGGTAGCGGATTTCGAAACGTTGCTAGAAGCGCGAAGTTCAGCTCAGGATATGAATACGCATGTGTTTGCGGCGAACCAATTGCGCCAGATCCTGACACATATTACTGTGTTGCGACCGCTCAAAGCTGCTAAAGAGAACCGCGATGGCTGGCGCCTTGATCAGATCCACTCGCTGATGCAAGCGCATGTTCATGAGAAGTTGAATCTGGATACCCTGGCTGCGAGTGTGAATCTGTCAAAATACCACTTTGTTAAGCGTTACCGGGAAGTGACGGGTACCACACCGATTAACCGTTTTATCCAGCTGAAGATAGAGCGCGCCTGTCATCTGTTAGATACCACCTCAAACGAGATCAAAGAGATCGCCTTTGCAGTGGGGTATGAGGATGCTTATTATTTCTCACGTCTGTTTAGAAAACAGATGGGGGTGTCGCCCAGTCAGTACCGACTTTCTCGAACTCAGGGGTTTTCCTATGTGCTGAGCCAGGCGCGCACATCACCTTTTTGAAGGGTATCAATACAGGTCGGGCAATTTGGTATTGGTGTAGCCCGAGATGAATGTTTTCGTTTCGCCTTTTTCGGTATATACATGGCGGCTTACTCTACCGATATCGGCACCGTAGATGTGCACACTGATTGAAACCTCATCCTGCGAAGCGTTGGCGACCTGATGGACATCGCCAATGGTGGGTGATACTCGACCGACGTCACCGGGTTTCAACTCATGGGTGTCGCCCGGTATGACCTTGCCGTCCATGATGTCAAAACGCTGTTCTATTTCGCCGCCACGTAACATGCCGATTAGACCCCAGACCGTATGGTCATGAACGGGCGTCTTTTGTCCCGGACCCCAGACAAAACTTACGACACTGAAGCGCTCTTCTGGATCGCGATAGAGCAGATACTGCTGATAGTGCTCCGGGTGCGGAATCGTGCAGCTCTCGGGGAGCCAGTCATCCTCCTCCACCAGCTTACCAAGGAAGATACTGGCATGATCAAGTATCTGCTCCTCATCGGGTCTGAGTAACAACAGATCATTCATTTTTTCTACAAAGCGGCCCATTTTTCCGGCGACTATTTGGCGATTCATCACGGCTCCTTTTTATTATGTTGTGTCCAATGTAAACGCTTACAGGGATAGAATAAAGGGGCTCATCGAGCCCCTTAAACCGAAAAAGCCCAGCAAGGCTGGGCTTTCGTCTCTCTGACAAATCGACTTAAAAGAGTCGGCGACAACGAATTGTGCCATCAATTTCAGACAGCTTTTCAATCGCAATTTTTGAGCTATCAGCGTCCACATCGATCACAACGTAGCCAACTTTCTCGTTAGTCTGCAGGTATTGACCGACAATGTTGATGTCATTCTCAGAGAAGATGTTGTTGATCTTCGACAGCACACCCGGCACGTTTTTATGAACGTGAAGCAGGCGGTGAGCATTGTTGTGGCCAGGTAGCGCTACCTCTGGGAAGTTAACAGAGGTGATCGACGAACCATTGTCAGAGTACTTAACCAGCTTCTCTGCTACTTCGTAACCGATGTTCATCTGCGCTTCCATAGTCGAACCACCGACGTGAGGTGTCAGGATAACGTTGTCGAACTGACGCAGTGGGCTGATGAACTCATCATCATTTGAGCGAGGCTCAACTGGGAATACGTCAATGGCAGCCCCCAGCAGTTTACCGCTCTCTAGTGTTTCACAAAGTGCATCGATATCAACCACGGTACCGCGAGCCGCGTTGATGAGGATCGAACCCTGTTTCATCGCTTCAAACTGAATCGGTCCCATCATGTTCTGAGTGGCTGCCGTCTCTGGCACGTGAAGTGAGACAACATCACACATCCCCAGAAGTTCGTGCAGTGTGCCTACCTGTTTCGCATTACCCAGTGGCAGCTTAGTGATGACGTCGTAGAAGTAGACATCCATACCCAAGCCTTCAGCCATCACACTCAGCTGAGAACCGATGCTGCCGTAACCGATAATACCCAACTTCTTGCCACGCACTTCGAAGCTATTTTTAGCCGTTTTCTGCCAGCCGCCACGGTGAGCAACCGCGTTCTTCTCTGGAACGCCACGCATCAGCATGATGGTCTCTGCAAGAACCAGTTCAGCGACAGAGCGCGTGTTTGAATAAGGTGCGTTAAAGACTGCAACTCCGCGTTCAGTCGCGGCTTGCAGATCAACTTGGTTGGTACCGATACAGAAACAGCCAACCGCGACCAATTTTTCAGCCGCTTCAAACACCTTTTCAGTGAGCTGAGTGCGTGAGCGAATGCCAACGAAATGAGCATCAGCAATACGCTCTAGTAGCTCCTCTTCTGGCAGCGAGCCCGTGTGGAACTCAATGTTGGTGTAGCCTTGCGCGTTCAAGGTATCAACGGCTGATTGGTGCACACCTTCCAATAGAAGAATTTTGATTTTGCCTTTCTCTAGAGACGTCTCTTTGCTCATTTTTGCCACTCGATTCTGAGGTTTAACCACTAGGGCTTAAAAATTTAAGGGGCGCGATTATAGCACAAAGGGGCTATTGGTCGGCTTTTATACAATCGTAGTGGGCGAAATATTCTCAGGATAAGCTGAATTATTTTTATTAAAGGGCGACGTTAAAATTCGAGCGCAGTCTTTAGATATAAAAAAGCCCTCTGTCAGAAGAGGGCCTTCTAAAAAGGGTTTAGCTGTAATAGCAGAGGTAAGCGGTTGCTGTTGCTACTTTGACCTCGAATGAGCTATTGGCTGGCACATTGAACTGGCTGCCCGCAGGGTAGCTTTGGAATTCAGTGGTTTCAGGAAGGCGAACAACCAGTTCACCGTGTACTACCTTCATCACTTCGTTCTGGCTGGTGCCGAACGTATATTCACCCGGCGCCATAACACCAGACGTCACAGGACCGTCAGCAGATTCAAAGCCGATTGATTTAACATTGTCATCAAAATATGAGTTAACTGACAGCATGGGTGTCTCCTAAACAATTGAACGCAAATAGTATTCAGAGTTGTTGGGTTTGTCACTATCGATCTAAAGGAGTACGCTTCGCCCACTCATTGTTAGGACTCCAGATTAACCATGATAGAAGCGAACAGTCGCGAGTATTGGCGTGCCACTTTGGCCCTTTGTTTAGGGTCGTTCATGATTTTTGCCAACGTTTACATTACCCAGCCACTTCTGCCGACTCTGGCACAAGAGTTTCAGGTTTCAGCGCTAGAGGCCAGTTGGACGTTTACCATAACCACCCTGACGTTGGGTCTCTCCCTGCTCTTCTACGGCGCACTCTCTGACTCTTTGGGTCGCCGAGGCATCATGATTTTGACCCTAGCTGGCGTGATGGGTTGCGGTTTCGCTTTGAGTCAGGTTGAAGGGTATCAGCAACTACTTATGTTAAGGGCCGCTCAAGGGTTTTTGCTCGGTGGATTGCCTGCCATTGCCATCGCGTACATGAACGATGAATTCTCTCCGCGCGCACTCTCTTTAGCGGTCGGTCTGTACATTGGAGGCAATACACTCGGAGGAATTGGCGGTCGTCTAATTGGTGGTTTTGTTGGCGAGTCGTTAGGCTGGCAGGGTGCCTTTTTAGTGATGGCACTGATCAGTCTAGCCTGTGTAGCGACCTTTGTTTATCTGCTGCCAGCATCGAAACGGTTTGAATCGAGGCCTTTAAGGGTGGGGCCGATGTTGCGATCGATGGGGGACCACCTCGCTAATCCTATGCTGTTGAGCGCTTACCTTATTGGCGGCCTCAACTTTTTTATCTTTATCAACCAGTACAGCTACATTACCTTCGTGTTGGAGGATGAGCCCTACAACTTGCCTGCCAGTCTACTGGGTAAGCTTTTTTTGACCTATTTAACCGGTACCTTTGGCTCAGCTATCTCGGGTAAGGTGTCCGATTATCTGTCTCAGCCGAAAGCGATGGCCTTGGGTATTGCCATTTTAGCGGTGGGCAGCTGTGTCACCCTGTTTGAGTCGTTACCTATGATCATTGTCGGCTTTCTAATTAACAGTTTTGGTTTCTTCTTCAGCCACTCAACAGCCAGTAGTTGGGTCAGTAAGCAGGCAACGCACGCCAAAGCGAGCGCCTCATCACTCTATCTACTCTTCTACTATCTTGGTGCAAGTTTGGGTGGCTTCTATCTGCAGCCCTTCTGGTCGATCTGGCACTGGCCTGGGGTGATATTAGGGTCTTTAATTGTGTTGGCACTGACCTTTAGCTATTCGCTTCGCTTGGAGAGAAAACACCAGGCCGTTTTGGGTTAGCGAATGGGTTGCATCCAGAAACCTGTTTAACACGTAAATTTTAGTTTTGGATGCATCATGGCAGATCTTTTAATAGTAGGAAGTGGTGGTATTGGTCAGGCGTTTGCTGAACAGTCCACAATTCGCGATCCAGACACTCGAGTGTTTCAAACTAAAAGAGGGGCAGCGGGGGGCACACAGATGCTGTTGGATCTTACTGATGCCCAAACGTTCCAGCCCTGCATTGATCAATTCAAAGCACTTGAATTTAACCCTTCTAGATTCATTTTTGCTCAGGGTCTTCTTCACAACGAGACGCAACGTCCGGAGAAGTCTCTTCGCGAAATGGATCTTGATTGGATGACGCAGGTGATGCAGGTGAATGCACTCGGTCCTATGGCGTTTCTAGCACAGCTGATGCGCTTGATTCCACGCCAATCTGAACTACAGATCGCATTTCTCTCAGCGCGTGTCGGTAGTATTTCCGATAACCAATTAGGTGGTTGGTATGGCTATCGAGCGTCGAAAGCGGCACTGAATATGTTGATTAAGACCCTCAGTATTGAGCTGTCGAGAACGCACCCGAAGGTTCAGCTGTTGGCGTTACATCCAGGCACCACCGATACAGAGCTCTCTAAGCCCTTTCAGGCGCGAGTACCGGAAGGTAAACTCTTCACTTCGACATTTGCTGCCAGTGCGCTCTTGGATGTTATGGAGAGCGCCCGCGGTGGGGCGAGTGGTCAATTTTTAGCTTGGGATGGCTCGGTAATTCCCTGGTAAGCCTTTAAGGAGTTTCAATGCTTTGGATTAAGATGTTTCACATTCTGGCGATGACGAGCTGGATGGCCGGTATTTTCTATCTACCCCGCATATTCGTGCACTATGTTGAGGGTAAGGCGGCCGGACAAGATGTCGCACGTTTGTCGATTATGGCGTCAAAACTCTACGGTTTCATGACCATAATGGCCATATTCACTTTAGGTTTGGGTCTTTGGTTATGGCTAGGCTATGGCTACAGCGGTGGTTGGATGCACGCTAAATTGCTGTTTGTAGGCTTTTTGATTGGGTTCCATTTTTGGTGTCGATCTTACCTGCAGCGATTAAAACGTGATGAGCTCACTCAGAGTGGACGTTACTTTCGTCTCTTTAATGAGTTGCCGCTGCTCATTTTCGTACCGATTCTCATCTTTGTGGTTGTGAAGCCTTTCTAAGAGCCTTTCAGCAAACGTGTCAGTCGGCGCTCGATCAACTCAGTTTTCTGTTTCAGTTGTCGAGTGTCGTCAATAAAACCTTCAAACTCAACGCGGGTTGGCAGTAAGTTAATCTCCTCTTGGAGATACTCTTTGGCGGTCATTGAGAGTGTTTGGTGACTGCTGTTTGCCCACTCGATGGATTGATTGATCGGCTTCATGATCATCGCGGCTGGAAGATCGCCTATTTGATCCGCTAACCAATCTTCCCAGTCTAAGGTTGGGTTATCAAATGCGTGAGAGAGACGCTGCAAGAGTGCAGAGTCGCCTTTTACCTCAACACCTTGACCAAACATCACACTATTTGGGTCTTTGAGCAGTTTGATCAGATCTGAAGCAGAACCCGTTAATTGAGTGGTTGGTTCGCCGTCGTACTCGCGCATTACGCTGACCTGGTCGACGCTGAAAATCAATGTGACAGTCAGCCCTTGAGGCAGCAAAGTCACGCCTAAACTTTGACCAGAAAGTTTGCTCAGTGTGTTACGGGCGCCAGGGCGAGTGGATAGATAAGCGTTTATCGCTGATTCAATGGAGCCTATCAGAGTCGCATCGATCAGATTCATAAACGTCTCCCCTCAATT